>Ga0209755_10003934_pt1 | contig 18007 bp, 13 predicted proteins | sample TergutCo191P1_FD_187301 | JGI IMG/M metagenome (GOLD analysis project Ga0209755, IMG submission 187301) | Cornitermes sp. P1 segment gut microbial communities from Petit-Saut dam, French Guiana - Co191P1 (SPAdes) (version 2) | ecosystem: Host-associated > Arthropoda: Insects > Digestive system...
CTTTCCAAGGAAGAGGAATTAAAATCCCTTATTAAGGATTTGCCTGATTGCAGTCCTGTTGCCGCAGAAATATTTAAAATTATAGACAGGGAGGGAAACCTTCGTGATCTTCCTGCGTTACGCGCAATCAGAAAACGCATTAGCAGTTTGGAAAAAGATTTAAAAAACACGGTGTCACGCTATTCGTCCGAAGAAGACTACAAGAGAATGCTTCAGTCGCCGCTTCCTTCGCAAAGGGACGGAAGGGCTGTGCTTGCCGTCAAGGCGAATTACCGCGCAAGGATTCAAGGCATTGTTCACGAGGTTTCATCAAGCGGACAAACAGTATTTATTGAACCGATAGACGTTGTAGAAAAAAACAACGACCTTATTATGGAAAGAAGAAATCTGGACGCAGAGATTCAAAAAATTCTTCGCGAGCTTACGGAAAATATTTCCATTCATGCAGGCGACTTAAAAATATTCCATGAAAAAATAATTTATATTGAATGTTTAAGGGCAAGAGCAAAATATTCCGCCGTTAACGGAAGGCACTTTGCATCAAGTTCAAACGGAGCGCAAAGTCTATTATTAAAACAGGCTCGCCATCCGGGATTAAAAAAAGCCGTTCCCATCGACATCGAAATGAGCAGCGTTACGCGCACATTGATTGTTACCGGTCCCAACACAGGCGGAAAAACCGTCGCCTTAAAAACCCTTGGTCTTTTTGCAATGATGAACCAAAGCGCTCTTGCACTTCCCCTTGATGAAGGAAGCGTCCTTCCCGTCTTTGACGGAATATACGCAGACATCGGCGATGAGCAATCGATCAATCAGTCTCTTTCTACATTTTCCGCTCACATAACAAATGTGTCCGCAATAACCAAACACGCGACAGAAAATTCACTCGTCCTCCTTGACGAGCTTGGCTCCGGCACAGATCCGCAGGAAGGCGGCGCAATTGCAATGGCGGTTTTGGATTACCTGATAGAAAAAAATGCGCGCATGATCGTAACCACTCATCATGGAATATTGAAACATTACGGTTATACAAGACCCGGCGTGGAAAATGCCTCGGTAGAATTTAACGCACAGACTTTATCGCCCACTTACAAAATAATTAACGGGCTTCCCGGCGAAAGCAGGGCGATTGATATCGCGGCAAGTAACGGACTTGATGAGCAAATTGTAACTACGGCAAGAAATTATATAGACGACGAAAAATCAGACGTAAGCGAAATGATCAAAGGGCTTGAACAAAAACAAAGAGAACTTGCCGGCTTGGAAAAATTAAGCGAAATAGAACAAAGCAAGTTAAAAGAAGAAAAACGAAGAGCCGATTTAAAAGAACTGCAGCTTCGCCAAAAAGAAGCGGAATTGCAACGCGAATCTGTCGGGAAACTTTCGCAATTCTTAAAAGAAAGCAGAAAAACGCTTGAAAACCTCGTGCGTGAAGTAAAAGAAGGCGAGCTAACGCGCGAAAAAACATTAAAAGTAAAAGATTTTTTAAACGAATTAAGCGCATACGCAGAAACAGAAAGTGAAGCATTATCAGAAGAAGAAAAATCTATACGAAAGCAATTATTGGAAACAGAAAAAAAATCGCAATCAGGCAGCCCCGCCAGCGAAACGGTTTTTTCTGCCGGCATGGAAGTATTTGCGGGCAAATCAAAACAGCGCGGCATAATAATACGCGCCGATAAAAAGAAAACAAATGAATGGCTTGTCGAAATCGGTTCATTAAAAATGAACTTTACAGAAAGCGATTTAATCCCGGCATCAGTGCAGAAAAAACAAACAACAAAAGCATCATGGGCTGCGGAATACGGCGCGTCAAACGAAGCGGTTTATGAATTAAGAATACGCGGGATGCGCTTTGAAGAAGCAATGGAACTTGTACGCAAACAGGTAGATGCCGCAGTTTTGACAGGTTTAAAAAATTTCGCAATAATACACGGCAAGGGCTACGGCATTTTGCGTCAGGGAGTTCATGATTATTTAGGAAGCCATCCTGCGGTAGGCGAGTTTCATTTTGCGCGTCCCGAAAACGGCGGGTACGGCAAAACAGAAGTAACGCTTAAATAAAATTATTAATCCACAAGAGGTTCGTCAGTATCCATTAAATCGGGAATTACATAAACAAGCGAACCTGACTGACGCACTCGAAGCTCTGCAAAACCTTTGTTAACCATCGCATCCAAATCTTTTTTTGCTTCTTCCATTGAGACATTTGCAGATAACGCAAGCTCGCTTGCAGTAATAATTCCTTTATTAGCCTTTGCTAATTTTAAGATAGTGCGTTCAATGGGTTCTTTTTCGCGTACAATACGGGACTGCCCATCATCAACGTTACGCCATCCCTTATTTTCATCCTTGCGCCTTATAGTTTCATCAATAATTGCATTTCGAATATTTGCTTCTCTAACCTGAGACGGAAGAGTAAAAAAATCATAGAAAGAGCCAATTGTAAAAATGCCGCCTGTAAACAACCATAAAAGACCTGTACCGTGCTTACCAAGGTAATGACGATGCAAACCAAGCACCCCCCAGCCGGAAAGAAAAAATAAAATATAGGCGATTACCGTGTTATACATTAATATAGGTTACAACTAATTTATTAAACCGTCAATTCCTTGTTTTATCGTAAGGCTCGCCGACAGCTTTTGGCGCGTGATCCTTTCCTGAAAAAACAACGAGAGTTAAAAGCGTAATTAAATACGGCAGCATATTAAAAACTTCGGAAGGCAGAAAATCGAGGCTTCTTATATTAAAAACATTTACCGCGAAACTTGAAGAAAAACCAAACAAGAGACTCGCGCCGAAAACGCCAAGCGGCAGCCAGCGTCCGAATGAAACTGCGGCAAGCGCGATAAAACCTTTTCCATTAATTGTGTTTACCGTAAATTGAATATCCTGAGTTAAAACAACGCAAGCGCCTGCAAGACCTGCAAGAACGCCGGAAACAAAAACGGCGATATATCGAATCTTAATTACATTGACACCTGCCGCGGCTAATGCCTGCGGATGTTCGCCTGCTGCGCGAAGCCTGAGTCCCGAAGGACGTTTGTATAAAACAAACCATGTAATGGCAAGAATCGCAAGCGCGATCCAAACTGTAGGATAAATTCCAAGAAAACCCGCAGGCATTCCCATACGGTAACTCATAGATCGATCCATTTTAAAAATTAACTGACAAACAAAAACGGTAAGACCTGCAGACAGAAGATTTATTCCCGTGCCGGATACTACTTGATCCGCTCTTAATGTAACAGATGCAAATGCGTGTATTAAAGAAAACGCTCCTCCGCAAATGGACGCAAAAATTAAAGCAAGCGGAATTGAAAAACCTATTTTCGTTTCCAACAAAACATGAGTAACAGCGGCAGTCATGGCTCCAATTGACATTAGCCCTTCAAGGGCAATATTTACAACGCCGGCGCGTTCGCAGATCATGCCTCCTATTGCCGCAATCAAAATGGGAGAAACAATTAATAATGTCGAGGCAAGCATTCCTGTCATTCTTCCCCCTTGGTTTTTCTTTTTTTTGCGCGCCAATCAACGAACATTTTAATGCCGGGACGAAGCGCGATAAACACAACGACCAACCCCATTATAATGGAAACAATTTCTCTTGGAATCTGACGCGACTGCATTAATGGCTGCGCGGATTTTAACATTCCAAAAAGTAATCCCATAACGGAGATTCCAATCGCGGAACAATTACCGCCCAGCGCAACCGCGATTCCGTCAAAACCGTATCCTTCAAAACCTGAAAGCACGCGTCCGTAAGTGAATAATCCCAATGAGACAATCGCGCCTGCAAGACCCGCGAACGCCCCGGAAACAGCCATTGCAATCGTAATGTTTGTTTTAACTCGGATGCCTGCATACAGCGCGGCATTTTTGTTTAAACCTGCAGCGCGAAGGGAAAAACCAAGCGTGCTTTTTTCCATAATGATCCAATAAATTAAAACGGCAAAAATCGTAAGCCACAAACCGTTGTTAAGCCTTGAATTATTCGTAATCGATGTAAAAAAAGAATTGGAAAGCGAAACCGTATTTGTAAAATCCGGCGTTCTAAACGTACTGCTGCCGGGGATTCTTAAAGTGATAAGCCGGTGAATAAATAAAGCGATGTAATTCATCATGATGGTTGTAACAACTTCCGAGACTTTAAACCGCGCCTTAAAAAAACCGGCGATAGAACCCCACGCGCCTCCGGCAACAATTGCACCTAACACAGCGATTGACCAATGCGCTCCTGCAAGCGAAACGCCGATAAGCTGCGCCGCGGTAAGCCCCGCTATGTACTGCCCTTCTGCGCCGATATTAAATAAACCTGAACGCGCGGAAAATCCCATGCTTAATCCGCAAAGAATAAGCGGCATGGAAGCGACAAACCATTCGCCGACATAACGCGCATTCCATGTGCCGCGGCGCGAATCGAATCCGCTTACCACTTGCACAATCGCCTGATACATGCCGGACGGATTTCTTCCGATCAATAAAAGGATAATAGTCGCTACAAGAAAACCGAGAAAGACAACTACGGCAGAAACCATAGCATTAGAACCAGAAAGAAAATTGAGAAGTTTTTTTTCCAGTTCTTTTAGCTTAGTCGTCAATCGCTCTTAAATTTTGCGGAAAGCCGGGTAGACGCCTTGCTTCTGCGTAAGTAGGCACAACTGTAACTTGACCATTCGCGATTGAAGTTTTTACAATCTCAAGGCTATTGATAATATTCTGGCTTAACGCCGAATTTGCGGCGGAATAACCAACGCCTTCAGCAGCCAAGTCAAAAGTGATAACCCTTGCATTAAAAGTATTATTTCTAACCGCATTGAGCGCGTAAATTACGCTGTTCTCTACGCGTTTAAGCATCGATGTAAGAACCGCAGATTCTGTCGCATTGTACAATCCGTCTTCGAATTGATCGGAATCAACTCCGATAGCCCAGACATTTCTGCCTGCCGCGCGGTATTCTCTTGCCTGAGCAATTGTTCCGTTACCGCTGTTTCCTGCGGCAGAAAAAATCGCATATACGCCTGAATCATACCAGTTCATCGCCTGAATTTTTGCAAGTCCCGGCTCGCCCCAGCTTAAAACATAGTAATCGAGTACTTCGGCATTTGGAATAATCGAAAGGACACCTTGTACAAAACCTACATGAAATTTTGTAATAACAGCTCCCGGTACTCCGCCGATAAAACCAAAGCGCGGATTTTCGATTCCGTCTTCGAGCGCTTTTAACGCAGCCGCAACGCCGACAAGGTATGAGCCTTCATGTTCGGCATAAGCTGCCTGCATAACATTCCCTGAGTCCAGCCAGTCAACATCGACAATTAAATATTTCTGATTGGGATTGTCTGCCGAAACTTCTGTTAACGCGTTATCCCATGTAAAACCATTTACAATAATGAGGTCGTAACCTTCATCGGTCGCCTGCCTTAAATTGGGAACATACATGCTGGGATCGGTTGCTGTTACCCAATCGTAAGCCGTACCCCTCTGCCTTGGCTGCTCCCATGTATCGCCGTAAAAGGACAAAATGCCTCTCCAAGCGGCGGCATTAAAAGATCTGTCGTCGATACCGGTATTATCGGTAAGCAGACGAACCGAAACTCCCATGTCAACAATAGGACCCAAATCCGATCCTTTTCTCTGACAGGAAATTGATACTATCGAAATTAAAATTAGACAAGCGACAAGAAACTTTTTCATACTAACCTCCAAAAAAAATAATGGGCATACACGGATTCGAACCATGGACATCCTGCGTGTAAAACAGGCGCTCTAACCAGCTGAGCTATACGCCCCAATTAAATACAAATCAAGCGGCTGATGGGAGTCGAACCCACGTCTCCAGCTTGGAAGGCTGGGGTAATAGCCGTTATACGACAGCCGCATCATTCTTCCATATACTTGCAAAAAGGGGGAAAAATGTCAAGTGGGGGATTTATCTCGGCTTTAACCACGAAAGCAAGCGCTTTTGCGGCGGCTTCCCAGCACCAATGAGGGATAAAATCGCCTGGTTTGGCGCTTGTGTCGAGCAGGGAGGCAAGAGCGGCGTCCTCTACTACTTCGATTCCCGCCTCATGCGCGATTGTGAGGATTTGTTCGGCTTCCCTTCCCCTGCCTGATGCCAAAAGCTGCGGCGCAGGATCGCCTTGTGAATAGCCAATTGCCGATGCAAGTTTTTTCTTTGCCATTACACCGCCTCGTCAATCGAGGGAACTTCATCACCGAACCCCGATTCAAATGGAAACGCATCTTCGCTTGTTCTGACAAATACGCATTGGAGCGGAATGGAAAAGTGTTTCGACAGCTCATGTTTATATTGATGATGTTTCCGTTCAGATAATTCAAGATTTTGATAGAATGACAGCCGCGTAATTTTTTCATTCGCAGATTCAAAAATGAAAATCTCCCTTTTACCGCCGGCATCTGACAAAACATCTATCACCATGCAAACTGCGCGGTTAGAAATTTTTTCGCTGTCCAGTAAAATTCTCATGGAGACATTGTATTCCCTGTCGCCTTCGGTAAAATCGAAAGGAAGCACAATCCAACGCTGACCGTTTTTTCCCGGCAGTTTGTTTAATATTTCCATGAGCGGATCTTTTTCCAAATATTCATAAACCGCTTTTCTTAAATTATCGCCAGTGATTGATTCCGTTTTTAAAGAGGGTTTTTCTTCATTTTCATTTTTGTCTTTTTTTTGCCTGTCTTGCCGCTGTCCGTTTTGCCGCCGTGAATCTGGATCTACAGCATCAACGTATGCCTCAAGACCTTTGGGTGCGAGTTCGATTCCTTTACTTTCGGCGGCGGCAGCGCATAACGACATCGCGGATTGAACTGATTGCGCCGCTTGTTGAATTGATTGCGCCGCTTGTTGAACCGATTGCGCCGCCATTTTAACGGAATGCCCCAACACCGGCAAAGCAAGCGCCTGACGGCGAATGTCAGCTAACACCTGCGGCTTTAATGACAGGGAAAAAAATTTGGCGAACGAAATAATAGAAGAAGAAAGTTTATCGGAAGGTAGCCCGGATGCCGCTAAAACAGAAGGCGCAGAGCGTGGATTTGGGGCAAGCGCCGAAGATGCCGCTTTTGCAGCCTGCTTAGGTTGCTGTATTTTTGAAGCGGAGGCATCACGAATCCCTGAATCAATTTTCCCTAACATTTATCCCTTTTTTTACCACGAAGTGCAAAAACCGAAGGTTCTATTCGTGAGGTTAGTGATCAAATTCCTTTAACTCTATCTAAAATTAAATCTGTAATTTGCTGCGGATCGAGTTTACCGGTATCGATAATTAAATCCGCAAAACTGTAATCATCGGTGTCAATATTATAGATACGCAGGTAGCGGGCATGATCCTGTCTGTCACGCTCTGCGGTAAAAGCCGCGATTTCTTCTAAGCTGCCGCCTTCCCTGTTTACAATACGGCTTGCTCTTGTTTCGGGAGATGCGTCAAGATAAATTTTTAAATCGGCGTCTTGGAGCATCCAAATCGCAAGTCGTGATCCTAAAACACAGCCCGTTCCATCCGTGACGCTATCATTTCCACGAGCTAGTTTCACCTGACGCGTGTCAACTTCCCTGTCGATTGAATCATCTTTTGCGGCAAGCTCCAGTATCGTTTTTAAATCTACGCCGCGCTCCTGCGCAAGAGAACGAAAAGTAAAATTGATAAAACGCAAACCAAGCGCCTCTGCGACCATTTTACTGACAGTTGTATTGCCGCAGCCGCTTCTTCCGGAAATGGCTATTTTAATATTTTCCCCCATCAGCCCTCCTTCGCAACACTACTCGATATTTCTAAGCTGCTCCCTTATATTTTCAAGCGTCTCTTTCATTTTAACAACTTCGTTTGTAACTTCTATTATAGCACTCTTTGAACCGATTGTGTTTATTTCCCTGTTAATTTCTTGACATAAAAAATCCAGTTTTTTCCCCGGTCTTGTGTATCTTTCGGTTTCTTTTCTGAACTCGCTCAAATGCGAATCAAGACGCGAAATCTCCTCGGAAATTGTATATTTTAAAAGGAGCGATGCAGTCTCGGCAAGCACTTTATTTTCGTCAACTTGATTTCCAAGCATTTCATTAAATCGGTTTTTAATGTTGTCCTTTAAAGTCTGTTCGATTGCAGGAGCAAAAGAAGCCACGGTTTTTAATGCTGTTTCAATTGCGCTAAGATGAGAAAGAATGTCTGCCTCGGTGTGCTTTCCTTCCCTTTCGCGTTCCTTACAAAATATTTGCATCGCCTCGTTAAAAATAGGCTCAATTTCTTTCCAGTAATGTTCGCTGTCCCGCGTTTTTTCTATTTCTAAAATTCCTTCCATCTCCATTAATGAAGAAAGCGAAGGTTTCTCTTTAATCCCAAGTTCCTTTGCGATATCGACAAGCGCAGAATAATAAGCCTTTGCCGCGCTTTTATTTATATTGATGTTAACAGGCACATTATGTTCGCGTACACGGATATTCACGTCGGCTTTTCCGCGATTGCACGAAGAAGAAATTATTTCGCGTATTTTTGATTCATACATTCCAAGCCATGGCGGAAGATTCACATTGAGTTCCAGATATCGGCTGTTAACGCCTTTTACCTCGATCGAAACAGAAAAATCCTGCCCTGATTTTTCGCAGTATGCAAAACCTGTCATGCTAATCATTATTCGCTCCCTTAAACCGCTCAAAAAGTTTGACGCCAAGCGGCCAATTATTTCCAGCTCCCAAAGTGACAAAGATATCGCCGCTCTTTAGCATTTCGCATAACGGAGCAAAGGCGTCATCGACTTCATCAATGTAATAAGTTTCATTTTTATTTAATTTATCGCGTTCTTTTTTAGTTCGCTCATAAAGAGTTATTCCGTTTACGCCGCCTTTGTAATTTTCCCTTGCGCTTGCATAAATTTTATGAAAATACATTACGTCCGCGTCATTGAAACACTGCGAAAACTCATCAAGTAACGCTGCGGTTCGCGTATATGTGTGCGACATAAAACTTACAATAAGGCGGCGCTTTGGATAAAAAGATTTGATTCCTTCCAGCGTTGTTTTAATCGCTGTCGGATGATGACCGTAATCATCCATAAAGATAATTCCTTTTGCTTCGCCCAGAATCTCGCTTCGACGTTTGGTGCTTTTAAAATTTTCAAGCGCGTTTTTTATAAATATAATTTGCTTTTCTTTAAGCGCGCCGCAATCAGTTCCATTGGCGACACTTTCGTTTTTTGCAAGAGAAGCGGCAAGCGCAAGTCCTGCCGCGGCGTTTAATGCTTCATGTCTGCCGGGGATACGCATTTTAAAATCACCGGCAATCCCCGCGACGGAAAAAACCGCTCTTTCGTTTTCAACGTTATATGACGTAATTTTAAAATCGCCATGTGCGGTAAAACCGTAGGGGATAATTTCGATATTGCGATTATCATTTTTAATAATATCTGCAACTTCGCATGCGCCTTTATCATCCGCGCAATAAATTAACTGCCCTCCCTTTGGAAGCAAGCGGCAATATTCGACAAACGCGTCGCGGATCGATTCGTAAGTGGGAAAAAAATCCTGATGATCGCTTTCTACCGAAGTTAAAATAATGCGGCGCGGACAAAACGATAAAAAATGTTTGCGATACTCGCAGGTCTCCGCGATAAAATATTTATTTCCAAGGCAAAGCGTTGACCTTCCGCCAAAATCAAGCGCGGCGCTGCCGACAAGAATTTGCGCAGGTAAGTTTGCCGCCTGCATGATTACGCCGCAGATCGCAGTGGTGGTTGTTTTTCCGTGCACGCCGCAAATACCTGTCGAATCAAACTTGGCAGACCATGCACCGAGAGCCTCGGTATATCTTAACATTGGGATTCCAAGTTCCTGTGCCTTCGCCATTTCCGGATTCGTATCCGCGCTGTATGCAGCCGAATAAATAATTAAATCGATTTCATTAGTAATATTTTTAGCGTTAAACTCTTCGTTATATGGGATGCCAAGCTCTTTAAGGATTGCATCGGTATAAAAAACTTCGGGTATATCGCTGCCGCCGCACTTAATTCCTGAATTATACATAAGCTCCGCCAAAGCGCAGACACCTGTGCCTTTTATCCCGATAAAGTAAACATTAGAATTTGGCTTAAATATTTGTTCAGGATTCATACTTTATTTTACATTAAATTTAGAATTTTTCAAGGCATTATTGTCAGACCTGCTCCGTTGGTAAACCTGATAATATTAGAGCCTAAACCTGTTATTTTTGCCGCCGTATCAAGTAACGTATTATTATATTTACAGTTTAATCTAAATCTAAAAACACCGCTGCTTCCGTTTAACCATATAATCGGCTGCTGCCCCCCATTATTATTTATTTCCATACCTTCAATATATAACGTTCTATCAACGTATCCGGTTGTTGCCGCTATAATTCCTGCAGATCCTGCTTGAAGATTAAATTTGCAATTACGTAATTCTAAACTGCCAAGTTCTATCGTAGGTCTTATTGAACCTAGATATGTACTCCATTCATTAAAAATAAAATTCATACCTGCTTTATTGCTTCTTAAATTGGTAAATGTACAATCTATAAAAATGCCTTTAGCTGGAAAAAACGGCATTTCATCATTACTGCTTGAAACTCCCGGATCAGGTAGTTCATTATTATGAATAAAAACACATCTGCTAACTATTGTCGTTTCTTCCTGCCAGAATATTTTCCATCTATCGCGCGCAGTTACATTTTCGAATATTGAATCTTCAATTACATAATTATTATTTTTAGAAGCTATAAAAAAAGCTCCGTAACTATTTGCTTTTATTTTTTTAAAATGCGAATTAAAAATATTTAAATGTTGAATGCAGTAAATACCGCCGCCTAAATCTGCTTCGGCTGTATCTATAGTAAGATTAGAAATTGACGATGAATAACTGTCTCCTTGAAGAAAAATTGCTCCGCCCATATCAGACTTTACATTTCTTATGATTGAAGAAGAACCCTCAATTATCATGCTACGTCCGCCATAAATACCGCCGCCTGAATTACTTGCAAACGCAGTATCAATAGTTATTCCGGAAATAGTAATTTTTTTATCTGTGTATATTCCGCCTCCACGATTGGCAGAACTGTTCTTAATAGTAACATTATCTATTTTTGCCTCGCCGTTTCCGGCTAAATAAACAGCGCCGCCATATACAGCGATTGTATTATTAAATGCAGAACTTAATATTTCAACCATTCCGTTAGCTGAATATATTGCTCCTCCAGAATAAGAATCAAAATCATTAAATGAGCAGCTTATTACTTTAAACTCATTTGATTCATTGCCAAAATTAACTCTAATAGCTCCTCCTCCAGATCGACCCCCTGACGTGGAAGAAGCTCTTGTTCCATTAAAATTAATGTTCTCAAAAGTAACATCCCCGTTTATAATTATTACCGAATTGTTATCATTAAAACTTCCAAACAGATTGTAAGAATATACGTCATTATATAACTTGCCGCTTACAATTACAGGATTTGCGTCAGGATTTCGTTCACTCTTGCTGGTTTCGTTCCCTGCAAAACCGCCAAGATAACTTGTGTTAGCTGCTATACGAAAATATTCTTCCCTGTTATCTGTTATGCTTGGCTTATATGTTCCTTTTGCGATCCATATCTCTTTTGATACATCTTCCGGAAACTCTAAAGCAGCTTCGCACGCATCTTTTAAGTTGCGGAAAGCATGGCTCCATGATGTGCCGTCGCCTTCTCCTACTGCGCCGCAATTAACATAAATTGTACTGCGAAGTTCGCGCACTGTAACTGTATACGCCTTAACATTAGCTCCGTTAGCTGAAATTACTTCATACGTCACAGGCGATTCAAAAACTTGCCCGCTTTCGCCGCTTATTTGCGCCGCGTTGTTTACTTTTACCTGCCCGGCGGCAGTAAATCGCGGGTACATTATTTTTGCAGATACGCCGGAACCAACAGGCGCAAAAATCGTTATTTTTCCTGCATTGTGATCTATTTTACCTGTAAGCTCATCAGCTAATTCTTCATTTTCATTTGGATGAAAACTGAAAAATGTTATCGCCGCGTCTGCAGATATATCGCGGGTAAATGTAACCTGTACCCAATAATCGCGCGTAAGAAGCGGGTTATCAGGATTCGTAACCGTATACTTTATCTGCCTTGAAAAATTCTGCGCACTAAAGCTTGATGTCTGAACTGCGCCGTTGACTGTTACAAGTCCCGCCGCGCTGAACTGCGGCACAAGTAAAACAGGCGCAGATATTCCGCCGTACCGCGCAGATATTAAAATCTGACCTGTGCTTTCGCTAATCTGCGCCTGTGCGTCCTGCACAAGTTCATGATTTAACGCGGAAGAAAATTTAAATTCATTTATTACAGGCATGGACGCGGTAATATCGATAAATTCTGTATTTACTGTATAAGTACGGACATATTTATTGTTACGCGACACTACGCGATATTCTAAAGAAGACGAAAAATCATGCGAATTAATTCCTGAAGTCTGCGTAATACCGTTTACGCTTACAGTTCCCGGAGAAACAAATCTAGGTTTCAGCGTCGAAGGCTTCCCGCCTGTGTAAAAAACTTGTACATTAATATTGCCAAGCGAATCATTATTTATTATCGAGGCTACGGCATTTACAGCAATTACGGAATTATCTGTTTTATTAAAACGAAAATCTATTATGCTTCTTATGCTGTCAGGATCTTCATTAAAAACTGCATTAAGCGTAAAATCGAGAGATATATCACCGCGCCATATTGTTATTATTTTACTTTTTATTCCTATTCCCTTGCTAAAATAAATTGAATCAAGCCCGGAGCGCACCTGTAAACCATCAACCTCTATTCTGTCGCCTAAAATATCAAAAGATGGAATTAGCGCGTAACTTAGATTATCCATTTCTGCAGGATATAAAACGGCGGAGTTTATCGTTTTAAGATTTTCATTAACCAATGTGAAAGCGTCTTGTATTAATTCTTCATTATCATATTTAGAAAAACCAAAATTAATTAAACGCGGAAGCCCAGAGTCTATTACAACATTTACCCGATATTGTCTTATGCTTCCTTGTCCTGAAACTACAAGAAAACTTACTGTTGTAGAAAAATCAATCGGGATATCAAGATTAGGCACATTAAAATCAGGCGTTGTCGAGACTAAATTCCAAACATATTCCGTTAAATCTTCTGTTGTAAGAAGATTTATTGCAGCATCGATAACATCAATGCCGGGAAAAGCCGCTTTTATATAATTAAGCGTAATAGGAATAATAGCCGCTTTTTTTGATATTTTTATACGCGGCACAATGGAATGCATGTCTGTGCCTGATTCTATCGATACAATAATTTCATTATCTTTTATTAGGGCGTTATCAATCTGACCATCAATCTCGAATGAAAGAATCAAGTTATCATCGGGCGGAATCAGATCGTGAAAATGGTTATTGCATGACAAGAACAATCCGGCTAAAAGAAAACCAGAGAATAAAATTTTGATAAATTTCATGTTTTTTCCTTTCTTCAGCGGGATTAACACAAGTATAACATTATATAGAACAAATTTCAAGTAGTTTTTTCTTTGACAAAATGAAATTAGTATTCTATACTATATAAATAGATAACAAATAATAAACTGCGTATTTATAACCGTTAGCTTCGGACTGCTTGCAGGATAAATAGCTCCGCCAAAGCGCAGACACCTGTGCCTTTTATCCCGATAAAGTAAATATAAGAATTTGGTTTAAAGATTTGTTCAGGATTCATACTTTATTTTTCAATAAATTGGGAATATCGCCAATAGAAGAGGAAGAATTTTTACCACTAATAGAACCTGCGGTTTCTTCACGAACAGGATCGAACTTGCTGTCAGATATCTCCTTATATAACAACAGCAGCTTGTTCTGGTTCAAGTATCCCTGCTGCTTCCATACACTTGGCACGTTCTTCCATACTGTTAAAATTTACCGGACGAAATTCAGAAAGTTGCTTTTCTGAAAGCAAAGGACAATCAGGATCATAGGTATAAGGCCGTTTTGCTGCTTCTCTTACTTCTGCTCTCATCCTTGCATCTTCTTCAGGAGTTAACTCTTCGCCAGCCGTGTATCTCACTATTGCCATGATATATCCTCCTTTGTAATCCAAATATTTATTTTTACCAATATTTAATTAGTCATTGTTTTTCCGGTTTTATTTGACCTTCTCTGTATTTTTTTACATTATTATAGAATTTCTCTAATGGAACATCCTTATACATATTTTGCTGCCACTCTGTGTAATCAAATGGTTTATGAGTAATTATATTCCTTTGGTCATCAAAGGGACGATTATAAGCGCAACAATCCAGATATACCTTCATACTACATTGTGATATAAAAAGACATTGCTGTCAACAGAATCACTGCAAGAGACTTTATACGCTTCGCCCTCTCCCCTCATCTCTGCCTAACCAAGTTAATAATTTTAACGTTTGCGAATAAATATTTTTTAACCACGAACCACACTAACCAATCGAACTTTTTGTCCGAAAACTCCTTTCTTAACCCTAAGAAATATTTTATAGCAGACATATATTTTTAGGTTTTGGAAGAGATAACGGACTAGAGCTCTGCGATCTTCGCGATCTCTGCGTCTTCGCGAGAAATCTTCCTTTTATCGGAAAAGACCCTCACGCAAAGGCACAAAGACACGGAGGATTGGTTACCATTCCTTTGTGTCTTGGCGTCTTTGTGTGAAATCTTTTCTTATTTTTCTACTCTCCCGTTAACACCGCGCCGTTTGCTTTTTGCGTTAAATTGTTAACAGTATTAAAGACACTATTAACCGTTAGAGAAGCGCCGTTATAAGTAGAGCCCTGTCTTTTGATTATGTACGGATAATTGCCGTCGATTAAAAGCAGATTACCTGAAGCTGCGTTAAAATTGTTAAATTGTGCATTCACGAGTCTAAAACCGCTTAAAGAGCGAATCGCACCGAATTTTAAATTACGATTATCAAAGTTAAAAATTATATTATTTACTGTAAGAGACGGATTGTTTTGGAAAAACACTAAATAATTGTAAGGATTAGAACTGTTAGTTGTAATATTACTTATACTAATATTTTCCAATAATGCATTGCCGCTTATTCCATTTTCTTCAAGAGAGCCAATTGTAATTGCTCTTGAATGAGCAACAGTATAATTCAAACCTTCAATTTCTATATTGCTCATATTTAAACTTCTGCCATTTCGTACATAGATAATATTGGAAACACCACTTCCTGATGTTGTATCATCTGCCAAAGGAGCATTTGGTGGTGTAGTCATATTTATAGCTTTTACATTTTTTAAATTCCATACAGTATTTTCACCAGCCATAAATATTCCAATATAATAATTTTCTATTTTAATATCCGTAATATCAACAGCAACTGAATGATAACTTGAAGCAGCTATTACAAATTGATACGGCCATAGCGGACGATGCTGTACATCAAAATATTGATCCACCACTTTTATTTTATTTATTGTATTATAAGACCCTTCAGGAGTGTATTGAGCATTTATCACACAAGCTATATTTTCTGCATAAATATCTGATATATTATAACTTCCTGATTGTAAATTAATACAAACAGTATTTACATTATAAAAATTACAATTTTTTACCGAAACTGTACCAGTTGAATTAGAATCATAATCATAATAAATATCAATGGGATAATAATAAAATATTTCGCTGCCATTAATTCCCCAACCTGTATCAGTGTAAAAAAAACCATTGCGAATATGATGATTAATATCTCTAAATTCAAGATTTTCAAAACTAACATTACCTGACATATATTTATATGGTACGATACTAGATCTATTTGCATAATTATCATTTGTGAAAACAGCTTTATACCTGTTTAGAAAACTTAAATCTTTACCGCTTCTGTCAACATCGCCGCTGATTATTGTCTTATTCAATTCAGGATCAACCTGCTCCTTTGACGTTTCATACCCTGCAAAGCCGCCTATATAGCTCGTGTTAGGCGAAATAGGGAAATAATCATCTGTTGTCGGACCGGGTTTATATGTTCCTTTTGCTATCCATATCTCTTTTTCCATTTCATCGGGAAAAACGGCGGCAGCTTCACATGCGGTTTTAAGGCTTGTAAAGGCGTTTTCCCAATTGGTACCATCGTTCATTCCTGCGGCATTGCTGTTTACAAAAATAGGTGAACTTAATTCGCGCACAATTACCGAGTAGGTTCGTGTATTTCTGCCGTTAGCTGAAGTTACTGTATATGTCACAGGCCATGTATACATTTGCGCGGATGCGCCTGATGTCTGAATAACTTCGTTTACTTTTACGGTTCCTGCCGCCGAAAAACGGGGAATCATCAATCTTGTTCTTATTCCCGATCCTGTAGGAGCCATTATCATTATTCTTCCAGTTACATGATCTATTTTTGCTTCCAATGCATGCGAAAGTCCTGTGTTTTCCTCGGGATAAAAGCCAAACGCCGTGATATTTGCGCCGGATGAATGATCCTGCACAAAGCGCGTCTGCACCCAGTAATCGCGCGTTAATATCGGGTTCTCGGGGTTTGTTACCGTGTATTTCACCTGACGCGAATAATTGTGCTGCGATGCGCCTGACACCTGTACGCTGCCTGAGACTGTTACAATACCACCCGCATTAAACTCGGGAACCAAGTTATAAGGAACTGTATTGCTGCCGTAAAAAACGTCAAGCATGATAAGATCGCTTCCTATAACGCCAATGCAGTCCTGAACCAAATCTTCGTTTAGTCTTTGGCTAAAACGAAAAGATGTAATCGTTGGCGAAGCGGCGCTCACATTTATAAATTCCACCCTTACCGTATAAGTGCGCATATAAAGACCGTTACGCGACGTTACACGATATTCTTTTTCCGTTGAAAAATCATTGCCCGTTACGCCTGTGGTTTGCGGCACGCCGTTTACCGTAATGGTTCCGGGCGTTACAAACGAGGCTGTAAGATAATCGGGTTTTATGCCTGAATAATAAACCTGTACTGTAATTGTTCCAAAATTATCGTTATTTACGATTGAACCTACAGCCGTTACGGAAATATTCGGGTTATTATTCTTGGTAAAACGGAAATCCGTTATGCTTCGTATTGTATCCTTGTCTTCTTCAAAGTAAACGACAAGCGAATAATTCTGTGTTAATCCGTCGCGGTGAATCGTTATTGTTCTTGTTTGATGCATTGCACCTGGCGCATTAAAATTAATTGCGTCTGCGCCGGATTCTATTTCTGCGCCGTTTACTTCCAGTTTGTCTCCGATTATTTCGTACGAAGGAATCAACGGGAAACTTGCATAACCCATTTCCGCAGGATATTTTGCGTAAGCGTATACGGTTTTTGCGTTTTCATCGACATGGCAAAGCGCGTCGCTCATTAAATCGGGATTATCGTATTTTGAAAAACGAATACCCAAAAGACGCGGCTCTCCTGTGTCCTGCGTAACGCGAACAGTGTATTGACGAATAGAACCGCGCCCCGAGATTACAAAAAAGTTAACAGGACTTGTAAAATCAATTGGCATATTGATGTCAGGTATATTAAAATCCGAATTTCTTTCTATTACATCCCATAAAAATGTTTCAAGGTTTTGTGTGGAATATAAATCCATAGCTCTGCTTGCAATATCTTCGCCGGGGAAAGCCGCTTCTATATATTTAAGCGTAATTGGAATAACCGCCGCCTGATAAGAAATTACAACCTCAGGAATTATCGAAGTAATGTCAGTATTGCCGTCTACGGTTACATTAATTGAATAATCGCTTATAACTGTATCATACAGCTGATTCTCCACTGTAAATGACAATATTCTGTTTTCATCAGATGGAATCAAATCATGAAAATGATTGTTGCATGTTGTAAGTAAAAATAAAAATGCCGCCGTTAATATTAAATTTTTCTTCATTTAATTCTTCCTTTATTCTCCGATTATAAGTTCAACGCATCTGTACGATTCCCATGTCGCATCCCTGAATGCGGGGGCTCTGTCAGCG
>Ga0209755_10003935_pt1 | contig 18006 bp, 19 predicted proteins | sample TergutCo191P1_FD_187301 | JGI IMG/M metagenome (GOLD analysis project Ga0209755, IMG submission 187301) | Cornitermes sp. P1 segment gut microbial communities from Petit-Saut dam, French Guiana - Co191P1 (SPAdes) (version 2) | ecosystem: Host-associated > Arthropoda: Insects > Digestive system...
AAACCAAAGGCAGAGTTTCGGCTTCGTCAAAGGTTTACCCGGGAGTGAAGATCATTATCAGGGACGCGGTAAACGAGATCCGCACCGAATACAAGGCAGTAACATTTATACTCGAAAACAATCTCATACGGGTAACAAAGTACGAAGAGCCCGATGATGATGTAAAGAAAGCGCCCGATGGCTATACAACCAATTGACCTTCAGGCCCTGTTTTCCCAGCTGGACAAGGTGGGAAAAACTCAGGCAGTAATCAGGGAAGGACAGCAGCTAAATGACGCGCTACAGCAGGCACAGATTCAAAAAAAACTGGAACAGAATGTCCAGTCGGTGAATCAGGCCCAGAATATGGGCGAAGAAGCCGAAACGATCAAGGATGAAAACAGACGCGGCGCCAGCACGGGTCATGGCGGGGCAAAAGGAAACCCCGGTGAAAAGGAAGAAACTGATCCGGAAGAATCAAACCGGGGAGAGATTATCCGAGATCCGGCTCTCGGCCGTAACCTTGATATTTCCGGGTAGAGATTATCATGTCCTTTTTTAATCTGCCCCTGCTGGTTTCCTTAATTGCGGTATTGATTTCATGCTTTTCTTTTTTCCATCTCAGATCCTATCTCAAGCGCAGAACAGATGAGGAGCGTATTCCAGCTGAGCTGCGGGAAGAAGTAAACAATATTCTTAAGTCCATCAACGAGGCCACCTACAGAGATATTTCCCTTATAGAAGAACGCGAGAAGAAATTAAAAATCCTGCTTGAAGATACGGACAAACGGCTGAAGATATATATCCGCAGCTCTGAATCACGCGAACAAGCCGATAACGCTTACAGAGAACTCGGGAAAAACCGCTACCGTATTGCCGCAGCAGAAACGGTTCCCGAGAAAACCGTCCCCGCGGAAAACACGCCCGTTCCCGAGCCTCCTCCCGAAGCGGCGCCAGTTCCAAAAGCGGAACAAATTAATACCCTTGTGAAAGCCGGAATATCTCCGCCGCTGATTGCTTCACGTCTGGGTATAAGTATTGCCGAGGCGGAATGCGCTGCCGCGATCCTGGAACGCCGCGAAAACTGACAGACTTAAGTCACCTAACTGAAAAGCTCAATTTTTGTCTTAACATAATCAAGACGGCTCCGGTTAAGCACAGTCCGGCAGTAACCGGCAGCATTGACAACTTCATACCAGCCACGGCTCACAAATTTCATTCCCTTCCCTTCTGCGAACCAGTAAACCAAAGCGATATTTTCCGGGTCCACCTCAATGGCGTTGATGCCTTTCTTGCCGATTGCGCTGCCGGAATTAAAGAGGCAGGGGAACGGAAGTTCGTCCCCGTATAAACTCAGTCTGAATCCTTCCTTGCGATCTTTGCGTTTCAGCTTGCCAAGCTCAAGTCTGAGGGCGCTCACCTCACTGGCAATTTTCTCCCGTTCTTCCGCGGGCGCGGAAATATAATCCAGGCAGAGGCGTTCAATTTCGAACTTTATGTAATCGACACGCGGCAGAGATTCAAAAAGCGAACGGTGTGTATGGCCGATTACCGAAATACAGTTATTGCTCATGGAAAAATCATAGGCTTTCTTTTCCACGGTGAAACGGCGGTGCGGACTTCTTGCCGATGAAATGTTTTTTATGCCAATCGGTTTTAACAAATACTTCAAACTCAAGCGCACAATATTGTTAAAAGACGTATACACTTTGGATGATTGATGACCGTGGTAAACATAGATGGGAATAACGCCGGTTTCTATCCGCACCGCATTGTATGTTGAGTAAGGATAATCCCTCTCGAAGATGAGGTTCTCATCATGATTGCCAAGGGTCTTATAGAGCTTTCCGGCGGAAGCGAAAAGATCAAATATCCTGTACATATCCGCCCATTCGCTGCGAATTTCGTCAAGCGAGAATTTCGCAAGCTCTTCTATGTCTCCGTTAAGTATCAGATACCATCCGTTTTTAAAATAGTATTCTTCCAGTATCCTGCCTGCCATTTCACCGTTATTTTTAAAATCATCCCGTTTTCCCGAGCCCATGTGAAAATCACTTATGATGAGAACCTTTGGCAATTGCGAAGACACTTCACCGCTTTCTGGTTCCCGGTTGCCGCCGGGCGGGCGGCCGGAATCAGTCAGATCAAGTACTGCGGCAGGGTTGAAACGTTTACTAAGCATTTCGGAAAAGAACGTAGAAGCCATTGATACAGCAATTGTATTATTTAATAAAAAATGGAACAAGACAAAGAAACTTAACCATGATAAAATGCCGGAGATAAAAATATTTTCCAGGAGCGGAACATGCGTCTGAATAACAAGGATTTGGCAAATAAGGCCCAATGGGAAAAAGCCGGGATAGAATTACCAAAATTTGACCGGGAAGCCATGATCGCGGCAACGATGAAAACTCCCGAATGGGTTCACTTTGGCGCCGGGAACATTTTCCGCGCTTATCTGGCTGCCCTGTCTCAATCCTTACTGGAACAGGGGATCTCACGTACAGGCATAGTAGTCGTCGGAGGTTATAACGGAGAAATAATAGATAAATGTTTCACCCCATTTGATAATTTGTGCCTTTTGGTAACGCTTAAATCCGACGGAACCACCGAAAAAAAAATAATCGCCTCTGTCGCTTCATCCTATCGTATGGACAACGGCATTGCCGACCTGAGAAAGATTTTCACAAATCCCTCCCTGAAGATGGCAAGTTTCACCATCACCGAAAAAGGCTACAACCTTCAGGGACAGGACGGAGCGCTTGCGCCCGATGTTTCCACCGACATGAAAGCTTCTCCATGCGAAGCGAAGAGTTACCTTGGCCGTATAACCGCCCTTTGCCACGAACGTTATGCGAAAGGCGCGATGCCTCTGGCTCTGGTCAGTATGGATAACTGCTCGCATAACGGCGACAGGCTTTTCGCCGTTGTGGAAGCTTTCGCGAAAGCCTGGGTTGAAAATGGTTCCGCCGAAAAAGGCTTTCTGGATTATGTAAGAAACCGGGAAAAACTGTCTTTTCCCTGGACCATGATCGACAAGATAACTCCCGGTCCTGACGAAAGCGTCCGTGAAATGCTGTCTGCCGCAGGCATTGAGGATATGCAGGCATTCACAACGAAAAAAAATACTCATGTAGCGCCTTTCGTAAACGCCGAGGAAACCCAGTACCTCGTGATTGAAGATAATTTCCCCGGCGGCAGAATAGCGCTTGAAAAGGCAGGCGCGATCTTCACGCAGAAAGAGACCGTGGACAAGGTAGAAAAGATGAAGGTCTGCACCTGCCTGAACCCGCTGCACACCGCACTGGCGATCTTCGGCTGCCTTTTGGGTTATACCAGAATCAGCGAGGAAATGAAAAACGCGGATCTTGTGAATCTCATCAAAGCCATCGGTTACCGGGAAGGTTTGCCCGTTGTGGTCGACCCGGGGATTCTGAATCCAAAGGAATTCATAGACACTGTGATAAACGTGAGACTTCCAAATCCCTTCATGCCGGACGCTCCGCAGCGCATCGCGATGGACACTTCCCAGAAAATTCCCGTCCGTTACGGAGAAACCTTAAAAGCCTATATATCAAACAAGACTCTCAATATAGACGATCTGAAACTCATCCCTCTTGTTTTCGCCGGCTGGCTTCGATACCTCCTTGGAATTGACGACGAGGGCAAGCCCTTCACAGTCAGCCCGGATCCCCAATACGAAAACCTCTCTTCGATGCTCTCCGGAATAAGCCTGGGACAAAAGGGGCCTTTCCGCGAAAAGCTGAAGCCCATTCTTTCCAATCCGGCTTTATTCGGCGTGAATCTTTATGAAACCATTCTTGGAGAGAAAGTGGAAGCCTATTTTGAGGAACTGCTCGCGGGTCCCGGCGCTGTCGCGAAAACTCTTAAGAAATATCAGCCAGCAAAAATTTAAGTCAATTGAGCCATTTCCAAAACTCGGTTAGTGCGGACCTGTGGTCCGACGGAAATGGCTCTAAATCTAATAAACTCAGAAACTGAAGGTGACTCCGACAGCGGGGGAAATATACATATCTCCGGCGCCGGTTAGATTACCGAGCGCACAGTTGGCGTAAATACCGAGACCGAAATCGAAGGTGAACTGAACTTCAGGAGTGACAGCTATTCCGATTTTATTATCATCTCTGTCGAAGTAACTGGAAAAACCATTCTTTTCATTCGGTATGCGTACTTCAGCGCCAACATACAATGGACCATTTTCAAAGTAGGCGGTGACATCAACGCCCTGGTATCCAGAATCGGAACCGGGAATTAAAAGCATGTGGGCCTTCCCCTTAAGTCCCAGCCCGAAGCTGCTGTCCCAACCGACACTGCCGTCAAGGCCTATAGGCATACCAGAATCCGCGCCCAGATACTGTATGGGAGCATCAACCAGAGCATATACGCTCCCCGCACTCGCTATGCCCTGGGTAAACTTAATCCCCGGGCGGCCAACGCCCCAGAGTCTATCCAAAAATTCCGCTCCATAATTCGGAGCGAGGAGAAAACCGTTTTCATTTTCCAAAATAAAAGACAGGGTAGAGTTACGGCTCAGACCCAGATTATAACCGAGGGATAAATCGAAATATAAATCCATCGGGAATGTATTCTCCATTTTAATAAACTCAAAGGTATAATCCAGTTCCGCGTATAAATCAAAAGCGCCGTCAAGAAAAGAGTTTTCAAAAATAACCATAGGTGTAACGTAGGGATACATTTCACTTGCGTTATTTGGTTTGTTTACACCGCCAATACCAAATTCCACGCCCAAAGTAAGGCCGGCGCCGTCGCTTTGAGCCATCGCAAAACCCGCAAATAAGCTGAAAACAACCAGGATAAGCAGAAACTTTCTCATAAAACCTCCAAAAAATATTAACATTAACCATATTATAGCGGAATAAAGAAATTAAACAATATGCTGAGTCTTTTTCATCAGACATCAGCTTCGCAGTTTTGGAAAATGGCTGTATTTACCCCCGTTTTTATGCTACTGTTCATGCAAGGAAAAGAAAATGACCATCTGGTTTGCCACAGGAAACATTCACAAAAAAAAGGAACTGTCGGACATCCTGTCTCCGTTTTTTTCCGGCGCGGCAAAAAGCGGCGCGGCTTCCAATCTGAAAATCGATCTCAGAATCCCGGCAGAGGCGGGATTTGAATTTGAGCCTGAAGAAAACGGAACCAGCTTTTTGGAAAACGCCTTAATCAAAGCCAGGGAGTTGCACCGCCTGCTTGAAGAAAAGCGGCCTCCGTTTTATAAAAGCGGAGATCCGGTTATAGCGGATGACTCCGGCCTTTGCGTGGATGCCCTGGGCGGAAAACCCGGAATTTATTCAGCCCGCTACGGCGGCAAGGATATTGACTCGAAGGGGAAGAACGCCCTGCTTCTCGCGGAGCTGGGAGACAATCCGCGGCGCGGCGCGCATTTTGTCTGTGCCATGATTCTTTATTTCGGGAATAACCATTTCTTTGCCGCCCAGGAAACCCTGGAAGGCGAACTGGTCAGAAACTCCGAAGCAGCCAGAGGCAATGGCGGTTTCGGCTACGATCCAATACTCTACATACCTTCTCTTTACCGCACCGTGGCGGAACTTGCTGATGATGAAAAAAACCGTATCAGCCACCGGGGCAAGGCCGGGATGGCGATAGGAAAATTGCTTTGCTAGACGTACTCAACGATCCCCAACTCAAAGCTGTTACGACTCTTGAGGGGCCGATTCTTATCATTGCCGGAGCGGGTTCAGGCAAGACCAGAGTAATCACATACCGCATAGCGCGGATGCTGGAAAAGGGAATCCCCCAATCTGCGATCCTCGCGCTCACTTTTACAAACAAGGCCGCCAGGGAAATGGAGAGCCGGGTCAGAGAACTCACAGGCATGAAACATTACAAGGCATTGGCGCGCCTTACGATAAACACCTTTCACGCCTTTGGAGTGAAGATTCTCCGGGATGAAATTGAAACTCTCGGCTACAGAAAGAATTTTTCAATTTACGATTCCACGGACAAGATTGAACTCATCAAGGAAAGTCTCCGGGAATGCAGGCTCTACGGAGAAAAAACGGATTTAAAAAAAATGGAAGTCTTGTTTTCCAATGTGAAGATCGGACGTCTTGAGTGGGGCAGAGCTGACGGATCCGGACAGTACGCCGACTCCATGTGGGAAATAGCATATAACGAGTATCAGAAGAATCTCAAGATTTACAACGCCCTTGACTTTGACGATCTGCTTGTCCTTCCCATAAAGCTCTTTGAGGAATATCCTGAGATTCTGGAAAAGTACCGGAAGCGTTACCGTTATATACTTGTTGATGAATTCCAGGACACCAGCCTCATTCAATATAAACTGCTGCGTCTCCTCGCAAATCCGGCAGCCGCAGACAATGACAGCAGAGGTAAAAGCAACGTTTGCGTAGTAGGAGACGATGATCAGTCCATTTATTCATGGCGCGGGGCCAACTACGAAAACATACGCCTTTTTGAAAAAGATTTCCCCGAGCGGCTTGAAATCAAACTGGAGCAGAACTACCGTTCCACCACAACGATACTTGAAGCGGCCAACGGCCTTATTTCGCATAACACAAGCCGTAAGGGGAAAACCCTCTGGTCAGGCAACGGAGAAGGAAAACCAATAGAACTTTATTATCCCGAAAACGAAAGCGCAGAAGCGGCTTTCATTACCTCCACCATAAAAAAACTCAGGTTCGCTGAACAGCGCGGATACGCCGATTTCGGAGTACTTGTAAGGACAAATAATCAGTTTGACTGCATTGAGGAAGCTTTGCTGGCCGAGAACATTCCTTACAGGGTTTCCGGCGGAAAAAGTTTTTTTGAAAGAAAGGAAATACGGGACATTCTCTCGTATCTCCGGGTCATAGCAAATCACAGTGATGACGTGAATCTTCTCAGGATTATCAACACTCCGCGCAGAGGCATCGGCAAGGTAAGCATACAGACAGCATCGGAACTGGCAAAGAACAATCACACTTGTCTCTACGATTCCTTCAGTCTGTCAGATAAAAAGCGGGAAGAAAAAAGCTCACGCCGCGGAATAGAAGAATTCCTTGATCTGATAAGCAGCTCAAGGGATGAGTTCTTCAGCGGAGGATCGCTGTCGGAAAAGGTACGGAAATTCGTGGGCAGGATTGACTACTGGAGCTATCTGGTGAGTGAATACAGCAAGGACGAAAAAAAGGCCAGGTGGAAATACGCCAATATTGAGTATTTTATCAAAATGATCGAAGACTGGGAAAAAGACCCTGACAACCTCGACAGCGGACTTTACGCATACCTCAACCGTATCAGTCTTATCACAAGAAGCGACGGAGATGACGAAACAAACGCCTCAAATAAAAACCGTTCTGCCGGCAAAGCCAATCTCATGACAATTCACGCGGCCAAAGGGCTTGAGTTTCCAATCGTATTCATCGCAGGGGCCGAGCAGGGAATTATTCCGCATGAACGGAGTATTGTCTCAAGCGACGGGACGGAAGACCGCGAAGCTCTGGAAGAAGAGCGCCGCCTGTTTTATGTTGCCATTACCAGAGCCAGAGAAAAACTCTGCATCACAAGCTGTAAAAACCGGTACCGCAGGGACAGCACAACAGAGCGTTTCCCTTCCCCCTTCCTCGCGGAAATCCCGCCTCATCTCATCAACGCCGAAGGAGAGGCGGAAGAAAATCCAGAAGACGAAGAAGCTTTTTTAAAACGCATTAAGGAACGCTTCAAGGTATAAAAATCAGCGCTTTCTTCTGAAAACCTTGTAATTGATATTTGGGAAAATATTATGCCTCTTCTCAAGTATGGTAAGCCATTCTGTGCTTATATAGTTGCTTCCAAGAGCTTCATAGATAGTCGTGAAATTCCTGAGCGAGCCTTCAAGGCGCATACGTGCGTAATCCGCGGATTCCTGTTTGTAGAGCATCTTCGTCCAGTCCGACTCAAGGACCAGCATAATTTCCCTCGTCGCCTGATTCAGGGCCCTTTCCTTGAGGCCCGTGTTATCCGGGAAACGTTCCACCAGTTCAGTCATCCTCTCGATAGCGCGCATGGTATGACGGTAAATCCAGTCATTCGAGGCATCAAGCCATGTTTCCGCATAACCGTTTGGGCCCCATGAGGAAAACTCCGGAACCAGTGTCTGAAGGGAAGATGAATCCAGTTTGCATATATATTCCGCCGGGGTTAAAATTTGAGCTTCATCGCTCCTGGTTCCTTCCCGTAAAAGCGTTTCTATAAATTGAGGGCCTTCATACCAAAAGCGGCCGAAGCTGTCGGCATCAAAGGCACAAAGACTGATGACGTTTTCGTCCATCAAGTTTACCGCCTCCCGCAGCCTGGAAAACCGGGCTGCCAGAAACGAGCGGGCATAGTTCTTCGCCTTTTCACCGGCAATGACGGGATCGTAGAGAACCTTTCCGGAACCGTCTTCGCCCAACGCCCAATATTTATACCCGGTACATGTTCGGCTGCTCTGATTGCCAAGGAATGGCCCTAAACTGTCCGGGGGCAGTTCATAACCCTGGTCACGGCGGTCACAGCGGAAAACCGGGTCTCGGGCGCTCTCAGCCATATTTTCGGCAGCATAAAAATCCCTGCCCAAAACAATGATCCCCTGGGGAGTCCTTGCCGGGAAGAAGCTCCCTTTTTCCGCGAAAGGTTTGGCGTAAACAAGAGCGTGCGGTTCAAGAACCGTATAGGCGAAATTATAGGCCCTAAGCCAGGAATCCATTTCCGCCTTCCAGCCCAGCTCGGGAAGCCAAAAGCCTTGAGGGTATTTGCCGAAATTGGCGCGGTAAGCGGTAATCGCAACTTCAAGCTGCGCCTGTATGGCTTCCGGACAACCGGTAAAAAGAGGCAGGAACGCGTTTGTCGCCGCGGTACAGAGGATTTCAAGCCGGCCTTTTTTATGAAAGTAATCAAATTTCTTCAGTATATTGTTTTCACATTGCCAGGTGAAAAACTCCCGTTTTTCTACAACCCGGTCGTAAAAATACTTGACCACCCTGTGAAGCGCCGGATCGCCGGAAGTCCTGTCCAGCTCACGGGCGCCAAAAATAACCTGATTATTGGTATATTCAAGATAACGGTTTATCAAAAATTCATCGTTGAACATGTGGCAGAGTGTAGGCGAAAGGGAAATAGCCACCCTGAAAGGAACGAGATCCCTGTCCAGCCGGTCAAAAACTTCAAGAAGGGGTATGTAGGTATCGGAAAGGGATTCAAAAAACCAGATCTCCTGGGACGGGTTTTGCAGTTCCGGATGACGAATAAAAGGTGAGTGGCCGTTCAATACAAAGGAGAGGGTTTTTCGATTATTCATTGATCAGGCAGGAGCGCTCCCTTTGGTCCTGAGTTGTCTTTCGTTTCTGTGCAATATATGAAAATCCGATGATCCGGACAAGCGGACAATAGGATTATCACCCGGCCTGGAATCCTGCCCCTCCGACCTGTTTGGCAATTCGGGCAGTCCCGGTAGTCTTATTATATTGGAAACCGCAAGGACAGTTTCAACCCCTCCCACACTGACACAGACTTCTACCTTATACTGGCCTGTTGCCTTCTCTGAGGTGTTGTTCTGAACATCGGGAGAGAAACCAAGATACCTCGCCGTATCCTCACTCTTGATCTGAACCGTAAAAACTTCTTCATTCCCCTGGTGGGAATGACTGCCGGAACTCTCAAGGGGAGTAACCTTCAGGTAATAGCCTTCAAAGTCATTCGCCTTTTCATAGGTTTCTTTATCCGAAGCCCTGATTTCCCAGAAGACAAATACCCAAAAGGGATCGCGAATCATGGCTTCGATAAACGTAATATTATAACACTTTGGCAGAGGAGCGGATTCAGTCAGGACCATATCGGTCATACCCGGCTCTGAATCATCACCCGGCTCATTCTCATCCTGTTTGGCGATTTCCAGCAGTTCCTCTATGATGGAAACCCTGTCGAGATCCTGCAGTATATCAACTCCAAAATTATCAGCGATTTCTATAAGATCGTCCGTCGCGAGACTTTCAAGATATGCCCTGTTTAGCGGAACCCTCTCCATAACGAAAGTATCATGGGAAATGGGGGGGGAATGTCAAGGCGACTGTTTAGAGTTTCGATGAAGCGTGAAAAATAATCCGGCAAAGGAGCGGTTACTTCCAGTCCGTCAGGGAGTCTCGGTGAAGGAGGGATCACAAGCCTGGAAGCGTGAAGAAGCATACGCTTCAATCCAAGTGTTTTCATGAGTTTTCTGTTTAGCTGAAAGTTTCCGTATTTATCATCTCCCAAAAGCGGGAATCCTTTAAGGGCAAGGTGCCGCCTAATCTGGTGCGTGCGGCCGGTTCCCAGCTCCAGTTCCAAAAGGGAAAGTGATAATTCCCCTTCACTGCCGTCCGGCAGCCGGACAGACGCGTAAGCAAGACGCCGGTAAAAGGTCTCGGACTCCAGCGGCCCCTTCCCTTTTCCCTTAACGTCAAGACTCAAGGTGATGGTTCCCTCGTCAGGCTCCACAACACCGTAACAAAAAGCCATGTATTGCTTGACAATAACAGGCTTTTCACGATCCGCTTTATTTCCGGCATAATGCAGCGAAGTTTCCCGCGTTGCAAAAAGAGCGGAAAAATCCGCGGCAGCCTCTCTGCTTTTGGCAACCAGAATAAGCCCTGAGGTATCCCTGTCAAGGCGATGAACCAAAAGAGGCCGCGGCTTGTATTTTTCCGAGAGAATTGAATCAAGGGATACTTTGACCTTTTCACCGCCCTGCACAGGAAGCCCGTAAGGCTTATTCAGAACCATACAAGAGTCATTCTCAAATAAAACAGGTATTTCCCTCAAGCTTTTTTCCCTTTCATCAATAATAATAGTATTATGAATAATAACATCATGAGAGATAAAAAAGCATTTTGCAGCGAAGTTCCCCGCGCATTGTTTGTCATTTTATTTTTTCTTCTCCTTCCCTCTTTTCTTTTTTCCGGAGTTCTGAATTCCCCAAGCTGGGGCTTCAGTCTGGATCTTCCGGAAGGTTATGAATACATAGAAGGCGACGCAAAAGACAGGTTTTCGTTTGGACACCCCAACGGAGCGAAATTTGATCTCATAGTTTATTATGCCCCTCAGGGAAGACAAGCGCCATACTCCTCAGTTGAAGAAATGGCAAAAGATATACATACCAGGCTGAACAACAAAGGCGAATGGGATGCCTTTGAGTACAGACAGAAAAAAGCAATTCTAATGGAGATGCTGTTTACAATTTCCGGAAGTGGTCTCATGTCAGGATGGGCGCTCTGTATGGAACTTGGAGAGAAAACACAATCAACAGCAAAACCGCTTCTTATGGCGATAGCTTACGGGCCCAGAGACAGAGACGGACTCCAGCAGTTCCATTTATCCGCCCTTGATTCACTTGCACCCGAAGATTCCGACAGGAGGGCGCCCGGGCCAATTACGGAATTCGGTTATCCAAGGGTAAGCCGCGTCTTGCAAACAGTTTTTGGCCTTGACATGTACGCATGGATATACGAAGAAGACGCAGAAGGGGCTCAATACCTGATTGACAGGGAATTTCAGATACTGCGTAATTATCAGGATGCTCCGGACTGGAAGGAAGCCTGGGAAAGATTTTACCGTGCCATTTACCGGGATTCTTATGAACGCCTGACAGATATTGCTTTCAGGGTAGAACGGAAAATGAACGTTCCTTCCAAAGCAGACCGGGATTTCGCGGAAGATGTTCTCAACTGGGTTCAAACCTTCACATACGAACGGGAATTGATGGGCAGTGACTTTATCAACCTGATCAGCGCGGCAACCATGGGCAAAGGCGACTGCGACAACCGCTCCATGTTATGGGCGATAGTCCTGATACAGGCAAATATTCCGGCGGCCATGATGGTATCCCGAAACTACGGTCATGCAATGGGCTTGGCGGATCTGCCCGGTTACGGAGCCCGTTTTGAACTGGGCGGGCAAAGACTCCTTGTAGCGGAGACCGTCGCCAAGGTTTCCCTCGGCTTAATCGGGGAAACAGTAAGCGAAAGAGAACACTGGCTGGGAATTCAATTTGAGTGACGTGAGCTTCCTTTCAATAATTCCCGGTGAGTATACTGTATGCATCCTGGGGACTTGATGAAGCCAAAATGGCGTTTCGCAATTCCCGGCTTTTAAGGCGCGAGCTAAAGAACGAGAGGGTTTGAAGATGTTTGGCATGCTGGTTATAGGCAGCGGCGATCATCAGAAGAAGCCGCACCGGCTCATCGTCCAGAGTCTGAAAATCAATGATATCCGTCCGGCTAATTCCCACCGAAACGACCAGATCCGTTATCGATGAAAGCCTTATGTGCGGGATGGCGATACCACGCCCAATGGCGGTACTCATAAGCTCTTCCCGCCTCAATATCTCGGAAATCAGTTCCTGCCGGTTTTTTATCTGGGGCGCTGAGGAAATATTGTCAGCCAAAGCCAAGAGGGTGTCTCTTTTTGAAGAATAATTAAGAAAAATAATCCGGTCTATGGAAATAATTTCTTCCGGGCGTATATTTCCGCTTTGCGCGGAAAATCTATTCACCGAAAGACGCTCGTTGACCCATTGCTCCAATTCAGATTTCTTGAAGCGCCAGACCGTACCGATTTTGCCTGTGGGAATTTCTCCTTTCTGGGCCCATTCATATACGGTCCGCTCGGAAACCCTTAAATACTTCGCTACTTCATCGATAGTTAGAATATCTTCATCTATCATCCGATATAGAATAGCACTATACCGTATTAAATGTCAAGTTCTTCCAAGTTCATGCAATGAATCGTAGGGGTACAATACTCCCAGGCTTGTCTTTACACTGTCGCTGCCGCTTCCCGCGAAAATTACCGGAGCAGACGGATCCATGAATTCGCTCAAAACCTGCCTGCAAGCGCCGCATGGTCCCACAGGAGTTACCGAATCCGGAGTGGAGACCGCCAAAGCCTTAAATGACCTGAAGCCCAAACTCACTGCTTTTGCAACGGCGGTTCGCTCTGCGCAGATTGTAAGTCCGAAGGAACGGTTTTCCACATTGCAGCCGATTATTACAGTACCGTCATCCGTCAGCAGCGCGGCGCCGACCCTGAACTTTGAATATGGTACATAGGCAGAATCTGCGGCCTTTCTGGCCTCTGCGAATAATTCATCCAAAATAACTTCACTCATAGTTACACTCCCTTAACAAAAACTGATTTTATGTTATAATACGTCAATTATATGCGTATGGGCAGGGAAATGGCAAAGGGGAAAAAAAAATGGGTTTACATTCTGAGCCTGATAGTATTTGCGGTATATATTTTTGCCGCTCCCCGTCCCATATCCAAAGAAACTGTCCTTAAACCAAAATGGATTACATCCCTTGACTCAAATTATCCCATAGGCATAGGTGAAGATATTCCGGAAAAAGAGGACGAAACCCTTCTCCCTTTCATTCTGGGCAATCGTTTCGGCTATGTGGGGGAAGACGGAAATTTCAGCATAAACAACACCATAAACAGTTACATTTCCATGTCGGCGCATAGATGGGCCGAATATGACGCGCAGCCGGCTTTGATTAAAATCATGAGTCCCGTGAACGAAGCGCTTTTTGAAATTGAGAATCCGAAAGGTTATCCCATGTTTCTTGAAGAGCGGGTTTACATAGTCGGAAACGAGCAGAATTCTGTCACCGCCTACGGCCCCAGCGGAAACGAACTGTGGACCTATTATTTCCCCGCGCCTTTAACCTGTATTGACTCGAAAAACGGTTTCCTGCTTGCGGGAACCCTTGACGGTGAAGTGGTACTGCTGAATTCTTACGGCATTCCGATTTTTACACCGTTCGAACCGGGCGGCTCAAGGCTTTCCGTGATCCTTGGCTGCGCGATCTCCGGAGACGCCTCACGCTTGGCGTTAATCACAGGCATCGGTGATCAGCGATTTCTGCTTATGGAACGCACGGGAGACAGCTACAGGATTATTTATCATGAATTTCTCAAAGATGGGTTCAGAAGGCCTGTTCAGATAAGCTTCATCGATCACGACAGTAAAGTCGCCTTTGAGCGGGAAGAAGGATTGGGCATTTACACTATAGGTTCAAAAAACAGCGTTACGCTAAACCTGAACGGAGAAATTACCGCCATAGATGACTCCGGTGGAGAGGATTATCTTTTTTTGATTAGCTCTCTCGGCCCGCTGGAGAAACGTTTCATTGTTATACGTTATCCGGGATACATAGTGAATGAAGTTCCATACAGGAGTGAAACAGCTTTTTTGGCCAGAAGGTACAGCAGGCTTTACATAGGCGGAGATTCCAGTATGGCGTTATTTGAACTGGAGAAAAAATAGATGAAATATTTATATTTTTTAATTCTGCCGTTCATTGTTTCCGGCCTCTTCCCAATGGATTGGCCCACTGCCTCGCCGGCGATGCAAAAAAACTTCGGCTGGAATGACGATGGTATTCCTCATCTCGGCATAACTTTTAATACAGACGGCGCTATTGAAGCGGCCGAAGCGGGAGAGCTTTTGTTTTACAGGGGAGAAAAGGACAGAGCTTCCCGGCTCCCCTCCCCTTTGGGAAGCTGGACTGCGCTGGATCACGGAGACGGAATCATCAGTATTTACAGCCGCTTTGATGACAAGTCCAGACGGCAGGTTCCGGACAAAGCTGAAAAAAGCGTTGTTTTGGCTGAAGCGGGAACATCCGGCTGGTCTTCCATGAGAGGGTTTTATTTTCAGCTTTATGACCGCAAGGAAAGACGCTGGATTAATCCTTCACTAATCGTTACCGCTCTTGAAGATACAAGACAACCGGTAGTTTTATCAGTAAGACTAAAGGATGATCAGGGAACGCTTTATAACCCGTATCAGCTAAGAACCCTAAATCAGGGCCGCTACACGGTCATAGTGGAAACCATCGATAATATGCGAACCTTAAACGAGAATCCCCTTGCGCCGTACAGGATAGTCTGCCTGCTTAACGGCAGTGAAGCGGGAGCGCTGAATTTTGAAAATTTCTCGGTGAGGGACGGCTCCCTCATGGTCTACCGCAACGGCCTTCTCCCGGCAAAGCAGGTGTATGCCTCGTTTCCCGCTTACGCAATTTCGGATTTATGGTTAACCCGCGGTCAGACAAGCCTGGAAATCATATCCCAGGACATTGCCGGAAATGTCCGCAACGTTCTCTACAGATTTATGGTGGAATGAAAAACGGTAATAACAGTCCGGTTCCGATTAAAACATGGTCAACGCCCGTATTCGCCGAAGAAAAACAGCTAGTTCCTTGCGCCATCTGCGGAGGGCTTTCCTTCAAGCCGTCACTCGCCTGTGAGGGTTTTTCCTATGTGCGCTGCACAAACTGCGGCCTCGTTCAAATGAATCCCCAGCCGCTGGAAAAAGAAATCATACTCCGTTATGACACAAGAAGCGGAGAAGACTACCTCAACTACGAACTAACAAATGAAAAAGCTTTTTTGGATTTGCAGCTTCTGGCCTTGAATGACGCCGGCTTTTACGGCTTTGAGAAAGCGGCATTGGGAGATTCGGCAAGCGGCGGAAAGCCGCGTGTCCTTGACATAGGCTGCGCTACAGGAAGTCTTCTTGCCGTATTTCACGAAAGAGGATGGGAAACAACCGGAATCGAAATAAGCGGCCCCCAGGCCGAATACGGAAGACAAAAGCGGAATCTGGATATACGCAGCCTGCCGCTTGAAAAAAATGTTTTTCCGGCCGCGAGTTTCAACGCGGTTCTGGCATCCCATCTGATAGAACACATGAACAATCCTGCCGATATGGTTCGGGAAGTACGCCGCATTCTTTCTCCTGAAGGCCGCTTTTTCGTCACCACCCCAAACATTTCAGGCTTTCAGGCCGGACTTTTCAAAGGCCGCTGGAGATCAGCCATCTTCGATCACCTATACCTTTTCTCCATGAAAACGCTGTCACGGCTTCTTTCGGAGAACGGTTTTACAATTGAGAAAGCCGCCACCTGGGGCGGTTTGGCGGCAGGAATAGCTCCGCCCCTGGTGAAACGCTTTTTCGACAAAAACGCCAAACGTTTCGGTTTCGGCGATGTTATGATATTACGGGCGGCGTTATTATGAAGCTGAAATACAAAGGGATTATCTTTGATCTTGACGGAACATTGGTTGATACTCTTGAAGATATCGCGGCATCCATGAACAGAGCGCTTAAGCTCCATGGTTTTCCCGAACTCGCGGCGGATGAATACCCCGGAAAGGTTGGCTGGGGTATCACCCGCCTGGCTTTTCTTTCCCTTCCGGAAGAAGCGCGGCGGGACGAAACAGCGGCAGCTGTGGCAGCGGACGCGTCCGCTTTTTACGCCGAAACTCCCCTGCTCCATTCCAGACCATACCCCGGGATCATCGAACTGATAAACGCTCTCGGTCAAAAAAAAATAAAAACTGCAGTTCTGACCAACAAGCCTGACCTCGTCGCAAGAAAAGTTGTCTCCGGACTTTTTCCGAACTCGTCTTTCAGCATAGTACGCGGAGATATTCCGGGGAAACCCCGTAAACCCGAAGCCGCCAGCGTATGGGAGCTATTGGTAGACCTTGATCTGACACCGGCAGACGTTATATTTATGGGGGATTCTGAAATCGACATGGAAACCGCGCTTTCTTCAGGATGTTATGCCCTTGGAGTGAGCTGGGGTTACCGGCCCAGAGAGATTATTCTGAAAGCGGGAGCGCGGAAGCTGATCGAAAAGCCGGAAGATCTGCTGGAACTCTTTTGAACAAGAGCTATATTCTCCAAAATATTGACAAAAATAATAAACAAGTCATACTATAATGTATGGGGAATAAATCCAAAAAGAAAATTCTTCTTGTAGATGATGATGAAATAGGATTGATAATAACAGAAAATTTCTTAAAACGTAAATTTGAGGTAACTACTACAAGATCGGGGAAGGAAGCTCTGGATTATCTTCTCAAAGGTTTTGTTCCGGATTTGGTATTATTGGACATAATAATGCCGCATATGGACGGTTGGGAAACATACAACAGGATAAAGGTAATCAGTTTTCTTAACGATGTCCCGGTTATATTTTTGACCTCAATAAGCAGTGATTTTGAAAAAAACCTTGCCGTGGAAATGGGAGCTAACGATTATATTATAAAACCTTATGAACCAAAGGATCTCCTGAAAAGAATCAGAAAAGCCATGGGAACCTGAAAGGATTTTGGGGGTTATGGCTTTAACCGAGTATGACATGATCCTACGCCTGGCTCTGAGCTTGGCGCGGGAATGTTCCTGATTTCCGGAATGAGCCATAGATGTTCAATCCGTTGACGTAAACCAAGGTTCAAAGAGCAAGGGAATTAAACTGAGGCTGCTTGTAATGGTTCCTTCTACAGTCGATATCGCCTCCACCGCCCGGTCAATTAAATCGCTGGGCAATGTCAGCAAAGTTGAAATCAAGGAGAAATACTAAGCTTAAGCACAGGAATTACCGGCGCGGTAAGTTCAATTTTTGCCGGGTAGTCTTCTTCTTTAAGCAATGTGGTTTCACCGTCCATCTGGGCAAGGAGGGGATGCCTGGCGCTGAACTCGACAGAAGCGGCATTCCATAGTATAGCTTCCGGCTTATCTATATGAGACCCGGTGTTGAAAAACTCCTTAAAAGCAAGTTTACGGTAAATGGGCATTTGTTTTATCGCGCAGATATTTCTCTCGTCGGGAAGTATCCATTTGTGCGAGCCGTAAGTACGCCTGCCGCTTTCACCGACAGCGAGAAGAAGGAGCTTTTCATTCAGCCTTTTCACTTTCCTCCCTTCTCCGTTCACCGCGCGAACATCCATAAGATCCACCTTGTAGATCCTGTCATAGAAAAGAGAAGCAATATCTACCCATAGTTTGTAAGAATCTCCGGGAAGTTTACCTTTCATCTTGTTTGTCATATGGGTGACAAAGGCGTCAATGCCTACAGACAGTATATTAAACGCCAAAAAGGGCCCTTTGCCGCTTGCGGTGCTCAAGCGCAAGGCGCGCTGCAATCTCACTTCAGACGGCTTTATGATCAGTTC
>Ga0209755_10003936_pt1 | contig 18005 bp, 17 predicted proteins | sample TergutCo191P1_FD_187301 | JGI IMG/M metagenome (GOLD analysis project Ga0209755, IMG submission 187301) | Cornitermes sp. P1 segment gut microbial communities from Petit-Saut dam, French Guiana - Co191P1 (SPAdes) (version 2) | ecosystem: Host-associated > Arthropoda: Insects > Digestive system...
CCGGGTACTGTCTGACCAAGGGGCTGCGCAACGTTGCTGGTGAATTCTCGCTGTCTTTTTTGGCGTACAACATAAAACGCGCGGTGAACATCCTGGGCGGCGCGAGGCTTGCGGCGGCATGCGGGGCGAAATGAGCCGGGATACCGCCGAGGCAGGGCCCGCCCGCCTGGATTTTGTTGACGCGCTGCGTATTATTTCGGTATGCCGCCCGCCAGCCTGAAAATTTGAGGCTAGATTTGACACGGCCTCATCTGACAGGCACCGCCCATGTCCGGCAAACACCTACATAAACGTGTAGGGGAATTGGTGTTTTTCCGTAATATTTTTTTTTTCCTTGAATTTCCGCTTGACAGTGCTTGACGGCGCCGAAAATATAAGGTAGATATGTAATAGCTGGGATTTGTTGGGAGAAACTGGTAAAAGTTGGGATTGAATGGCAAACGATGAATTGAGCGGCGAACATGGCGCAAAACTCGATGACATGGGCAGGATAAGCCTTCCGCGCCAGTGGTGCGATGTCGTCGAAAAGCATGCGCTTGTAATGCTCAGGGGCGGGAAGCCCAAGCTGCCGTGCCTTTGTCTGTATACCATCGAGGACTGGAAAGCCGAGAAGGTGCTTGCGGTCCAGAGCGTCATGCTTTCCAAGTTAGAGCGGCTGAACCAGATGATTCCGGTGAAAATGGACAAGCAGGGTAGGATTTTGATCCCTCCGACCCTGCGTAAATATGGGAAGCTCAGCAAGGACTGCATACTTGTGGGGCAGGACGACCACATCGTGATGTGGGACGAGGATCGCTACGACGAGTATCTGGAAGCCGAGAGTGAAAACTTCGAGGCCGAAGAGAGGGCCCTTAAGGTGCTTAAGCTTAAGATGGGCGAAGGGGTTTTGGGTGATGGCGGAGATTGCGCACACTCCGGTGCTGCTGGAGCAGACTCTGGAATGGCTGGCCCCAAGAGGGGAGACTGAGCTTATGGTTGATGCAACTATGGGCGAAGGCGGACACAGCCATGCGTTTCTGTCACGTTTCCCCGGCCTTTCCGTGATCGGCGTCGATGCGGATGGCGAGATTCAGAAGGTCGCCCGGGAAAGGCTGGCCGGGTTTTCGGGCAGGGTGGAATTTCACGCCGGTCGCGCCCAGGATTTTTTTGCGACCTACCCCGCGGGGTGCAAGAGGCCGAACACGGTGCTTGCAGACCTCGGCATAAGTCTTTTCCATTACGAGAAAAGCGGCAGGGGGTTTAGTTTTTCCGGGGACGAGCCGCTTGACATGCGGATCGACCCTTCCGCCGGCATTTCTGCGGCGGAACTTCTGGCGAGCATGTCGGAGAAGGGCATAGCCGACATGCTGTACCAGAACGCCGGGGAGCGTTTTTCCCGGCGTATAGCGCGGGCGATCGTGCAGGCCAGGCAGCGGGGGGGGGTGGCCTCGACCGCGGCCCTGTCGGAGCTGGTCAAGCTGGCGGTGCCGGCCTCGTACCGTTACGGGCCGATACACCCGGCCACCAGGACGTTTCTTGCCCTGCGTATTGCGACAAACGGGGAGCTTTCCGGGCTTCCCGATCTCCTTGAGGGTGCGTTTCGGATTCTCGAGCCTGGGGGAAGGCTCGGGATAATTTCCTTCCACTCCTTGGAGGACAGGATAGTCAAGAACTTCTTTCGGATGAGGAGTAAGGACTGTACCTGTCCTCCGGGGGTGCCATCTTGTCGATGCGCGGGGCGGACGGTGCGTTTGCTGACCCGAAAGGGCGTGACGCCGGATGAGGCCGAGGTAAAGCGGAATCCGCCCTCGCGGAGTGCAAGGTTGCGAGTTATTGAAAAAATTAAGGATGGGGATGTTAAATGAAAGGGTCGTATGTTCTGTTTTTTGTTATGGTTGTTACCATCCCCGTTTTCCTTGCAATCGGTGCTTGGCAGGCGAATGTGTCCGGCGCGCTAAGGAACGACATAAGGCGGCTTGAAAGGGCGCAGGAAAATCTTGTCGAGGAAAATATGACCGCCGCCGCGGAAATCTCGGCTTTGCTGGCGATCGACAGGCTTGAGAATGACGCGGTGGGCAGACTTGGCATGACGAGGATGCGCCCCGAGGACGTGACGCTCATTATCATGGGAGGTGGCGACCATGGTCAGTGACAACATCCTTATGAGTATTTCCGAACTGACTAAGGCCGTCGGCGGGGATCTGTACCAGGGTGATACGGGGGTTTCCGGTTTCTCCTCGGTGAGCATCGATTCCAGGGCGGTTCTGGAAGGGTCCCTTTTCGTTGCGCTTCTCGGCGAGACCTGTGACGGCCATGCTTTTGTGGAAGCGGCTTTTTCCAAGGGTGCCGCGGTCGCCATGGTGGAGCGCCGGAAGTGCGAGGCCTTCGATATGCCAGCGATGGCCAGGGCTTTGGGAAACATCGTCGCGGTTGACGACACGCTGCAAGGCCTGCAGGACGCGGCCAGGGTGTATCTGGAACGGTTTCCGGGGCTTCTGAAAATCGGCATCACCGGTTCCTCCGGAAAAACGACGACCAAGGAAATCGCCGCGGCCATCATCGGCGCGGAAAAAAACACGGTGGCGAGCCGAGGAAACTACAACTCGGATACTGGTCTGCCCCTTTCCGTGTTTGAGGTGCGATCGCACCACGAGGTCGGTGTGTTCGAGCTGGGGATGAATCGCAAGGGGGAAATGGCCGGACTTGCCGCGGTTTTGAAACCCCACATCGCCTTAATTACCAACGTTGGTTCTGCCCATATCGGTCTTATCGGAAGCAGGCAGGGGATCGCTAAAGAGAAAAAAGCGATTTTTTCGCAGCTTGACGAAAACGGCATAGCCTTGGTTCCTGAGGATTCCGATTTCCGCGATTTCCTGGCGGAAGGTGTCCGGGGCAGGGTATCGTTCTACGGGGAGAAATCCCTCGCCGAATTCGGCGGGGCAAGATCTCTGGGGCTGGACGGAAGTGAAATCGTCTGGGGGGGGGAGGGTATGAGGTTCGCCCTTCCCGGCAAGCACAACATTGCCAACGCCGTTTCCGCGATTGCCATTGCGAGGGAAGTTCCCGTCAGTGCGCGGGCGATCAAGAAGGGGCTCGATTCGGTAAAGCCCATGTTCGGTCGCGGGGAGATACTCCGCGGCAGGGCGACCGTGATACGGGACTGCTACAATTCGAACCCGGAATCCTTGGCCGAGGCCGTTGGGTTCTGCGACGATGTCGAGTGGCCCGGTCGCCGCGTCTACGTCATCGGGGAAATGCTTGAGTTGGGGGATGTTTCCCGCGAGGCCCACGAGGACGCGGGGCGGCTTCTTTCCGAGTCAAAGGCGGATGTGGTGTATCTTTTTGGCAAGGAAACTGCGGCCACCGCTGCCGTGATGGATTCCTGCGTTTCGAATGGGGCCGCTGGAGCCGGGATGTGGGTTTTCCATACCTGTGATATGGACGAGCTTATCCGGGCTGCGAATGCCGATGTCCGGAAAGGGGATTTGGTGTTGCTGAAAGGCTCTAGGGGTTGCGCTCTGGAAAGGCTGTGCGAAATATTTGAGGAAGGGGTGCAAGGTGTTTCAGGAAATCTTTGAACCCCTTGTTGGGTACTTCACGCCTTTCAACGTTTTTCGGTATATCACCTTTAGGGGTGCCTATGCCGCGGTAACGACGTTGCTGATATGTTTTCTTTTCGGCGGCAGGGTTATCGAGGCGTTGAAACGTTTTAAGGTTGGGCAGTCCGTGCGCCACGACGGGCCGGCGACGCATCTTGCAAAATCCGGCACGCCGACGATGGGGGGAATTCTCATCATCGGTTCGGTGTTGATTTCCATGTTGCTCTGGGGGGATATCCGGAACAACTTCGTGTGGCTCGTCCTTATCTCCCTTGTCGCCTTTGGCATAATCGGCTTTTTCGACGATTATCTCAAGGTTACGCGGCACAATGCGGCCGGTCTGCCTGCATGGGGGAAACTTGCCGGGCAGTTCATCGTGGCGCTTGGGGTTGTCCTGTACCTGTACTTTACCATGGGCGAGGAGATCACCAGACTGCACATTCCGCTTTTCCGGAACGTGGTTATCGAGATGGGAGCACTATGGATACCATTTGCCGTGCTGCTTGTGATGGGCGCATCGAACGCCGTGAATTTTTCTGACGGTCTTGACGGTCTTCTGGCCGGGCTTTTGATCATGGTGTTCATAACCTTGACAATAATTTCCTACCTTACCGGTCGCTATGACTTTTCGGAATACCTGGGCATTCCCTTTATTCTGGGGGCGGGTGAACTGACCGTATTGTGTCTTGCAATCATAGGGGCATTGGTGGGTTTTCTTTGGTTCAATAGCCACCCCGCTGAAATATTTATGGGCGACGTTGGGAGTCTGGCTATGGGCGGGACGATTGCGGTTATTGCCCTTGTTCTTAGGAAGGAACTCCTCATCCTTATCATAGGGGGGGTGTTCGTGCTGGAGATAGCCTCGGTGATAATACAGGTTGCATCGTTCAAGTTGAGGGGGAAACGTGTGTTTAAGATGTCGCCCATACACCATCATTTTGAGCTGTCAGGTTGGGCGGAATCCAAGGTCGTGATTCGCTTCTGGATACTGGGGGGGCTTTTTGCGATCATTGCCCTTTCGATATTGACGATTCAGTAAGGGGGGGTAGGTGATGCCATTGCGAGGGGAACGCCATACGTTCCGTTATGATTACATCCTTGTCGCTACGGTCATTTTGCTGACGCTGCTCGGGCTTGTGACGTTGTACTCCGCCTCTTACCTGTTTGCGCTAAACCAGCCTTGGCGTTTCGGCACCAGGGGTGGCTGGACTCCGCTTTTCAGCAACCTCATTGCCTGTGGGATAATGGTCGTGCTTTTTCCCATACTCGCGTTTGTCAATCTCGATACCATAAAAAGGGAGCGGATCATTATTGGCCTCGTAATTTTCACGATTGTCATAAATGTGTTTCCGTTTTTACCGATTTTCCAGAAGAGTAACTTCAACCCGGAAACCGATGTGATGCGCTGGATTATCATCAGCAGGGGTGGCAATGACTGGCTCAGTTTCCAGCCTTCTGAGGTGATCAAGTTCGTTCTGCCGTTGTATCTTGCATACATCCTTGACAAAAACACCGAAAAGCTCAACAGGTTTTTTTACGGCCCGCTTCCGCCAGCGATTGTTGCCGGCGTGTTCTGCGCCTTGGTGTTCATGCAGAACAATTTTTCGGAAGTTGTGTTAATCGTGCTGCTAACCCTTACCGTTTGTTTTTTTGTAGGTTTGCAGTTGCGTTGGTTTATCGGTGCGGCGGCTCTGCTTGTCCCCGCTGGTATGGTTATGTTCAGTGATAGGGATGGACGTTGGTTTCAACGTGTCTATAATTTTTTCAACCCCGGGACGGATGCGCTTGGTGCGAACTACCAGATCGATATGAGCATGGAGGCCATAAGGGCCGGCGGTTTCTGGGGAAGGGGTATAGGTCAAGGCACCGTGAAGACAAGGATCCCCGAGGTTCACGGCGATTTTGTGTTTGCGTCCTATGCCGAGGAGTTCGGGCTTGTGGGGGTGTTTCTGCACCTGGCACTGATCGGGGTTTTTGCCGGCATAGTTTTTTACATCGTGCGGCAGAGTAAAGACCGGTTTTCCCAAGTGCTTGCCTTTGGCCTAATAACGCCGATTGTAATGCAGACCTTGTTGAATGTCGCTGTCGTGGCAAACGTCGTTCCCACCACGGGGGTCGCGTTGCCTTTTGTTTCGTCCGGAGGATCCTCCATGCTTGTAACGCTTTGCGCCTCCGCATTGCTTGTGAACCTTGCCAGACGGCATGTACTATCGCTTGATCAGGAGGAACGGGATGTTGGGTGATTTTGTCTATACGGAAGAGGAAATAGTCTCGGATTGCAAACCCGAGGAGAGCCGCAATGATGCTCCCAGGAAAACGGAAAATGTCCTTAAACGCCTTTTGGTGATTGCAGCGATTGTCATTTTCGGGGGACTCGTCTTGTGGGTGTTCGTCACTCCGGCTATGTCCCCGGCGACCGTGTATGTGTTCAGTTTTCAGGGTTTGGACCGAGGGGCCGTGTTGCATCAGGCGAACATCGGGGGGGGGACGACTTTCATCTCGTTCAATGCGGCGGAGGCGCAGCAGCTTCTTTCCAGACATCCGCTGGTCGAGTCGGCAAGGGTTGTGACGAACTTCCCCGACAGAATTTCGATTCACCTTGAGCCTCGGCAGGCGGTTGCCGTGAGTATCGCCAGAATGAATGGCAGGATGCAGCCGGTGTACTTTGACAGACACGGCGTTGCCTTCATGATCGGCGGCGGCGGTTTCGGGGGAATGGCCCCGCCCTGTCTGCCCGTGGTGTCTGGGCTTCATAACGAGGCCATAGCCATCCACCTTGGTGCCAGACTCCCGGAGTCGATCCTACCGCTGTTTTCGCGAATCGGGGCGATAATGGACTCGAACCCAAGCATATGGCAGGCGATTTCTGAAATAAACGTTGCATGGAATGACAACGGCACCTACGATCTTGTGTTGTTCCCGGTGAATAGCTCCACCAGGCTCAGGATGGGCAGTGACATAAACGTTACCAACATTTACTATGCCCTTTTGATGCTCGACGTGGTTCAGCGCCAATTAGGAGATTCCGCCCCCAGCGAGATTGACGTGCGTTCCGGCATCGGGGTACTCGCGACGGAGGAGGTGCGACTTGGAGGATAAAATTGTCGGCCTCGACATCGGAACGACAAAGGTTTGCGTTGTCATCGGCGAGCGTAACGAAAAGGGCGTCATTGAGATAACTGGCGTTGGGACAAGCCCATCCACGGGAATGAAAAAAGGCGTCGTCATCAATATCGAGGCCACCATCAAGGCAATCACCGATGCAATCGAGGCCGCGGAGGTGATGAGTGGGCAGGAGGTTCATAGCTGCTGGACGGGAATCGGTGGCAGCCATATCGAGGGGATTAATTCCCGGGGTGTGGTCGCGATAACCGGGCAGAAACGGGAAAACCGCGAGATCGGCAGGGAGGACATCAACCGCGTCATAGAGGCGGCCCGTGCGGTGGTGGTTCCTTTGGATCGGCAGATAATCCAGACCATTCCCCAGTCCTACATCGTGGACGATCACCGGGGGATCAAAGACCCGTACGGTATGATCGGGGTGCGTTTGGAGTCGGAGGTGCATATAATCACCGTCTCCGTTACCAGCATGAAAAACCTGATCAGATGCGTGAACCGTGCGGGATTCGAGGCGAACAGATACCTGTTGCTTCAGGTTCTTGCCGCCGGGCGAGCGGTGCTCACCCAAGAGGAGCAGGAACTGGGTGTCGCCCTGATCGATCTTGGCGGCGGCACGACCGATGTTCTTGTGTACCATGACGGTGCGCCATATTCGACCTTTACCATTCCCATCGGCGGGTGCGAAGTGACCAAGGACATCTCGGTGATCAAGGGCATCTCGACCGACATGGCCGAGAAGATCAAACAAGACTATGCATGCTGCTGGGAGCCGCTGCTTGAGGATGAAGACATAATTGTCCCCGACATGGTAACCGGACGTCCGCCGGTGAGGATTCCGCGGTCGCACATTTATAAGATCGTGAAGCCGAGGATGGACGAAATCTTCGAGTTGGTGAAAAAGGAACTCGACCGCATCAACCTTCCCCGGCCTTTGACCGGGGGGGTGGTGATTACGGGCGGAGGCGCGGAGCTTACGGGTGCCGTGGAGCTTGCCGCGGAAATTTTCGACAAGCCCGTGCGTCTTGGGGAGCCGATTCGGTTTGCGAATTTGGGGGCGCTGGTGGATGACTACTGCACCCCGGCCCATGCCACGGCAATCGGGCTTGTGCTCGAAGGCGACAGGCGGGAGAGGGAAGATCTTTCCGAACGCGAATCGACGTTTCGGCCCATTCCGTCGAAGGTTGGGAAGAAACCCGGTGTCGGAAAAAGAATTGTGGAATGGCTCAGGAACGGTCTCTTTTAGGAGGGGGCTTTAGGATTTTTCGAGGTATCGTGCCTTTAGGCATGGATGCCAGCACATATGTGTTAAGAGCAAGGACGGGAGGAAAAAATGATGAACATTTTTGCGGTCAAGGAAACCGTGGAGTTTGTGCCGCCGACTAGGGACGCCGATTATTCGGATCTGCCGGCAAGAATCAAGGTGATTGGTGTTGGGGGGGGGGGATCCAATGCCGTGAACCGAATGATCGAGGACGGCCTTTCGGGTGTCGAGTTTATCACGATAAACACCGACAGGCAGGATCTTATTAACAAAAGCCGGGCCGAAACCAAGGTGCAGATCGGGAGCAAGCTCACGGGAGGCAGGGGTGCCGGTGGTAAGCCGGAGGTAGGCGAAAGTGCCGCTAAAGAGGACTTAGAGGAACTAAGCGATTTGGTGCGGGATGCAGACATGATATTCGTTACTGCTGGTATGGGGGGGGGGACTGGTACTGGTGCCGCCCCGGTTATTGCCAGGCTTGCCAGAGATCAGGGCATACTTACCGTTGGTGTGGTGACAAGCCCCTTTGATTACGAAGGCGACAAGAAGAAAAGACTCGCCGAAGATGGCATAAAGAGAATGCGGGATGCGGTGGATACCCTTGTCGTGATTCCAAACCAGCAGATCTTCAAAGTCGCGGATCGGAAGACCACCCTAACCGATGCGCACCTCATGGCTGACGGCGTTCTTAGACAGGGCGTGCAGGGCATAACCGATCTGATTATCAAGACCGGAATTATAAACACCGACTTTGCCGATGTCAGGGCCACCATGGAAGGACAGGGCGATGCGCTTATGGGTATAGGTATGAGCAGCGGGGATGAGCGCGCGGAAAAAGCCGCCAAACACGCGATTGACAATCCATTCCTAGAGGACACTTGCGTCGATGGCGCGACACGGCTGCTGGTCAACATCACCGGTTCCGAGAACATCGCCATAGTGGAAGTGGACGAGATCATGAGGATCGTGAAGGCGAAGGCCGATCCGGATGTCGAAACAATCTACGGCGTCATTATCGATCCGGAGCTTGGGGACAGTATCAAGGTGACTGTCATCGCCACGGGTTTCCGGGACAGCATTGGCGCGGTGGCCGGCAAGACTGGTTCTGCGTCCTCCGGCAAGGCCGAAACGTCCCACGGAAGCATAATCAGTTCCACCCGCTTCGATGAAATTCGGGGGCTTGGGAAGAGCGGACGCTCCAACGACAACTATGTTGGGATCAGGAGTTCCAGGAGTTTTGTCGCCGAGGAAGACCTGAACATTCCGGCCTACATTCGCAGGCACAACCCCGAAGCGGATGCCATGGCGAACGAAAAGAGCGCGTCGAGTTAAACGGATGTCCGAGCCAAAAGTTCTGGTGCCGGGGAAAGACGCGTCTTTCGGGCACTCGTTGTTGGGCAAGTTCTGTACGAGACTTGCCGCCGTGCGGCGATGTTCGCCCACGACCGTCGCCACCTACAAACTGGAACTGCGTTTCTTTCTGGAACACCTCGATGAGAACGGTCTGGGAATACCGACTGTTACCCTCGATGATCTCGTTGGTTATCTTTTTCGCCGGCAGGATTCCGACCACCTTAACTCCCGTTCGGTGGCAAAAGCGGTTTCCTGCCTGCGCTCTTTCTTTCGCTTTGTCGTGGAAGAAGGCGTTCGCCTGGACAACCCCGCGACACTCCTTGAGCGTCCGGGGATATGCCGCCGCCTGCCCGAGACGATGGAACTGGAAGCGGTCGAGAAACTTCTCGATACGATTGACACGGGCAGCGCACTCGGTTTGCGCGACCGTGCGCTCTTCGAGATGATCTATTCGTCTGGTTTGCGGATTTCCGAGGCCGTGGGTTTGAACGTCCGCGACCTTGACTTCAACGAGGGCATTGCCAAGGTGCGCGGAAAGGGCGGCAAGGAAAGGCTCGCCCTTTTCGGCCCCGCGGCGGCGGCGTGGCTGAAACGCTATCTGGAGGAATCCAGGCCGGCCCTTGCCGGGGGGGTGGCCGGGAATCAGGTAAGGGCCGCGGGTATTGCGGCACTTTTCGTCGGCAGGAGCGGGAAGAGGCTTTCGCGTAAGGGAATCTGGAAGAACTATGCAAAATATGCGACCCTTGCGGGAACCGGTTCGCGGGTGCACACGCTGAGGCACAGTTTTGCGACCGGGCTTTTGCAGGGTGGCGCGGACTTGAGGACGGTGCAGGCGCTTTTGGGACATTCCGACCTTGCCACGACGCAGATTTACACCCATGTGGACTCGAGCATGTTGAAGGAAAACCATCGCAGGTATCTCCCCCGTCTTGAAAAGGCGGCAAGGTCTGGCGGTGGTGAGGAGCTAGGTCAATGATCAAGATGAAAAAGGACACGGTGATTGCGCTTTTCGCGGTGGGCCTTATCGTCGGCTCGATAGCGTTGTTCTATCGTACCGAAAGAAACCGGGAGCGCAGAAATCTGGCGACTCAAATCGCCGATCTCACCCCCAGGGGGGGGGTGCCCAGAACCATCGAGGATCTCGTGACGGCCATCGCCCTTCACGAGGAGCGAATCGAGCGGCATGTTCGGGACGGCGTTCAGACCGGGGTCTACTGGAAGATACTCGGCATAAGGCTTGCCGACCGGGGCATGCACAGGGATGCGCTTTACGCGTTCGAGCGTGCGATTCACTTCAACTCGGACGATCCGACGCTGTTCTTCCTGACCGGCGAGTCCGCGTCCATTGTCGCAGCCTCGTCTCTCGAATTTCCCGGTGGGCCGGTCGGGGAAAGGGAGCGCTACTTCGCACTGGCCGAGTCTGCGTTTCTGCGCGCGATTGAGATGGACGTCACTTACGCAAGGCCGCGTTTTAGCCTTGGGGTGATGTACGCCTTCGACCTGAACCGCCCGGAGGACGCGATTCCTCAACTGGAGCGCTATTTGCAGATCTCGCCCAGAAGCGTCACGGCGATGTTCGTTCTGGCAAGGGCGTACTTCATGACCGAGCGGTTCCCCCTCGCAATCGAACTGTACGAGAGGATACTGTCGATGAGCAGAGATCCGTCGATCAGGGCGGAGGCGGAAGCCAACATCAATCTGGTAAGGGATTTTATGCTATGAGCGAACGCGGGCTTTTGGATTTGATTATCGCCAGACTTCCGGGCATCTCGTTTCGGGAGAAAGCGACCCTCTGCGAATCGCTGGAGGGGGAGCGGGAATTGGTGAGTAAATCCAGGCGGGATATCGAGGCGATTGTCGGCCGCAGGCTTGCCGCCGACTGGGATTTCGATCTGGTGCGGATGCTTGCCGAACGCGATGTGCGGACGGCGCAGTTGCGCGGCATCAGTTGGGTTTCGTGGCGGAGTCCCGCGTACCCGCCGCTTCTCAGGGAAATCTACGATCCGCCCGCGGTGTTGTTTTTTCGGGGCAACCTGCCCGACGCCGAAAAGCCGCTCGTCGCGATTGTCGGTACCAGAAAGCCCAGCCCTGTGGCCACGAGCCAGACGCTTGATGTCGCCAGAAACCTGGGGCGCGGTGGCGTTTCCGTGGTTTCTGGGCTTGCGCTGGGCATAGACGCGATGGCCCACCGGGGAAATCTCGAAGGCGGCGCACCCACTTACGCGGTTCTGGGTTCGGGGGTTGACGAGGTTTACCCGGCGTCGAACCGGGCGCTCGCCCGCCGGGTGCTGGAGACCGGCGGGGCCCTGCTCTCCGAGTACCCACCGGGCACGCGACCGCGCAAGTGGAACTTCCCGGCCCGGAACAGGTTAATCTCGGGCCTCTGCCGCGGCGTGCTGATCGTCGAGGCTCCAGAGAAGTCCGGCGCGCTGATTACCGCGAGGTTCGCCCTTGAGCAGAACCGGGAACTCTGGGTGGCGTCCGCCGGGGTGGGCGGCGCGGCCGGCGATTCGGCGGGTCCTGCGGAGGCGTTCGACAGGAAGGGCACGCAGAGGCTTGCAGAAGACGGGGCGGAAGTAGTATATTCCGCTTCAGACATACTGGAAATGTGGAGCATGGAAGCTGCGGGTGAAAACCCGCGCCGGGATTCGGCGGGGGCGGCGAAGGACGCGGCTGTGGCCGAGGCGTCTTCCCTTGCTTGTTCGCTCGGTATTGCATTATAGTAAGTAGGAGCGTCCGGAACTGTTCGTTTTTTGTTCCCGGCGACATTGCGAAGGATAGGTTATGGCGGTTAAGGCAGCAACAAAGGTTCCCGCGAAGAAGAGCGGGGCGGCAACTACGAAAACGCGTTCGCGAACGGACAAACGCGTCCTAATCATCGTGGAATCCCCGACCAAGGCGGCGTCGTTCGAGAAGTACCTCGGCAGCGAATACGCGGTGCTGGCCTCGATGGGGCATCTCATCGACCTTCCCAAGTCTAGGACCGGGGTTGACACGGAAAACAACTTCGAGCCGGAGTACATAACCGTCCGCGGGCGGGCGAAAATCCTGAAGGAGCTGGTGTCGGCGGCGAAAAAGTCCCAAAAGGTGCTGCTGGCGAGCGACCCCGACCGCGAGGGCGAGGCGATTGCCTGGCATCTGAAGAACGCGATCGAGGCGAAGACCGACTCGGTGCCCATCCAGCGGATCAGCTTCAACGAGGTGACCCCAGTGGCGGTCAGGGAGGCCGTGGCGAACCCGCGGCCCATAGACGAGGCTCTTGTCGAATCGCAGAAGGCTCGCAGGGTTCTGGACAGGCTTGTCGGGTACAGTCTTTCGCCGCTTTTGTGGAAGAAAGTCAAGAACGGCCTTTCCGCGGGAAGGGTGCAGTCCGTGGCCCTTCGCCTGATCTGCGAGAGGGAGAAAGAGGTCGAGGCCTTTATCCCCGATGAATACTGGACGCTGGAGGCGGACTTCAAGATCGGCAAGACGGCATTTTCCGCCCAACTTGTGAGGTGGCGGGGGGGAAAACCCGAACTGCCCAACGAGGTGGCCGTCAAGGAAATCATCGACCTGCTTTCCGGCTCCGACTGCGAGGTCACCGACATCAAGGAAACCGACAGGACGATCAGGCCCAAGCCGCCGTTCATCACGTCGGAACTGCAGAAGACCGCGGCGAATCGCCTTGGCTATACGTCCCGCAAGACCATGCAGGTGGCGCAGCAGCTTTACGAGGGCGTGAACATGGGCTCGTCCCGCGTGGGTCTGATCACCTACATGCGTACCGACTCGGTGCGGGTCGCGCCCACGGCCCTTGGCGAACTGCGCGAGTGGCTGGGGAAGAACTTTCCCAAGGAACTCCCGGAAAAGCCCAACGAGTACACTTCCGGCAAGAAGTCCCAGGACGCGCACGAGGCGATCCGGCCGACCTATATCGAGTACACCCCGGACTCCGTCGCGCAGTACCTGAACCGCGACCAGATCCGGCTCTATTCTATAATCTGGGAGCGTTTCGTTTCCAGCCAGATGACCAACGCCAAGACGCGCACGGTAAGCGCGGAGATACGCGCCCTTTCCGAGAAAGGGGATGAGGGGATTTTCCGGGTATCCGGGACGAAGGTCACGGAGAAGGGCTTTTACAAGGTGATCAAGGTGCTGGCCTCGAAGAAGGAGAACGGGAACCCGTATCCGCCGCTCAAGGCCGGGGACAAGGTAAGCACGGAGAAATTCTACCCGGAGCAGCACTTCACCCAAGGCCCCGCCAGGTACACCGAGGCGTCGATCATCGACATACTGCGCGAAAAGGACATCGGCCGGCCTTCCACCTACGCTCCGATCATCTCGGTTCTGCTGGATCGCTACTATGTCGTGCGTTCGAACAAGCAGCTTGTCCCCACGGTGCTTGGCAAGAAGATCTTCGAGGTGCTGGTGGAGCATTTCCCGGATTACGTCAACGTGGAATTCACCGCCTCGATGGAGACCAAACTGGACGAGGTGGAGGAAAACCGCGTCAAGTGGCCGGACATGCTGCGGGAATTCTGGGGGCCGTTCAAGACGCAGGTTGACGAGGTGGGCCAGACTCTGGAGTCCATGAAGGGGACGCTGGACGAGCCCACCGACTATGTGTGCGACAAATGCGGCAAGCCGATGGTCAAGAAACTTGGCCGTTTCGGTTTTTTCCTTGCCTGCTCGGGTTTCCCGGATTGCCGGAACCCCAAGTCGCTTCCCCTGGCCAAGTGCCCCAAATGCGACGGCGACGTGGTGGCCCGCAAGACGAAGGGTAGGGGGAAGGAGTTCTACGGCTGCACGAAGTACCCGGACTGCGATTTCCTGAGCCACTTTAAGCCGATCAGCCAGGACTGTCCCAAGTGCGGGCATTTTATGGTCGAAAAATTCGACAAGAAAAACGGTAGCCACAAGGTCTGCATCAATCCGGACTGCGACTATCTGCACAGTGCGGAAGAAGAACCGGTGGTTCTTGGGGGCGACGAGGAATGAAAATGACGGCGGCCGGCGATGAGAATGGATGACGTTTCCCGAGAAGTCCCGGCATTTCCGGCGATCATTGGGCAATACCTTGACTATCTGGGTGGCGTGCGCAAAGTCGCGGCACGCACGCTCGGGTCGTACGAGGGCGATCTGTCCAAATTCGCCGGTTACTGCGACAACCACGGGATTGATCCGGGAAAGGCCACCGCGTTGCAGGTGCAGGGTTTCATCGCCGACCTAAGCGCCGAGCGCGCCGCGCCGACCAGCGTGAACCGCCGTCTTTCATCGGTTCGGGGGTTCTACCGCTGGATGATCCGCTTTGGGAAGCGCGCCGACGATCCCTGCGCTTCCCTGCGGAACCTCAAGGCCCCCAAGGGTCTGCCCTCGGTGCTTTGGGAGGACGAGATGGCGGATTTCGCCGCCCTTCCGGAGGCCAAGGGGATGCTCTGGCCGGTGCGGGACAAGGCGTTGATCATGGCGATGTACTCCGCGGGTCTGCGCATCTCCGAGTTGGCGTCGTTGAGCATGAAGACGCTCACCGGGAAGGCTGACGGGGCGCGGGTCGTGGGCAAGGGCGGAAAAGAGCGCAGGGTCTTCTTTTCGGAAGAGGCGCAATCTGCCATACTGGAGTATCTTCCGGAGCGGGATGCGGGGATACGAAGCGCCGGGCTTGGTGGATGCGACAGGGAAGGGGCTTTGTTCGTGAGCAGAAGGGGGAAGGCCCTTTCGGTGCCGGGGGTGCGTTGGCTCATCGAACAGTATGCGCGGCACTCCGGGCTGGGGAAGAACGTTCACCCCCACAGCCTGCGGCACAGCTTCGCGACGCATCTTGTGAACGCGGGATGCGATGTGCGCATCGTGCAGGAGATGTTGGGCCACGCGAGTCTTTCGACGACTCAGCGGTACGCCCATGTCAACATTGCCCGGCTGAAGAAGGTGTACGGGCAGGCACATCCGCATGGTTCCGCCTGCAAGTGATGGCAGGTAAGCGATAGATATTTCGGGAGGGTTGGTTTGATGGACAAAAGGATTCACGCCACGACCGTTGTAGCGGTGCGTAGGGATGGCAAGGTTGCGATGGCCGGCGACGGTCAGGTTACCTTTGGCAACACGATTATGAAGGGCAACGCCCGAAAGGTTCGCCGCCTGCTGGACGGCAAGGTTCTGTGCGGTTTCGCTGGGGCCACCGCGGACGTTTTCACCCTTTTCGACCGCTTCGAGGAAAAGCTCAAGGAGTACTCCGGCGACCTTGCCCGTTCCGCGGTGGAGCTTGCCAAGGACTGGCGCATGGATCGCACCCTTCGGCGGCTGGAGGCCATGCTTATCGCGGCCAACGAGTCGAAGACTTTGCTGGTCTCCGGTTCCGGGGACGTGATCGAGCCGGCGGAGGATGCGATCGCGATAGGCTCCGGCGGTAGTTTCGCCCACGCTGCGGCTTTGGCCTACCTTGACGGCAGCGACTTCACGGCGGCCCAAATCGCCGAGAAGAGCCTTCGGATTGCCGGCAATATCTGCATTTACACCAACATAAACATAACCTTGGAGGAGCTGGGATGAGCGACAGGCAGAAAGACGACGATTTGAACAAATTGACTCCGCGGGAGATAGTCGCCGAGCTGGACAAGTACATTGTCGGGCAGAAAAAGGCAAAACGAGCCGTTGCCGTTGCCCTGAGGAATCGAATCCGGCGGCTGAAGCTCGACCCGGAACTTCGGGACGATGTTGCGCCCAAGAACATCCTGATGATTGGCCCCACCGGCGTGGGCAAGACCGAGATTGCGAGGCGGCTTGCCAAACTCGCCGGCTCGCCTTTCATCAAGGTCGAGGCGACCAAGTACACCGAGGTGGGCTATGTGGGCCGCGACGTCGAATCGATGGTGCGCGACCTTATGGCGTCCGGGTTTCAGATGGTGAAGCAGGAGATGCAGGAATCGTTCGAGGACGAGGCCGAAAAGCGGGCCGAGGAGGTACTGCTCGATCTTCTGGTTCCCACCGGCGGCAAGAAGAACAATGCGAAGAGGGCCGCGAGTCCGGTGGTGAGCCCGGTCGGTTCCTTTTCTTTCAATCCCAACGGCGGCGGCGGCATCGCGGCCATTCAGGTGGGGATTCCCATCATAAAGAGCCAGAACGCCAATGCCGGGAAGCCTGCCGCGATGGACGCCGGCGCGGCGGGTGCCGACGACGCCGCATACCAAAACGCGGATCAGGCCGCGCAGATGGCGGCTGCCCACGACGAGCCGCCGGTCGATGATGTCGCGGACGAGAAGTTCAAGGCGACGCGGGAAAAGTTCAGGGTGATGCTGCGCGAGGGCAAACTTGAGGACAAGACCGTGGAGCTGATGGTAAGCCAATCCCCCCAGTTCCCCCCCTTCGAGATGATGGGCGTGAACATGGGCGATCTGGAGGAAAGTTTTTCCGCGTTCTCCAGCATGTTCGGCGGCGGCAAGAAGAAGAAACTCGTCACGGTCGCCCGGGCGCGGGAGATTATCAAGGCCGAGGAGCTGGAAAAGCTGATCGACCGCGACAGGGTGAGCGACGAGGCAAGGCAGCGGGTCGAGGAGACCGGCATCGTTTTCATCGACGAGATCGACAAGATCGCCGTCAAGGGCGATCGGGGCGGCCCGGACGTTTCCCGCGAGGGCGTTCAAAGGGACATCCTGCCCATAGTGGAAGGCGCGACCGTGAGCACCAAGTGGGGGCCGGTAAACACCGATCACATCCTGTTCATCGCGGCCGGCGCGTTCACCGTCAGCAAGCCCTCGGATTTGATTCCGGAGCTTCAGGGCCGTTTCCCTCTGAGGGTGGAACTGGATTCGCTTGGGAAGGACGACTTCCTGCGCATACTTACCGAGCCGAAGAACGCCCTTACAAGGCAGTACACCGGGCTTATGGCGACCGAGAACGTCGAGGTGGAATTCACCCCGGAGTCTATCGACAGGCTTGCGGCCCTGGCCGCGGAGGTCAACTCGAAGCTGGAGAACATCGGGGCGCGTCGGCTGCACACGATAATGGAGGCTCTGCTGGAGGAGCTTTCCTTTGAGGCTCCGGACATCGCGCCGGCGAAAATTCCGGTTACGGTGGCTTATGTGGACGATAAACTGGCGGACATCGTCAAGGATCAGGATCTTGGGCGGTATATACTGTAGTTTCGCTAAAGTGGGCTGCGCGGTTTGCCGATTTTCAAGGGGAGGGAGTATGTTATGAATACTTTTACGAAGACAGTTGACCTCATGCACCGCGGGATGAGCGCAAATCTCGTGCGCCGCGCGGTCATCGCCGACAACATCGCTAACGCCGAGACGCCCAATTTCAAGCGTACGACGGTGAGCTTTGAGAGCGAACTGAAACGCGCGCTGGACTCGAACAGGCAAAGGCCGGTTCTGGAGATGACGCAGACCAACCCTTTGCACTTCAACAACCACCGGGAGACGGACTGGCGCGACGTTCAGATACGCCGGGTGCTGGACTTCACGACAACTTACGCCAACAACGGGAACAACGTGGATCCCGAACGGGAATTCACCCTTGCCTTGCAGAACCAGATGCAGTTCGAGCTTTTGGCGAACGGCATTGACTTCGAATTCAGCCAGGTAAGCCGGGTGCTGAGGGGGTAGTTCTTATGGGGTTTTTAACGTTAGACTATACGACACGGTCGTACGAAACTGGGGGTAATCGATGAGCATATTCGGCTCGATAAACACGGCGGCCACCGGCCTTACCGCGAACAG
>Ga0209755_10003937_pt1 | contig 18004 bp, 10 predicted proteins | sample TergutCo191P1_FD_187301 | JGI IMG/M metagenome (GOLD analysis project Ga0209755, IMG submission 187301) | Cornitermes sp. P1 segment gut microbial communities from Petit-Saut dam, French Guiana - Co191P1 (SPAdes) (version 2) | ecosystem: Host-associated > Arthropoda: Insects > Digestive system...
CTGCTATTCCACTGTTATACACTGTGTTCCATACTTGATCACTTCCGGTTACATATACTCCGTCATGTAGTGGAAATTTGGCAAAATCTTCCTCTTTTAAGTATTGTGCAGCTGATGATTTTATATATTTTTTGACGAATCTTCGAAATGGTGCGCAATAAAAGGGAAGCGAGGGTATTGTTCGCAACCAAACAAGCAATCCAAATTGGCGTGACAATTTCGCAAAATTTGCAAATGTGTGGTTTGGATGGACATAATCGATCATTTCTACTTCGTCGGCATATTCCTTGAATTTCTCTTGCGTTGCGAAACCTTGCAATGCAGAGCCATAGTTAAACCAGTTTTGGAATGTAATTATTGAGGCTTTCATTAATTCTTTACCTAATTTCATCTATTTTCGCTTTCATTGTACTCCGATTGTTGTGTTTGAATTTTTAAAATGCTCATGCTTGTGATGAAAGCGAACTCAAAATCGTTTACCTAAGTTATACTGAGGTATTATAACACCCCAACATTTTAGCGTCAATGAATAATTCTTGATTATTGTTGAGTCAAGGGCTATAATACCTATATGACATTCATATGATTTTGGGGGTTTGTCTATGAAAAGAATTGCCATTGTGACTATTACAAACAGCGGAATGAATTTTGGAAATAGGCTGCAAAATTATGCTTTGCAGTATGTATTAGAAGCGTGTTCTGCAAATGTTCAGACAATATTTTCAGCAAAAAGCATGTGGGGGAGCCTTTTTTTATCAAGACTGAGAAGATTTGCCAAAGCAATATTAAAAAAAGACGGGCGACGCAGATGTTTTAATTCTTTTGACAAGGCATATATTAAAAAATCTCCTAAAGTTCGATATGAGAAAATCAACGAGCAAAGTTTTGATCGTGACTATGATGCTTTTATAGCAGGGAGTGATCAGGTTTGGAATCCGGAGTTTCATTTTAACTCTGAGTTTGAGTTTTTAACTTTTGCTGACCCAAGTAAGCGCTTTTCTTATGCAGCAAGCTTCGGAGTTTCCGGTATATCGGATAAACACAAAAAGGACTATGCTCAGATGCTGTCCTCAATGCGTTTGATATCAGTTAGGGAAGATGAGGGGCGTGAAATTGTAAAGCAATTGACAGGGAAAGATGCAATGGTTCACATAGACCCTACCATGCTGCTAGGTGAGGACCATTATGCGGCTATGGAAAGGATGCCAAAGGCGAACGTTCCAGAAAAATATGTACTTGCATATTTTCTTGGTAAAAAGAAAAGTGAGTATGTTTCGTTTTCTGAGGATGTTGCTGAAAAGCTGCAAGCAAAGGTTTTACAGTTGAGTGAATCTCCGGGTACACCATTTTATGATATTGGTCCTTTGCAATTTATTTATTTGCTTCGCCACAGCGAATATATTTGTACAGATTCATTTCACGGAACAGTTTTTGCAATACTTTTTCGTAAGAGATTTACAACATTTTACCGAAAGAAAAGCAGTGGAGAAATGCATTCGAGAATTAATACGCTTTTAAAAAAGCTAAGGCTGCAAGATAGGCTTTATGGCGTACTTGGAACAGACGATAGTATTAAAGAGTTGTCATATGATGAGGTCGAAAAGTGTCTCGAGCAGGAGCGTGTTTTGGCATTAGAGTATTTAAATGGGATAGTTGAGTAGATCAAAGGAGTGATAGCGATAATGATTACTATTAAAAACAAGGCTGACTGCTCAGGCTGTTTTGCGTGTGCGGCGATTTGTCCTAAAAAGTGTGTGCAGAGTTGTCAGGATGAAGAAGGGTTTGCTTATCCTTTGGTTGACGAATCTGAATGCATCAGGTGCGGCATGTGTATTGGTTTATGCGATAATCCAGTTGTTGGTAGAAAAACACATGAGATTGTATCATATTCTGCAACAGCAAAATCAGATGATGTTAGGCTTGCAAGTTCTTCTGGCGGGATATTTTCAATTATTTCGAAGTATATTTTTTACAAGCACGGCGTCGTTTATGGTGCGGCAATGGACGAAAATGCTACGGTTGAGCATGTACGTGTAACAGATGAAGCAGGGCTTACAAAGCTACGTAGGTCAAAATATGTTCAAAGCAGAATGGGAGATATTTATAATCTGGTTGAAGATGACCTGAAAAATGAGCGATGGGTGCTTTTTTCCGGTTCGCCATGCCATATAGGCGGACTAAAAAACTTTTTGTCTGCGAGGGGACAAAGTGATGAGTTTCTCCTTTGTTTGGATTTGATATGTAATGGGGTTCCACCACAGAACGCATTTAGAAAGTATCTAAATGATTTGGGATTTATCGGAAATGTTGATGAGGTAAATTTTCGGGATAAAACAAACGGATGGCAAAACTTTTCGATGCGGATAAGGCAAGGAAACCGTACATATATCCGCAATTTTAGACGCGACAGCTACGGGATGGCGGTTCTTGCTGATATCATGCAACGCCCATCGTGTTATTGCTGCAAATATACTCATCTAAATTATGCGTCTGATTTAACTCTGGCAGATTTTTGGGGTATAGATAAGGTTGTGCCTACAATTAACGCTGACCTAGGTGTTTCACTCGTTCTAACACACTCTGCCAAGGGGGAGCAAGCGATTAACGCTAGCAAACCATTTATGGAGTTAGTGCAAGTTCAGGTAGAGGATGCAGTTAGGGGTAACAGCAAGGTGGTCGATGGGCATATGGCACCGCATGTGAATCGGAACGTTTTTTTGGCTCAACTGCATGAAAAAAACTTTCAACACCTTGCTGTAAAGTATATAAAGGGTGGTTATATCAGATGGTTATTAGGATTTGTCAAGAGGCGTGCGAGTAGGATTATCAGACGTGTTTAGTTAGCGTTTTTCACCATTTCCGATTCCTATATTGATTTGGAGTTTGAGAAGTAGCTCGCTTAAAAAGTTTGCTGAAGTGGGCTGTGTCTGTGTAGCCTACTTGTTCGGAGATTTCATAGATTTTTTGATGTGTATTTCTTAATAACTCTTTTGCAATTTTTATTCTGTAGGAGAGCAGGTAGTTAGAAAAGCTGACTTGTACTTCTGTGCTAAATAGTTTACTTAGATAAGTGGGCGTTATATAAAGATGCCCTGCGACCTGTGAAAGTGTAATGTCCTTGTGATAATTTGCATGAATGTATTCAAGCGCTTCATAAACAAGCCTACCTGTGCGGGGTGGCTGGTGTGAGATGTCCGCGTCTGCGTCATCAATTTGTTTTGATGTTGTTTCGCGGATTTTATCTGCGCAGCGGGAAACTGTTTCCAGCAATTGAGTTTCGTCAATAGGTTTTAGCAGATAGTCAGCCGCTCCATATTTGATGGCCTGCTTTGCATATTCAAATTTACTATATGCGGTGATAAAAATCACTTCGACCCGCATTTCCTTTTCTCGCAAAACTTCTAACATTTCAAGACCTGACATGGTGGGCATGGAAATATCGGAGAGGATAATGTCCGGCAAGAAGGAAGCGGCCAAATCTATAGCTGTGGCGCCGTTGTCAGCGGTTGCAACGACCTTAATTCCAATGGATTTCCAGTCTATGAGTGTTTCAAGGCTTTCTAAAATGATTCGCTCATCATCAACAATCATCATCTTCAGCGGTGTTTTCAACATGCTCAGCTCCTTCCTGTGAAATGGGTAAGTCGAACCAAACCGAGCTGCCATGCCCGGGTGTTGTGTCAATATACAAGGAAATATTAAGGCCATAAAAAATTTGAATTTGTGACTGTATGGATTTTAGTGCAAAGCTGTGCTCGCAATATGGGTCTTGTAAATTAAGTTGCTCACGTACTCTGCTAAGCTTGTCCTCCGTAAAGCCTTTGCCATTGTCTCGAACCAAAATGCGCATTTGGTCAAAGTGGCGCGACACTGAAACATTTACTTCTCCCGGGCGATTTAGACCGGATATTCCATGAAGGATTGAATTTTCTACAATTGGCTGCAGCAGATTTTTGAGGATGCGCTGATTTAGAAGTGTGGGGTCACAGTCGATGGTGAAGCTAAGAGCATCACGCAGACGATACATTTGTATGTTAAGATAATTTTTTAACATTTCCAGTACATCTGAAACAAAAATTACGTCTTTTCCAGAGGAAAGTGAAAGTCTATAAAAATTTGCGAGTGCAAACACCATGTCAGATGCGGTGTTTGCATTTTCTTTTTTTGCAAGCCATCTGATGGAGTCGAGGGTGTTATATAAAAAGTGTTCGTTTATCTGATTTTGCAGGTTGCGTAGCTCGGCTTCTTTATTTACCAGTTTGTTTGCGTAGTTTTCATTGATTAGCTTGTGTATGTTTTCTGTTGTGTGATTGAAGCTGCTGTTGATGTAATTAAATTCAGAAATTGAACTTTTTGGCAGGCGCACTGAAAAATCACCATCGTGCAGTTTGTCCATTCCTGAGCAAAGGGTTTTTATTGGGGCGTAGAGATAACGGTGGGCAAGAATTATCATCAGCACTGTAAGCAAGGCGATGAGCAGGAAAAACAGCAAGAGGAGTTCTCTCATGACAGGAACAGATGTTTGTATTTGGTCTATTGAAGTGGCGATGACATAACGAAATCCGCTGTAAGATGAAGTGTAAAACGAAACAAAAAGCTCTCTGTCATCAAATTGTAGATCAAAATATCCTGCTAACTCACCAGTCGGTATATGGGCAACTATATGCTCAAGGGTGGGGCTATCGAAGTCTGTATGACTGATGATATTGCTGTTACCATCCATAATAAAAACATACCCAAACCCATCGGGTGATACCTCGGTAAGCTTTTGGGTGATACTCACAGCGTCAACATTTATTGAAACCAGTGCAATGGGAAGTTCTTGACCATAGGCTCTAATTTCACGGTAGCTGGACAGAATGGTTCTGCCGTCGCGAATTTCACGAGTAATATGCCACGGATAATTAAGGTCGTTTTGGAAATATGTGCTTAGCCACTCGGCATCTGCGCCGTCAAAGTGATTAAATGCGGGATCCCAGTTGATCCGAGATGAAAACATTCTTTGAGCACTAAATGAATAGACATATATCGAGTCAATATAGGCATTGGAAACGGCGAGTTCCAATATCCTGTTTCTGATGCCGGAAATATTTCTAAAATCACTGTATTCGTCACGATTGTCGTAGGGTTCTAATCGGCGTATGCCATTTACAAAGGCTCTGTCTTGAAACATGAAAAAATGCGATGAGTCGAGCTTACGCAAAACTTGATCAACAGTCGAAGAAACTGTTCTCAGGTTGCCGGAAAGATATTGGTGTGCATCTTCTCTTTCCATGGTGGTCAGTCTGTTTGCCGTTAGCACCAGCAAAATGGTAAATGGAATGACCAGTGCAATGAGCATTACTACGGCAAAGCGCACGATTAGGCTATTGGCTTTTAGTCCACTAAGTTTCAAAGCTGCCCCTCCAATTAAAGCACATTGTCTTCAAGGTCAACATTATACAGGTGGCAGACAAAAAAACCAACAAAAATATCTCTATATATGAAATCATTAATTATTACTACACCAAAATACAAGAAATAGTAAATTTACCATATAATAATCGCGGGCACATTGTGATATTATGCTCTCGCAAAATAAAATCGGGCACTTGATGATGCCCAATAAAAACAGGAGGAAAATAAAATGAACTTGAAAAAAATCCTTGCACTGGTTCTCGCGCTTGTTTTCATTGCGGCTATCGCTGCCTGTGCGGAAAACGGAACGACCACAACAACGGCACCTGATACATCAGCAGATACACCGGGTGAAGCCGGAACCCCTGCTCAAACAATTACTTTAACGTATTATGGTTTTTCTGAATGGGTAAACTCTGATCCGTTTAGAGCTGTGTATGAAGAAGCTGTCGCAAGATTTGAATCTGAAAACCCTGGGTTTACAATTGAGCTTCAATCTGATCCATGGGGCGACTGGGAGATTATGTATAGAGCTATGTTTGCAGCAGGAAATCCCGCTGATATATTCATAGTAAACAATCCCGATTTTCCTGTTTTTGCAAATAGCGGTGCGCTGCTTAATTTAGGTGATTTTGTTGAGCCGGGTTATTTTGATCAGTTTTTCCCCGGTACACTCGATAATTTCACATGGCAGGGTAATACCATGGGGATTCCTTTTACAACAGACTGTCGTATCCTCTGGTGGAACAGGGATATTTTTGCCCAAGCCGGACTTGACCCTGACAGACCTCCTGAAACATGGGCTGAGTTAGTTGAATTTGCAAACACAATTACCGAAAACACCGGAAGACATGGTTTTGGCATGGATCTCGGATTGCCGGAATTTCCGGCTCAGGCACTCTTTAATGCAAGTACAGGAAATGTAATAAATGTAGCTGCTGACGGTACAATCACACCAAATGTAGACACTCCGGAATTTAGAGCTTATCTGCAGCTTCTGCTCGACCTGCAGCCCAGCTTCCAGCCCGACTTTGCAGTAACTAATCATCATGATGTTGCTCGTTTGTTTGCAGCAGGTCAGTTTGGAATGATTATTGGCAACACACTTGTCGAAACAGATGTTTATGATCATGACTTCTGGGGGCAGGCATTCGTTCCGCGCATGAATGCAGCGGCACCTCATGGCTCATTTGGCGGCGGATTTGGAATTTCCGTAAGTGCCACAACAGAACATCCTGAAGCGGCTGTTCGCTTTGCGCAAATCCTCACATCTCCGGAGTTTAACTCACGCCTGATTTCAGACTTCCCGGCGAGCGAAGCAGGTATTGCAGTCAGCGATTTTGCAGCAGACCCGAATTTTGATGTGTATCTTGCACAACTGCCATATGCACGTCAGGCGCAGGCAACGACTTTGTACTACACAGAGATTGAAGCTGCCATACATGAAATCGTTGCGGCAGTTTTAATCGGAGGGATGAGTATTGACACTGCGGTAAATGAGCTTTCAAACAGAATAACATCAATTGTAAGTTAGATTAAATAAGAAAAGGGCACCTCGTTTTTAGAGGTACCAAAAAATTAAAGCGGGCAGAGGTGCGTGGGCCGTCCCTCTGCCTGTTTGTTAAAATGGGGGCTCCGTTTATGAAAAAACGATTGGGTTCTTCGCGCAAATATGGCGCTTACCTTTATTTATTACCCGCTGCGCTTATTATGCTTATAATGCTTGGTTATCCAATTATATACAATCTTATTATCAGTTTTTTTAACTGGAATCTTCGAGATCCGGTTAGGACATTTAATGGGATTACTAATTATATTCGCGTTCTTACCGATCATAGATTTCCCTTGATTGTCACAAACACAATTGTCTGGACTGTTTTGGGTGTTGCTTTGCAAATGACTATAGGAATTGGGCTTGCTTTGTTTGTAGATAGCATGAGACGCGGAAGAAAGTATATGAGGACGATTGCACTTGTGCCTTGGTTAATTCCGGGCGTTGTTACAGCGCTTATGTGGCGGTTTATGTTTGCAGCTGATGTTGGTATCATCAATAGTATTCTTAGGTCAATAGGTTTGATTGACAACAATATTTTGTTTTTGGCCGACCCGAGTGTTTCAATGATGAGTGTTATTTTTGTTAATCTCTGGAGGGCGACACCGTTTTGGTTTCTGATGATTACGGCGGCATTGCAAAGCAAGCCGATTGATCAAATTGAAGCTGCAACAATTGAGGGTGCTCGTTATCCGTCACTTTTGCGCCATGTGCTTTTGCCGCATCTTTCTCCGGTTATTGCAACTACGGGTGTGCTTACAACAATCTGGACGCTCAATTATTTTGATTTGATTTGGGTTATGACGAGAGGTGGACCGCTAGATTCTACTTCAACATTGCCAATTTATACATTCAGACTTGCCTTTGAGTTTAATGACTTTGGGCGCTCGGCGGCTCTCGCTGTGGTATCGCTTATTTTAGTGTCTATCATGTGCATACCATATATCGTGAAAATATTTTCAAGAATGAGAGAGGAGGGGAATTTGTGAGAAAAAGAAGTGCACTACATCGTTTTGTAACTATACTCATTGTGATTGCAACCTCTCTGCTCATCCTTTTTCCTCTGTATTGGATGCTGACCACCTCATTTAAACCGGAAGCGGAAATTTTTAGGCCACCGCCCACGCTTCTGCCAGAAACATTTGTATTTGAAAATTATGAATTTGCTTGGACTCAGACGCAAATTCCTGTCTATTTTGTAAATTCAATTATTTATGTTTTGGGAACTCTTGTTGTTGTGCTTTTTTGTGGAAGTCTTGCGGCTTATGGTATGAGTCGATTTAAGTTTCGCTGTAAGCCTGCGTTTTTGTTAATACTCCTTCTTACTCAGGTTATGCCGATGACAACACTGATTGTTCCATTATTTGTTACTTTTGGAAATTTTGGACTGATTAACAATCGGCTTGCTCTAATTGCAGTTTATGCTGCGATACAAATGCCGATTGCGATTTGGTTGCTGCTTGCATATTTTAATTCTGTTCCTAAGGAAATAGATGAAGCGGCAAGAATTGATGGCTGCTCAAACTTACAGGTGCTGTATAAAATGGTGCTGCCGCTTGCAAAGCCGGGTCTTATGGCGGTTGGTTTGAGTATATCTATTTGGGTTTGGCAGGAGCTAATGCTGGCCATGACATTTACAACAGTCGATGCGATGCGACCGCTCATGGCGGGGGTAAGTGCGGCTATTGCAAGGGCCGGTGTCAGATGGGGACAAATGAACGCGGCTGGAATGATTTCGGTCGTTCCGATTATCATAGCATATATATTCTTGCAACGAAATTTGGTTGCAGGGCTGACAGGAGGGGCAGTGAAAGAATGAGTCAGAAAAACACATTGCCGGGGCTTGGGAGTATAGACCTTGCTCATGGCTGGAAACTTCTTGATAAGTGTTCCGATGGTTTGCATAAAGCGGGTGAAAACGGGGTTTGCCAGATTATTGCTACAGGTGATTCTAAGGTTGAATTAATTGGTTTTAAGGAAAAAACACTGGGGTATGTAAAATCGGAGATGGATTTTCCGGCATATTATCCGCTCAGAGAAAGCACTTTGTCAGGGCCGGTAGAAGCTGTGCTTATGGACTTAGATGGTACTACTGTACACAGTGAAGAGTTCTGGATTTGGATTATTGAAAGAACAGTACAGAGTTTGTTAAATAATGAAAATTTTCGGTTTGTTCCAGAGGATATCCCATATGTTTCGGGTCATAGTGTTTCAGAGCATTTATGTTATTGTATCGAAAAATATGCACCAAATGCGAAGCTAAGTGATGCTCGAAATCACTATATGAAGCACACCGACAGGGAAATGGATCTGATTTTAGAGGGGAAGGGCAGACCAAACGCTTTTTCGCCGGCACCGGGAATAAAAGAGTTTTTGCTGAGTCTGAAAGAATTGGGAATCAAAATTGCGCTTGTAACATCCGGCCTTTATCGAAAAGCTTATCCGGAAATACTTTCGGCTTTTGAAACATTGGAACTAGGGAACCCTGAAGAGTTTTATGATTGCATTATAACTGCCGGATATCCGCTCGGCAGGGGAAAAGCAGGAACGCTTGGTGAGCTTGAAGCAAAGCCTCATCCTTGGCTCTACGCAGAGGCATGTGCAGTGGGCCTTAATATTACAGATCCGGGTGTAGTTATTGGTATTGAGGATAGTGGTGCGGGAGTTTGTGCTCTGCGTCTTGCCGGATACTATACAGTGGGTATTTCCGGAGGAAATATTCTCGAAAGCGGAACGCGCGGCATGTGTGATGAGTATTGTAATAATTTTGAGGAAGTTTTACAAATCATTAGGGGGTGAAAAGAAATGAGTGATAGGCAAAAAAAAGCATATATCCTACCTCACACACATTGGGACAGAGAGTGGCGGTATCCGATATGGAAAACCCGTGCACTTCTTGTGCAATTTGTGGATGAACTTTTAGAAATACTTGAAAAAGACGAGCAATATAGATGCTTTTTGATGGACGGACAGGTTGCTCCGATTTTGGACTATCTGGAAGTTAAACCTGAAAATCGGGAAAAGATCTCAAAATATATAAGTCAGGGTAAAATCGCAGTCGGGCCGTGGTATACACTGCCTGATCTTTATCCCGTTGACGGAGAATGTTTGGTCAGAAATCTGCTGTGGGGAACAAGTGCAGCAGATAAACTTGGTGGTTGTCTTAATATTGGATACAATTCATTCGGGTGGGGACAAACTGCCCAATTTCCGCAGATTTATGCGGGTTTTGGAATTGACTTTATCATCTGTGCTAAGCGTGTATCAGATGAGCGAGCTCCGGAGAGCGAATTTTTATGGCAGGCTCCGGATGGAACAACGGTGCTAACAAGTCGTCTTGGAGAACATGCGCGTGCCAATTTTTATTTTAACGCTTATTTAAAGGGAAAATATGGAGTAAACTGCTTTAGCTCAGATTTTCGATATGATCCGGAGCTTTCTGGCATGGCGATACACAATGCTTCTGAGGACTGTATGGATGAGGATTTTTTTGTTATAGATCCAAAGCTTTCATATGATAAGCAGCTATTGGCGCAAGGTTTCTTTGATGCTTGGGAGGCAACCAATGCCAGTGTGCTGGAAAATCATCGGCTATTTCTCAATGGGACAGACTTTTCCGCTCCGCAAAGCCGTATTACGGAAATGCGCTCGGATTTAAACGAATTGGTTTCTGATACCGAATTTTTGCATTGCCGTTTGGATGAGTATGCACAGGTGCTCAAAGAAAACACAGATGTAGAAAAACTTCGCCTTATTCGAGGTGAACTTCGAGATGGTCCGGCAGGGGAATGCTCTGGAAATGCGCTTGCTTCCCGCGCTTATTTAAAAATTGCGAACAAGCGTGTACAAAACACCTTGCTCTTGTGGGCTGAGCCTCTTTCAGCGGCGTTACTTACGCAGGGTGGGGAGTATCAAAGTGGTATGTTGAATATTGCTTGGGAATATCTTCTAAAATCTCATCCGCATGACTCAATCAACGGGGTTACACAGGATAAGACTGCAAATGATGTGGAATATCGTCTGGCACAGGCTCTTGAAATTGGGCAGGTTGTTACGGATGGGGTTGTCGCAGACCTTTCTCGTAGGATTGACCTATCAGGTTTTGATAAAAATGAAATTTTGCTTTTGGTATATAATCCACATCCTTATCCTACCAGCGAGGTTGGGAAGGTATGTGTTGTGACACCGGCAAAAGAGCGAATATGGGATTTTTCTGCAATAGATGCTGTATCCGGTGAGCAGCTTGAAGTTCAAGAAATATCCCGCGATGAAAAAGCATATCCCGTACATGATTCAGGGGCACGTCCTTGGCCTCATATCACGCATAGGCATCTTTGCTATATAGATTTTGGCAGAATTCCGGCGATGGGATATAAGATAATAAAAATCGTTCCAAATCAGCGCTTTGGTCCTGATAAGTTTTATTGGCTACCTATGCGCCGCGCAGTGCCTGAAAATATACTTGTGGATAATCATGTTCTGGAAAATGATTATCTTCGTGCAAAATTCAATTCAGACGGTACTTTAAACCTGACACATAAACAGTCAGGAAAAGTTTATTATGGTCTTCACTATTTTGAGGATGGTGGAGATGTTGGAAACTACTGGGCTTATTATCCGCCATATCACAACCAAATTCACACGACAAAAGGATGCAACGCCCGCATTTGGAACGAATCAAACGGACCTCTTAGTGCGACTGTTGCGGTAGAATATACAATGAAGATTCCCTCACATGCCGAGGAGTCAATCTATGGTGTCAGAGGTAAGGGAAAACGAAGTGATGAAATTACAGAGCTTAAAATAACATCTCGCTTTACACTCACAAAATCGTCAAAGCGACTTGATGTGAAAACAACAATTGATAATAATGCAAAAAATCATCGTCTGCGAGTCGCATTTCCAAGTGGAATTCAGGCAGATTATGCAAATGCTGCAGGGCACTTTACAGTTGATAAACGCGATAAAGTAAACCAACCTGCCTCAGACGGTAGCTACTGGCCGGAGATGCAAACGCTGCCGATGCAGAGCTTTGTTGATGTGAGTGATAATGTAAGCGGACTTGCACTACTAAATGATTGTATGACAGAGTATGAGCTTGCAAATGACGAGAAAAATACTCTCTATTTGACATTATTTAGAGCTATGGGCAACATGATTGTAACTTGGTGGGAAGCTGTGGGCAGAAGTGATGTTCAAGATGGCAGTCAGCTTCTTAGAAAAATGGAATTTCATTATGCTATCTATCCCCACGATGGAAATTGGAGTGAGGGAAATGTGTATCGTGAAGCTCAATGTGTAAATGCTGCGGCTTGTTCATGGCAGCTTTCCGCGGGAGGACAGGGAAGTCTTCCGCTTTCAAAGAGTTTTTGTGAAATTTCTAATCTGGGCATAATCATGTCTGCATTTAAGCAAGCGGAAAAAGGAAGAAATTTAATATTGCGTCTTTTCAATCCCAGTGAAAAAGAGCAGGAGAGCACTATTAGCTTTGGTTTTTCTATCAAAGCTGCATGGAAATGTATGCTCAGTGAAGAGCGTATAGAGGAAATTGCAATATCTAAGGACAGTTTCAAAGTGAAATTAGGAGGGGGTGAAATTTTTACGCTGGAAATAAAAAGCGCGGAAGTGTAAGTAAGAAATTTGGGGGGCACTATGCTCACGGCATAGTGGGAAAGCTATTATAGTGATAGGAGACGAATATAATGCCAACAAAAAGAAAGATTTTTACTAAGCGGCTTTTAGCTTTGACTTTGACTCTCGTGATGATTTTTGGGGTCATATCACCTATGAGTATAGCTGCGTCAGAGGAAAACACAGCGCTGTCGTTTGAGGAATTTGAGCGAAACACGCAGCAAGTTTTTCAGCCGCAGCCGATTTGTCCGGATGAGGATTGGGCAGCTATTTCAAATATTTTGGATGGAATTTATGGTAGATGGGATGATATACGCACGGCATATAATGGAGCGATTATGCGTGAAATTCCATTTACTGCGTTAATGGGCAATGGTGATGTATTTGCAAGTACAGCGGGAAATGCAGATCAGTTTACTCTTAATCTTAGTAAGCATGATTTTTGGACGACACACACAGGTGGTGGTCCTAACAGTGTGACAGGTGGCGCAAATCCAATTAGAGTTGGTGGTGTGACCATTTCGGAGCTGAGAGAAGAATATGTTTCGACAAATTTAGCACAATTTGCTACAAGAGTAACTGCCAGCCATCATTTGGGAAGCAATCCTCCGACACGCGCTGTAGATGGTACTGTTACATATGGCAGTGGTCTTGAAGGCTGGGTAACGGAGCATTTTGGGCATACAAATATGGCTTCGCATTGGATGGTGCTTGAATTTGACGAACCGATTACATTCGGGCGTTATAATGTGATGGCTGATGCATGGGCAAGACATCAGTATTCTGTTGCAAATGGCACACATCCGAGAGCATTGCGTGTTCAAACAAGCAATGACGGTGTGACATGGATAGATGTGGATACTGTTACTGATAACAATGCGCTTGTTATTTCAAGAGAGCTTAACGCTCCGGTGACAACACGTTTTGTAAGACTATATATTGACCAGCCTGAGCAAAATGTACATGGCACCAGCCGTGCTCGTATTGCTCGGTTTGAACTTTTAGACTCAGCTCCAACAGAAAACAGAAACTTTGCACCGGAACATGCAAATGTCTGGGCGACTGGTCATTATCAATCGTTTCTCCCGGTGCGGGCAGTTGATGGCACTGTTACTGCAAACAGCGGACTCGAAGGCTGGGTTGGTCCGAATTTTGGTAGTTTGAGCGATGATAGATGGCATTTGGTATTGCAATTTGACGAGCCTGTCACAATCGGCGGCTTTGCTGTTATGGGAGATGCATGGGGCAGACCGCATTATAATGTAATCGGTCAGGGTGGTACAAATCCGCGCAACTTTACGTTGCAAGTAGGTAATCCTGCGCAGGATGCACTTGCGTGGAACTCGGCCGATAGGATATGGGATACAATATATACCGTGACAGATAATTATGAGAATATGGTATTTCGAAATTTGGATACATATGCACAGGGTGTTAGATGGGTACGTTTGGAAATTACCAGAGCACAGTGGGGCGCAAATGGCAATATGAGCAGAGCGCGTGTTGCACGATTTGAACTATATCCCAGCTCCGGTGAAGTTACTCCGGATCCTGAGCCAAAAGAATATTTGAAAATCCAAGACATTAGAAATGCAGAAGTACGCACTGACAAATATATCGGAGACACACTTTTGCATATGGAAAGCTTTATAGCGGCAAACCACAATCTAACCATTACAAAAGTAACTTCCGGAGCGGAGCATGGAACACCTGCGGCCAGACTTAGTGCAGAAACATTTGCTCCGGCTTATATGGCGCACTTTCCTGCAACAGTGGAAGTTTTTGACGACTATGTAATGGTGACGAGAACGACAAGAGCACCGGGCGAACATTTTAACAATATGGGTGTTCGCAATGGCTGGCGTTCGCGAGTTGCAATCTCCACCAGACTAATTGGTGCAGACAATGTACAAACACGTGAAGTTGGGCCGGGAAGAGCTGCGCTTGACTTCTACCTTGCTCCGGGTCAAACGGTCTATATCGTAACTGCGGTAGGCGGTGGGGGACAGACTTATCGCTGGCAAGAAAATCAAAACACTTTGCACGTGGCAGCGCAGCTTTCAAATCTAATTCAAAATCCGGAAATTACGATTACTCCGGAGGCACAGAGCGTATATTGGCTCAACCAAGTGAGTGTTCCGGATGATATCTATGCAATTAGAGATAACCACCGCGCTTGGTGGAGAGATTATTGGACTGCATCTTGGGTGTGGCTGGACGATGCCGGTGATGGCAGGATTACAGATGCTATGCGATATTATTACGGTGCCCAGTACATGCTTGGCATGGTGACACGTGAGGGTTTTATTGCACCAGGTTTGCAGGGGCACTGGCATACCACGGACAATCCGCAATGGGACAGTGACTATCATCTAAACTACAATTTTCAAGCCACATGGTATGGCGTATATTCCAGTAACCGCCCTGAGCAGGCAATTTCGGCAATCCGGGCAATCCTTGACTATATGGAAATAGGCAGACTTATGGCGGAAAACACTGCAAGATTGAGGGCGATTGCGGAAACTACATTTATGTATGTTTTGCCACGCAGACCACTGCCGCCATACGGACAGGTTGGTACAAATATCCAAGGCGACTGGAATTATGTGGACTATCTAGTTGAAAGAGGGTCGCTCGATCCTGTTTATGGAGTACAAGGCGGTATTATTTTGCCGGTAGCTATTGCACCGTGGGGCACTACAATAGGCGATGGGACTTTCCACAATCAGACTTTGTGTGCGCCATTTAGCGCATATCTGATGACTGAGTTTTTCAGATATGTACCTGATTTGGATCGAGAATTCCTTTTACAAATTTATGAATTTGTGAAAGGAACTGCAACTTTCCAAGAGGCATGGCTTCAATGGGTGCCGGAAAGAGGCGAAAACGGAGAATATGTACTGATTGCAGGCTTTAATGAAGGTTCTTGGGCACTTAATCCGGCGGCAGAGCTTGCTGCTCATAAGTTGGTGTTTGACAACGCGATTGCTATTAGTGAATATCTTGGTGTTGATGAGGAAAGAAGAGAAAGATGGACTCATATTCGTGAGCATATGGCTGATCAGCCGATTTTGGATCATTATACGGCACATGGAGTGAGTGGTCCTGTATTTAACTTAGCTGAGAGATATTTCCAATTTCCCAGAACACAAGCTCAACTGAATCAGGGCATGGCACGTGAGTGGCGCGATAGAATGAGCCCGCGCCCACCTGATGGAAACATGATGGTTATGGAATCTGTTATCCCGGGCGGCATTCTAGGATTTTTCTCTCCGCCGGAGGATTTGGAAATAGCACGCAGGACGATTTCTTCGTTCGGAAACCACGGATTTCGTCACCATAACAATTTTCCCAAGGCATTTCCGACATCTGTGAGAGTTGGGTATGATGTAAATACTGTTATAGGGCAGCTTTCGTATCTTGTTAGGCGAGATATGGCTCCTAATCTCCGAATCACTGACAGCAGCGCCCATGGCCCTGAAAAAGCCGGAACAACCGCAGCAATAAACAGCATGATGCTCGCAGGGCATAATGACACAATTATGGTATTTCCAAACTGGTTTGCAGGCAGAGATGCAAGCTTTGCAAGACTCCGTGCCCCAGGCGGGTTTGTCGTGTCGGCAGACTACACAAATGGTAATGTAGAAAACCTTATGGTGCACAGCACTGCAGGCGGTGAGGTAAGCATAGTTCACCCTTGGCTTGGTAGTGAATATAACTACATTGCCGTTGTTAAGAGTGATGGTTCTCGAATTGATGTAACAACAGGTCATGCACCTTATAGGGAAGAGATGACAACATTTACATTTGCTACAGTCTCCGGAGAAACTTATTGGATTTTCCCAACGAGTAAGCAAGAAGCACCACCGGTTGTCTTTACAGGCAACAATCCCAATGTGCTTAGAGAGCTTCTTAGCCAAAGTGATGTTTTGCTTCAAACCACCGGTAACTTGGGAATCTTTACTCATCACAGTCCCTTTGTGATTCCTGAAGGAAGGACATTGACTGTAGTTACTACTTTAAATGTGCAAGGCAATGCAGAGCTAATTATAAATGGTACACTTGTGGTTCAAGACGGTGGCAGAGTTAATAATCAGGGTGGTGCCGGAGGAACGATAAGGATAGCAAATGGTGGCAGGCTTGTTAATTATGGGCATGTCGAAAATGTGACGAACTCTGCGGTTATAAATTACGGAACGATCGTCAATAATGCAAGATTTGAAGTTCGTGCACACACAAGACTTCACAACTGCGGTGAAATTATCGGAACAATAAATGTACATCGCGACGCTAATATTTGTTATGAATGTTAATATAACTAACCAATATCATTAAGATAAGGCGACCAGATGTCATTGCGAGGAGTGTAGCGACGAAGCAATCCACATTAGTGCTCCTTATGGATTGCTTCGCTTCGCTCGCAAAGACAGGTTTAACTTAATGACATTGATAATGAACAGGAGAAGGCAAATGAAAAAAAGCAAAAAAATTATTGTTAAGAGATTTTTGGCTTCAATGCTAACTATCGTGATGGTACTTGGTGTTGTTTCGCCAATGGCTATGGCCTCTATGGCTGAAAGCACTGAGTCAGTCGGCACCGCTTTTGGGCAGACTAGCGAACAATTGTTTCAGCCGCAGGTGATTTCTTCGGATGAAGAGTGGGAGATGATTAGAAATATCATCTCAGCACATTATGGTACATGGGATGATGTTAACACTGCATACTTTGGACAAACAACGCAGACTATGCCAAACACCGCTCTTATGGGTAATGGAGATCTGGGTGTAACTTCCGGCGGGAGTCAGGCAGAAAAGATTTTTAGAATATCGAAAAGTGATTTTTGGACAACTGCGGGGCAGAGTGGCGGAAGAGGGGCGCAAATAGGCGGCGTGACCATTCGGGCAGGACAAGAGGATACAGATGATTTGGTTTTGTCCAATTTCCGTGCCGGAAGACTAACGGCAACGGCCAGTACCCATCATCCGGCCATGCCCCCGATTCAGGCTATAAACGGCTCAGTAACTGCCGGAAGCGGTCGTGAAGGCTGGGTGTCTAATGCCTTGGGATATGGCGGTGTGGAAAACGAATGGTTTATGCTTGAATTTGCGCAGCCGGTCACTTTTAACCGCTGGATCTACTATGCTGAAGCATGGAGCAGACCTGCATATGCAAGCAGAACCCCGCGTGCGTTCAATGTACAGACAAGTGAGGATGGGGTAAACTGGGTAACATTGCCGTCATCAGAAATAACGGATAATAGTGAACATGTGGTGCAGGTTGTTTTGGATAATCCAGTTACTACAAGATTTGTGCGTATATTGTTTATTCAGCCTCACCAAGCACCATATGCAAATGCCAGAGCGAGGGTATCCCGGTTTGAGCTGTTTGAGCCTGTGGGAAATCCAAATCTTGCGCTGACTTTT
>Ga0209755_10003938_pt1 | contig 18002 bp, 13 predicted proteins | sample TergutCo191P1_FD_187301 | JGI IMG/M metagenome (GOLD analysis project Ga0209755, IMG submission 187301) | Cornitermes sp. P1 segment gut microbial communities from Petit-Saut dam, French Guiana - Co191P1 (SPAdes) (version 2) | ecosystem: Host-associated > Arthropoda: Insects > Digestive system...
CCCCCCCCACACAATATAATAAATAAAACTGTTTTAGATATTGGATGCGGAATCGGAAGATGGGCATACAATCTAAAAGAAATAATCAAAAAATATGATGGAATAGATTTTTCTGAAGAATTTATAAAAGCGGCTAATAATAATTTTAAACAATATCCCGAAATAATGTTTTATTGTATGTCTGCGGTAAATATTGATGCATCAGTTTTAGTTGATCAATATGACTTAATCATCGCGACCGAAGTGTCAATGTACATTAATGACAATGAAATTGAAAAATTATATAATTACATAAACAGCTTTTCCAAAAAGGATTCTTTATTATATATACAGGATACGACAAGTTTACTTGAGACAAGATTGACATTAAAAGATTTCGATTCAAAAGAGTTAAAAACAAAATATAACGCGATATATCGAACTAAAGCGGAATATGAAAAATTATTTGAAAAATATTTACCTGACTTCATACTCGCAAAGAATGGCACTGAATTATTATTGGATAAAAACAGCGGCGCAAGAGAAGAAACAAACGCCAGATATTGGTGTTTTATAAAGGTTTAAAATCGAATACGGACATTCCTGTCGTTTTATAGTATAATTAATATATGAAAGCAAAGAACATTCTGCCTCTTGATCGGCATGGTTATGACTTTATACCTGCCGAATACCTTCCGCCCGGCGCGGATGAGTATTGGCTGCGGAATGCTCAACAGCAGGAGAAGTTCTATAAAAAGCCCGGGGACTGGCGTAAGCTTAAACCTGAGGAAATTGATGTTTTAAAAAATAACAGAAATTATTGCCCTAATTGGGATGATTTTCTTGTAAGCGATCCGTTTGAACCTTCTTTAATCCGTGATTCCGATTTTTACGGTCTTGTGCGCGTCGGCTCTTTGCAAAAGGTTTTACTGCGTCATAATGATTTTCATGTGCCTGCGGGTATCCGCAGCAGCACTATAATTTCCTGCGATATCGGCGATGATACGGCGATTCAAAATTGCGCCTATATTTGCAACTATATAATCGGTAACAACTGTATTCTTTCCGAAGTGAACGAACTGCAAACTACCAATCACGCAAAGTTCGGCAATGGCGTAATCAAGGACGGCGAAGATGAAGCTGTCCGCGTCTGGATCGACGTACAAAACGAGGCGGGTGGACGTTCCATATTGCCGTTTGATAGCATGATTGCAGCTGATGCCTACCTTTGGGCAAATTACCGTGATGACGCCGCGCTTGTAGAAAAATTGGCAGAGATTACGCAGAAGCAATACGGCGGCGCGCGCGGCAGTTACGGAATTATCGGCAGCGGCGCGGTTATAAAAAGCTGTTCAATTATTAAAGATACGATGGTGGGGGAATGCGCTTATATTAAAGGAGCGAACAAACTTAAAAATATTTCGATACTGTCTTGTGCCGAAGAGCCGACGCAGATAGGCGAAGGCGTTGAAATGGTGAACGGCATTGTCGGATACGCGTGCAATGCTTTTTACGGCTGCAAGGCAGTGCGTTTTGTAATGGGAAGAAACAGCAATTTAAAGTACGGGGCGCGGCTGATTCACTCTGTGTTAGGTGATAATTCTACTGTATCATGCTGTGAGATACTTAACAATTTGATATTCCCTGTTCATGAACAGCACCACAATAATTCATTTTTAATCGCGAGTTTAATTCAAGGGATGTCGAACATGGCGGCGGCGGCTACCATTGGCAGTAATCACAACAGCAGAGCGAATGACGGAGAGATTCGGGCGAAGCGCGGTTTTTGGCCCGGGTTGGCTGTAAGTTTAAAACACTCAAGTATTTTCGCTTCGTTTGTTATCATCGCCAAGGGAGAGTATCCGGCGGAGTTAAATATTCCGCTGCCGTTTTCGCTTGTGAATAATAATGTTCATAAAAACAGGCTGGAAGTTATGCCCGCTTATTTCTGGATGCACAATCTTTACGCCCTTGAACGCAATTCATGGAAAACAAATAACCGCGATAAAAGAAAAATAAAAATCCAAAAGATAGAATCAGATTATCTTGCGCCCGATACCGCAGAAGAAATTATTAGCGCTTTAAACATTCTTGAAGGCTGGCTTGGCGAAGCCGGATTGTCGCCTGCGGATATTGCGAATGTTGATGTAAACGCCGTACGCAAAATAAACTGCTGTCACTTTGAAAACTCAAGGCGCGGACAGGTAATAATTAAACCATACGAAGGCATTACCGCGTACAGGCAAATGCTGCGTTATTACGCTGTTAAAACAATCGCGGCTTTTTTTGATTCGCGGCAGGAACTTGATTATAACGGGTTATGTGAACTGCTTAATGCGTCTTCTCCGAAAGAACGCATTAAAGACTGGGTAAACTCAGGCGGACAAATTGTTCCCGCTTTCCGCGTAGATGAACTTCGTAAAAATATAGGCGAAGGCAAATATAAAAATTGGGACGAGATTCACAGCGTTTATAGTTCCTGGGATGAAGCGTATCAGCTTGATAAAACCTGCCACGCATGGGCAGCGCTTTCGTATCTTCACGAAAATAATAAACCGCTTGATGCGTCTTCTTTTAAAAAGGAACTTGCCGCTGTTATAGAAATCCGCAATTGGATAGAAAAGCAGATTTTCGAAAGCAGAGCAAAAGATTATCACAATCAATTTAAGAGAGCAACATACAGAAACAATGAAGAGATGGAGCTTGTGCTTGGAAAGCCGGAAGATAATTCATTTATTCGGTTAGTTCAAAAGGAAAGCGCAGGTTTTAAAGAAAGGATCGAAAGGGTAGACGCGCGTTTATAATTTTAAACGAAGGAGCAGTTATGAGAAAATTTTTATTATTTACCATTATTATTTTTGCTTTAACTTTACCTGTTTATTCGCAGAATTATAGAGTGAATTTAAACGTAGGAAATGTCGGACTTGGAAGTAATTTTCCTTTATACGGCTCTACTGATTTTGAAGGATCGGTTTCTCTTATTAATTTTGCTGTAGAAGAGAAAAGCACAAATATCGGACTTGAAATAAGTCCTATTAAAACTTTTATATGGGGCTACGATTATGAATACGATTACGAAAGCGAAAGTCTGCCTTTTAGTTTGTTAAATTTAAGTTTTTATTGGAATTTCTTTAATCATTTTTTCTTGATAAATAACATTTATTTAGGACCGTTTGCTTCGGTTAGCTATTTGTTTGTTAATGAATCAATTTTATGGGACAGATACGTATTTTCCGCAGGATTGCAAATGGGATTACGCTGTACTTTTGGAAATGTTAGTTATAATATTATTTCCTTTGAAACAGGCTACCGCCTGATCAGCGGCAGAAGCAAATATTTTGTGGGCGTAAATATTGATTTGGCTGTGCTTTTCTTAACAGCTTTGTACGTTCAGGCCATTGATCCTTACTATTATCATTAACCCAGATTAACCCAGTCCCGCTTTGCGCCTCGTGTAAACATCGTAGAATACCGCCAGCAGGAGAATCAACGCTTTAACTACATATTGATAATGGGTGCCAAGATTCATTAGCGACATTCCGTTATTGATCGAACCCATTACAAGGCCGCCCACAATTACGCCGATTACTGAACCGATGCCGCCGCCTGCGGAAACGCCGCCGATATAACACGCGCCGATAGCGTCAAGTTCAAAGAGGTTTCCGGCTTGCGGAAGAGCGCTGTTCATGTAACCTGTGGAAACAACAGCGGCAAGTCCTGTCAATATACCCATAAAACTGAAAACGATAAAAATTATTAATTCCGAATTAATACCGGAAAGTTTCGCGGAACGCGGATTTCCGCCGACCGCGTAAATATACCTGCCAAGAACAGTGTTGTTCATAATGAAATGAAAAATAAAAACTGTTATGCCAAGAACCAGAGCGACAATCGGAAGACCGCGGTAGCGGGCGAATCGATCCGCTAAACCAAGAATTAAAAGGCTTATTAAAACCAGCTTTGTTATGAATAATGCCAGTGGCGCTACTTCAAACTCATTTGCGATTTTTTTTCTGCGCGTGAATAATTCTGATAAAAAGAAAAGTAAAAGCAGTAATAGCGCTATGTAAATTGCCGCAGGATAGTATGGTCCAATCTTTTTTAAACCCATCACTTCATCAAGGGTTCCAGTCGCGAGAAGGGAATAACCTGTGTCTTTAAGTCCTACAGGGTTAACTTTTGTTACAATGTACGTTAGCCCGCGGAATAAAAGCATTCCCGAAAGCGTAACGATAAACGACGGCATTTTCCCGTAAGCCACCCATGCGCCCTGATACGCGCCGACAATGGCGCCCATTGTTAAAGCCGCTATCAATGTGGCAGTCATGCCGATGCCGGTATTGTAAACCATTGCGGACAACGCTCCAATAAAAGCGCAGACTGAACCGACAGAAAGATCGATGCCCTGCACGATAATAACCATTACCATGCCGACCGCGAGAATTAAAACATAACTGTATTGGAAAAAGATGTTGGTAAAATTGCGCGGACTCCAGTTGTTTCCGTTTGTCAGCGGAGCAAAGATGATCATGATCAATGCCAGCATGATGAACATTGAATAGTTTCTGATATTGTTTTTTACCAGCGTTTTAAAATCGGAAGTATGAATTGTTTTTCCGTCCATGTTTTGCTCCTTATCCTACCAATGCCAAATGCATTATCTTTTCCTGGGTTGCTTCCTCTTTGGAAAGCTCGCCTTTTATTCTGCCTTCGTTCATTACATAAATTCTGTCCGCCATGCCAAGCGCTTCAGGAAGTTCCGAGCTGACCATGATGACGCTCTTCCCGGCGGCAATAATATCGTTCATGATCCCGTATATTTCCGTTTTGGCGCCGACATCAATACCGCGCGTCGGCTCGTCTACAATAAAAATATCCGGATCCGCCATCAGTGTCTTACTGACAACAACTTTCTGCTGATTGCCGCCGGACAAGTTCCGCACGTACTGATTTATTGACGGCGTCCTGATGTTCAAATCTTTTCGGTACTGTTCCGCTTTTTTAATTTCTTCCTGACTGTTAATTATTCCAAATTGGGAAATTTTATCTAAACTGGAGTGGGTTATATTTGTTTTTATATCCTGAATAAGAACCAGCCCCAAACTTTTACGGTCTTCAGAAATATAGCCAAGCCCTGAATTAATCGCCGCCCGCGGACTTTTAAGCTTGCATGATTTTCCGTTAATTTTTAATTCGCCTTCGCTGCGGTAGCCGTAGGAGTTGCCAAAAAGACTCATCATCAGTTCGGTGCGCCCTGCGCCCATCGGACCGCAGAAAGCGAGGATTTCACCTTTACGCAGATGAAAAGAAACGTCATCCACAACTTTGATTGTGTGATAATCAGGATGATAGACAGTCCAGTTATTCACTTCCATTACCGTTTCGCCTGGAGAGGATTTCCTTTCCGGGAAACGATGCGTTAAATCGCGGCCTACCATATCTTTGATGATCATTTCTTCCGTAAGGTTGGATTCTTTAACATCATAAGTGCTGATAGATTTGCCGTCGCGTAAAATTGTAACGGTATCAGCGACTTTTAAAACTTCGTTTAGTTTATGTGAGATTATCACCGAGGTAATACCCTGGCGTTTAAATTCTAAAATAAGGTTAAGGAGTTTTTCGCTTTCATCATCGTTAAGAGATGAAGTCGGCTCGTCAAGAATGAGCAGCTCCGTTTTTTTGGAAAGAGCGCGGGCGATTTCGACTAACTGCTGTTTTCCTACGCCGAGTTTGCTTACGATTGTTTCGGGAGGTTCGTTCAACCCTACCGTTTTTAAAAAATTTTTGGATTCTTTTATATACCTGTTCCAGTTGATCACGCCAAATGATGTTTCCATGTGACCAAGGAAAATATTTTCATAAATTGACAGGTATGGGCTGAGCGCCAATTCCTGATGAATGATCGCAAGCCCTTCGTTTTCGCTGTCTTTAACGCTGTTGTAATTTGTTTCGCACCCTTTGTAAAAAACTTTTCCGGTATAACTGTTTTTTGGATAAACGCCCGAAATACAGCTCATCAGCGTGGACTTACCCGCGCCGTTTTCGCCGCACAATGAATGAATCTCGCCTTTTTTAACTTTTAAATTGACATTCTCAAGCGCTCTGACTCCGGGGAATTCTTTTGTTAGATTTTCAATTTCAAGGATGTATTCGCTCATGGAATCCCTTAGGTAAAAAAAATACCCGGCTGCCAAGCAGCCGAGCATTTTCAACTTAAACTAGTTAAGCAGCAGAATTCCTCTGTCGAGCCTGTCTTCATAGAAGCCGGCGTCAACCATTACATTGAGGTTGTCCTTTGTTACAAGGATTGGATCCAACAGGTAAGCTTTTACATACTTTCTGCCGGTGTTGCCGATTTCGGCAAGGTCGCCAGTCGCAAGTTCTGCGCCGGGGATACTGATCGGCTGACCTTTGAGAACCTGATCAACAAGAATAACCGCGGCTTCGGCTAATTTGGCTGTGTCTTTAAATACGGTGCTGTACTGCTCGCCGTTTTTAATTGACATTGCTGAATCATATTCCGCGTCCTGACCGGAAATTACAGGCAGTTTGCCGCGATATTTCGCGTCGGCTTTGCAAGCTTCCAGAATTGCGCGGGCAAGCGTATCATTGGGCGCTAAAATCGCATCCAGCGTAACTGTGCGCGCATCGTTGCTCAAAAGGTTTTCCATACGGGTCTTGGCGATAGGAGCCTGCCAGTTTTCGGTGGCGATCCTCTGGAAGTTCTCCCTGTCCGCTGATGTTTTTGGATAGGGACCGATAACTCTAAGAACGCCCTTGTCAATGTAGGAGTTCAGTACGCTCATTGCGCCGTCAAAGAAGAAGAAAGCGTTTCCGTCTGTCGGTGAACCGGCAAACAGGGTGATAAGTTTGGGGCTGCTGGCGCTTGCTGAATCAAGAGCAAGTCCCTTTACGATGCTCTGCGCCTGAAGAACGCCGACTTTAAAGTTGTTAAATGTGATGTAGTAGTCATAATCCGCCGAATTGGGGATTATACGGTCGTAGGCTACGACCACTACTTTGTCACGACCCGCTTCTGCGATAACAGAAGAAACACCGTCATTGATACAACCGACGATAAGCGCTTTTGCGCCTTGTGTCAGGAAGCTTTGAATCTGGGTGTTCTGTGTGGGTTGATTTGCATCGCCGTATTGAACTTCCGCGCGATATCCGCGAGCTTCGGCTTCAGTTTGAAGGGCAAAGCCGTCTTTTACCCACCTTTGAACGTGGGTTTCCGGCATGGCGATACCGATTAATTGACCGCCTTTCGCCTTGCAGCTGACTACCGTTACCATCGAAGCAGCCAGAGCCAAAACCAAGAGAACAGCTAAAATTTTCCTCATGTTTTTCCTCCATAGAAAAGTGATAATTTATTTACCCTTCATTATTGCAATAGTTCACTATTTTGGCAAGTCCTAAATTGACTCAAAACAAGGAAAAATAGGCAGTAAACACAAATTGCAAGCGGTGGCAGCGCGGCGTGCTATTTTTCCATAAGCCGCCATTTTTATCTGATATTACAATATAACTATTGTTACCTGATAAAATAGAAACCAAAGATCAGCGGATATTCTTTGTCGAGGACAATTAAACTTTCGTCCACTCATTTATATCTTTATTGGAAATTTCCCATTTGATATATTCTACGTCTTTTGTTTTGCAATACCGACAAAAGGGAATTGGGCTGCATAAAAAATTAAATATCTCTTTTATATCTGTTATTTTATGAATATCGATATAGTCATTATCCTGAACCGTTAAATTTTTATTAAAATATTTGTTAAAATAGTGAATATATGCCGCAGTATCACATTGATATATTTTTCCGTCAACTAAATGAACGCAGGAATTACCCATAGCGCACGTTTTATAACTTTTTTTAATATTTTGCCGCCCGTCGATGTCCAGCGGCTGGCGCAGCCATATACTTGGTCCTTTATTGTATTCGTCGCGTATTTCAAGCGATACTGCGTACTTATCCGTTATCGCTTTAATTTTTTCAATATCAATTTTTACAGGATAATATGATATAGCGATCCCTATATCGTGTTTTTTACATTCTTCAAAAAAAGTTTCAGACATTTTGGGTAATAATAAACCGTTTGTTAATATGTAAATCCTGTTTTTAGAAAAATACTTCCGCGCTATTGGAAAAAATAATTCGATATCAGGATGTAAAAGCGGCTCTCCTCCCAAAAGACAAATGTCCGACACTTTCCCGCCGGATAATTCAAATATTCTTTTAAGATCCCTCTCGAAGGTTTGCAAATCCAAAAACTTTTCCGCAGATAACGGAGAAAAATGCAGGCAGCCCTTACAATTCAAGTTACAATGATCCGCCAAATGTATATTAAAGTGTAATTCGTTCCTTCGCACAAGACGCCTTTTCGACGTTAATCGCAAATACCAAATACGCGAAAATTTAGACAATGACTTTGGAAGATAATTTAATATAAATTTCTTTACTGCAATCTTATTAATTTTTATCAACCCCATAATCTGCCCTATTATAACCTTTTTCATGCGCGTATGTAAGGAGATGGATAGTTTTGCTTTTATATTTTTTTGAAAAAATGCTTTTCAATTAAACAAATTATATTTGATAGCGCAAGCGCATCAAATTTATTAATATCTTTCTTATAATGATATAATAACTTTATAAAATCGAATTTATATCTTTGATCTATTTGCAGTTCCCAATCATATCTGTTATCCCATGCTTTAAAAACAACCGCAAGATAAGCAACGGATAAGTACTCATTTGATAGTACCGTGTTTAAGCAACGATCTTTATTATCCGTCTCAACCGGTATATCAAGAAAGAATGGAGGATGTTTAATAAATGAACGGATATAAAGAGCTATTATTTTATGACGATCTACAACTGAAGTTGACGCAAATTCTTCGTATATTTCTTTTTTTAGTATACGTAAGGATTCATGATATTCTTTCACTATCACGCCAGGCTTTTCTTTTGTTCCAATATAGTCGTCTCTGAAACACAGGAACCTGCCGCCCGGGTGCTTTTGAAGATTTTTTAATACCTCAATACATAACTTATGTAAATCCGGCAACCATTCATCCGACCCGAATTCTGAGATTGCATCCGACACAAAAAACCACCTAAAAAATTTATGTTAAAATTAAGAAAACAAAGCGTCTAGTTCAGGAACAACGGCTTGCACAGCTTTTCCAAAACCTACACCGCCCGCACGTTGGTCGGAATTTTTTAGTTTCATACCTTTATCAAAATTATCTAATTCATCGTTTGTTAAAACATCGCTTGGGTTTTTATTGGAAAAATCGTAATCTTTTTTATTAATAATCACCTTGTCCATCTTTGTAACCTCTTTTAATTAGTAATGGAATTTTTAAAAAAAGTCAAGAAATTTTATTGCTATTATGGTAAAAAGACAGCTGCTGTTCGGCTTTTTGAGTGTTGTATATATGCCTTCAAACAGTGACAGACATTTAATAATTTGATAAAATAACCATATGCCAAAAATCGAAGTAAACGAACAAGTATTTTACACTCTCGCGGGTTGTCCCAACGGGAAAAGCCGATGGAAGAATAGAGATGAATTCGAGGAAGCTCTTGTCTGCGCAAAAGCTGAACTTGATGAAGATAGCGATAAAAACCTTCCCGAAGCGGAAAGAACTCTCAAAATCGAGCTGAACGATACAAACCGCCCGGACCTTTGGGGAACGGCAGGCTGCGCCCGTCAATTGAAGATTTACAATGACAGTAAAAGACCTGAATACCCGTTTTTTTCCAGTCCGGGTGATATAAAAAAAACTGAGCGTAAGGTAAAGGCCGAGGCGAGCGTAAAACAGGTAAGACCGTTTATTACAGGTTTTGTCGCCAAGGGAAAAACTATTTCAGATCCAATGCTTCGCGATATAATCCAAACGCAGGAAAAGCTTGCATGGAACTTCGGGCGCAAAAGGCGGAGCATGTCGATGGGTATTTACCGCATTACCGACAGCCAAAAAAAGCCGCTGATTAAATGGCCGATAATTTACAAGGGCGCCGATCCGGATGCAGTTTCTTTTGTGCCTCTCCAGTGGGATACAATGGAAGCGGAATACGGTAAGTCTCCAAAAGCGGTAACACTAAGAGAAATTTTAAAATATCACCCTAAAGGTAAAGAGTTTGCGTTCATTCAGGAACACGAAAAAGTTCATCCGCTTTTAACTGATTCAGACGGAAACATCCTCTCCTATCCGCCGATTATTAATTCTAACGATTTGGGCGCGGTGAAGGTCGGCGATGATGAAGTGTTCGTTGAAATTACCGGTACCGATCTTCCGTTGATCACTCTTGCGGCGTCAATAGTAGCGTGTGATCTTGCTGATAATGGTTTTAAAATCGAACCTGTAGAAATTGAGTATAATTTTGATACGCCCTTTGGCAGAAAAATTGTTACGCCTTTTTATTTTCAAGAACCGGTTTTTTGTTCGCTTTCCAGAATCGAGAAATTTTTGGGCGATAAATTAAACGCCGATGAATGTGCCGCGGCTCTCGCGCGCATGGGCGTAAAAGCCGAAAAAGTAAAAGCAGCCGAACGCGGGCAGAAAGAAGAAACAGACGGCGTGCGGGCGTATCCTCCCGAATACCGTAATGATTTTCTACACGCTGCGGATGTCGCCGAAGATGTGATGATCGGCAGATCGCTTGGTTCGTTCAAACCTCAGCGCCCTGCGGATTCAACCATTGGAAGGCTTCTTCCGATTACCCTTTTCAGCAGACAGGTTAAAGAACTTCTTGTCGGCATGGGCTATCAGGAGATGATTTACAATTATCTCGGCTCGCGGAAAGAGCTTGTCGAAAACATGAGAGGAGACGGTTCCAGAATCATCCGCATCTTTAACCCGATGACCGAAAATTATGAATATGTCCGTGACTCAATACTTGCCTCGCTTATGACAAGCGAATCAATCTCCGCAAGATCGGTCTATCCGCATAAAATATTCGAAGTGGGGAAAGTGGCATGGCTGGATGACGAAGAAAATTATCGCAGCAAGACGCGTCAATTTGCCGGTTTCCTGCATGCGGGGAGTGACGCTAATTTTAACACTGCCGCCGCAGAAATGCAGACGCTTTTTTACTACATTTCACGCGAGTATGATGTCGAGGAATCCGCCGATTCAAGGTTTATTCCCGGACGCGCTGCGGCAATTATCTGCGGCGCAAAAACTGTTGGAGTTTTTGGAGAACTCAATCCTGAGCTGCTGGAAAATTGGGGCGTTACCGTTCCCTGTACTGCCGGTGAAATTGATTTGGACGCGTTAATTTAGCCGGTTGAAATAACCATTTGACAGCATTTGATAAAAAGAATATCATAAAACATGGCTGGAAACGCTTATAATGGGGACATGGATCCCGAACTTGCCGCATTGCTGGGAACTGCAGGCTCTGATAGCGGACCGCTTCCCGATTTTAGTGATATTTTTGGCGACAAAAATAAAGATGACTTTGCCGATATCTCAAGCACCTCAGGCGGAGATGTTGATATGTCCGCGTCAGAGTTTCCGCAGGTTACAAAGCGTCTTGAAGAAAAAGGTCATGCTTTTTTTAGCGATCCAAATTATTATAAATCCGCGCTTTCCAACGAAGGTGAAATCGCGCAAAGAGTTCATACCATCCTGCAGAAATATTTAACGTCGAAAGATCCGAAGGATCGAAGCGTTTTTCGTATGCAGTTTATTTCTCCGTTTTGGGAATTTCTTTTTAGTATTGCGCGAAAATCGACAGGAAAGCTGCCTCCGCCAAAAAAATATCTGCTTCGTTTTGGACTTTTACATCCCAGTTTTCTTTCTCCCGATGTAAAAGAATTTTTTAGTAAAATAGTTGACGATAATACGTTTGATCAGCCGATTTATTATCTTGATGAATGGCTGAACGGCGTCGGCGTAAGCAGGATTCGGCCTTCCAGCACCGATGAAGTGCGCATATCAAAAGGAAATACGCAGTCAAAAGTGCAGGCGCTGCTGGAAAAAGCGCAGGGTAAATTTGACGGTTCCAGAGTTTTGCTTAAAACAAGAGAAAAAGAACGCGACGAAATCGAAAAAATATTACGCGACAGAATAGCGGCGGTTTTTGAACGCACTCCATTAAACGAGTTCCCCGAAGTAAGCGACAGTTTGAACGAAGGGCAAAAAGCGTCCATCGCTGAAATTCAAAATCTGCTGAAGTTAATAATGAAAAACGATCATGAGCTGGAAGTAAGCATAAGAGATTTTATTAACGCGCAGTCCGATGTTGAACATTTAAGAGATAAACTTGAAGCAGAGGGAGGCGCCGGCGCTGTTGCTGTCGACATGGGAGCGATTGACACTGAATGGGGAACTATCCGTCAGATGGCAAAGATGACCGTTGGCAGGCAGGGGAATCACTTTCCCGTGCTTACGTCCGAATATTTTCACAGTGTGCCAAACGAAGTGGCTACCCGTGAAAATATTATCACCATGCTCGCGAAAATAGAAAGCATAGACGCCGAAGTGTATTGCAGAATATACAAAAACAGGTTAAACCGCATTGTTCCTTATGTGCTTCTAATTCCGACTTACGGCGATATGGGCTTCTGCTGGGAACCGTTTGATCGATACAACCGCGCGACAAGCCGCGGAAGAATAATTGTTCCGATGTATCCAAGAAATCTGTACCTTGCCGTTCTTACCGCTGTCGCCGATCTTCGCTGGCAGGTTGCCAAAGAAAAAGCTTCATTCTACTGGATGGAAGAAGGATTGACGGGGCATTACTATCAGTGGTTCCAGTCTAATAAATTAAAAGGCGACATCAAAGAATATTTTATCCGTGATTACATTTTATGGATGACAAAAGAAGCCGAAGGTATTCAAAAACTTGACAAGGATGTACGGGGCACTTTCTGGCGTCATATGCCGTTTACAAAAGCTGTAAAAGACAAACTTAAAAACCGCAGTTTTGTGTATCAGGAACTTTATCAGAGGGATCAAAACCGCGCCATGTCGGACGGTTATTGATTTTTATTTTCTTTCAACAATAACTTCTATGCCGCTGTATCTGCTTTTTATGTCTGACGCAATGCCGGGATAACCTGCAATACCGGGAAGTCCTTTTTCAATTTGTGTGCCGTTCGGCGCGATTATTTTTATTGATTGAAGAGACGGGTTTGCTCCCAGATATACATCTAACTGCGGATGTCCGTAACTTTTACCGCTGTAATTATCTTTTATTTCACCGTCGATGCCTATAACGCCGTCATCATCAAACAGGTAGAGCGTAAGTTCTGTTCCGATATTTACCAGCGCGTTTCCCGCAAAATATACGTTCCATGCGTTCCTTATGTCTAATATTTTTAAAGACGTACAGCCGTCGAACGCCAGATTGTAAATTAAAATACTTTCGCCGACGCACGGCAAACCTTGTATGCCGCTTAACCACGGATATAACGGATGAACAGGCAGAAGATTGGCATCTTTAGCCGGACCGGGATTTGCGAGAAGTTTTACTCTTTCTAAACTTGTGCAGTTTGCAAAGGACATTGGTTCTACAATTTTTACGTTATTAAATACCGCCTCGGTAAGACTTGTGCAGTTATAAAAAGCGTAACTTGCAATATGCATCGCCGATGAAAAGTTTATATTTTCTAAGCTTACGCAGTTAAAAAAGGACTGTGAATGTATAATTTCCGCCTTAGGCATACTGACCGTTTCCAGTTTGATGCAGTTTTTAAAAACTTCATTTCCAATTGTGACGGCTGACGGAAAATCGGCTTCTGTTAGATTTATGCAATTTTCAAAAGCGTTTTGGTATATGATTGTCGCTTTTGGAAAACTGGCAGACGTAAGGCTTACGCATTCAAAAAATAAATGCGTGGTAATTATTCCCAGATTTGGAATATTCGCCGATTTAAGGCTGCTGCAATTTCTGAACGCGTTATCTGCAACTTTTACAGCGAGAGGGAAGTCCGCTTTTTTTAAGTTTACACAATCATAAAACGCTCCTTGATCAATTTCTGTCACCCGCGGTAAGTCTATTTCTTTTAAATTGCCGCGGTTATAAAAAGCCCAGCTTCCGATAAACGTAATATTCGCTCCGCTTACGTATTCCAGATTTAGAAAGTGTAAAAAAGTAAAATCGTCGCTGGAGTTTCTGCCTGTTATATGAGTCGCCGTATCAGGAAGGATGAGGTTTACAATTTTATCTTTACCGGCTGGAACATCATGATCGGGGAAAAAGTAAGGATAGCTATGCGTTTCCAGCGTGCAGCCGGACAGATCAAGAGAGACATACTTTCCCGCGGCGGCAATTACATTAAGTAATTTTTTCCAATTACTTGCTGAATTCGCCATGGAGCCGATTTCAAAACTTAGATTTAAAACTGAGGGGTCTGCCTTTGTTCCGGCTTGCTTATTTATATTCTCTGTGATTTTTTCCGCGTTAAAAATAAAAATAATCTCATCGGCAGGTTCAGGTTCTGTCGGTTCAGGTTCTGTCGGTTCAGGTTCAGTCGGTTCGGGTTCAGTCGGCCCGGGTTCAGTCGGCTCAGGTTCAGTCGGCTCAGGTTCAGTCGGTTCAGGTTCAGTCGGTTCAGGTTCAGTCGGTTCGGGTTCAGTTGGCTCAGGTTCAGTCGGTTCAGGCTCGACTGGTTCAGGTTCAGTCGGCTCAGGCTCGGTCGGTTCGGTATTACCAGGCTCTGTTTCGTTTGGATCCTCGCCACCCGGTTCGTTTTCTCCCGGCTCAGTTTCATTGGGATCAGTATCGCCCGGTTCGTTTTCTCCAGGCTCAGTTTCATTTGGATCAACATCCCCGGGTTCGTTATTATCCGGATCAATTTTATTTGGATCGTTTTTGTCTGACTCTTTGTTTATATAAATATCTTCATTTTCTATGGGAGGACAGCCTGTCAGGATAAATGAAAAGATTATTATTAACCATAAAAGATTAACAGCGCTTTTCATTTATGTCTCCTCTCGTATCAGAACGAGCAATATTAAAACTTATAAAGCGGGGCGTCTTTCGACGGTAACTCTTATAACTGGATTTTTCGGCTCGTTATCATCATCCCTGTCGTTTGGGTCGTCACCGTTATAGGTAGAATTTATCCAGTTTCTTATGCTGCTTGTTTTGTATTTATTCGGGGAAAAAGGATTGTTGGTCAGTTCGCTGGATGTGTAATCCGCGTGTAAAATCCGCGAGCTTTCTATTGGGTTTACAGCTGACGCCACTATTCTTAAAGAGGTCAAAGAAAGTCCTCCTTTTTTATCGCTTCGCGGAACATCACCTAACAACATGCCAATCTGCGGATGTCCATAACTTCGTCCGCCTGCGCCTATGCCGGTGCCTTTATCGTCATACAGATGAAGTTCCAGAGTCGATCCAATATCAGCCAAAGATCCCTCGCCGAAATATACATTCCATGCGTTGCGAACATCCAGTACCGCAAGCGACATGCATCCTCTGAAAACATTGTTGTGGAAAGCGACAGAATCCGGCAAAGTGGCAGAATCCGGCGATTCGACAAGATCCGGCGCCCACACTCCGGTCTGAATATTTAAAGGGAACCCGCTTGAAGTTCTTGGCCATGGATTGGCAAGAAATCTAGCCGTTCTCAGGCTTGTGCAGTTTCTAAACGCTTCCGGCAGAATATCGCGGGCATTGGAGAAACTAACCTCTCTGAGGTTTTTACAGTTCATAAATGCATTTTGCGAAATACGATCCGCATTGTGGAACTCTGCTCTTTCAAGAGACGTACAACCCATAAAAGCGCTCGGCTGAATGTGTCTTAACTTTTCAAATTCAACTTTCTTTAAAGAAATGCAGTTGTAAAAAGCGTATTGCATAACAATAACCAGATTGGGAAAGTTCGCTTCCTCCAGGGAAGAAGAGTTATAGAATGCAAATGTGCCAAGGAGGCTGATTCTTTTTCCTGTTACAGATCTAAGGTTTGTAAAATGTCTGAAAGCAAAGCGGTTTAATTCGTCGTCGGCTGCATCAGACAATTCATCGATCTTAAGATCGTCTGACGCGTTATTTATCATTGTGGCAGCATCCGGAACAATAAGTTTTGTTATCAACTCTTTGCCGAACCGGCTGCCCATTGACGGATTAAACTGAATGTAATCGTCCCATTGATTTATTCCTGTGCCTTCGACAAAATCGCGTCCGTCCTCGTGAGTTCGTTTTAAAATATCTCCGCCTGACTCTGGAGCTGTACATTCGCTGAGATCCAGAATTGTCGGTATTGCTCTCATGTAAATATCATCCAGAATATCGTTCCATTTGCCGCTGGTTAAAATTCCGGTAATTTTTAATGTGCTGTCAAACGGTTCCTGCTCAAGGGGCGGGCATGATATGACGGAAATTGAAAATGCTATCAGGGCTGCTGGAACGAGCAACGATGGCAGTGAAGAGTGATATTTTTTGTTTTTCATCTTTTTCCTCTTGTATTAACCGTTTCTTTAAATATAATTCAGTTTTTTTAATACGTCAAACTAACGTAGGCTATAAAATTTGCTTTAAAATCGAAAAAACCTCTTCTTCCGAAACGGTCCACGGTGAATTTACCGTTAAATCAAGGCTGCGCGCCGCTTCTGCGGCTGCTGTAAGCCTGTCCAGGGGGATATTATACTCGTTAAGAGTTGTTTTTAAGTTGAGCGCCGTCATGATGCGCTTAATGCCCTCTACCACGGAGGCTGCCGCTTCCGCTGTTGACGCCGCTTTTGCGTTTCCAAGGTACGAAGCGACACGCGCCATTTTTTCCGGACGCGCTGCGGCAAGCCGTTCCGCGAGGCATGGAAAAAGAGCTGCTGAACACAGCGGCTTTGGAATTGAACAACGGGCATTAATCGCAGCCGAAAGCGCGGCTCCAACGCCGGGACAGCTTGCAGCCGATCCAAGAGCGTTTAAAAAACCTGCCTGCGCGAAAGTCTCCGCGTTCATGCCGCCTGAGCCGTTTTTTAATAATTTTGCGTAAAAATTCAACGCTCTTTCCAGCGCTGCGTCGGAAATGAAATTTGCCTTTGCTGAACAATACGTTTCCACCGCCGAAAAGAAACCTTCCATTACAAACGCCGCGGCATTTGCCGCAGAATTGTTATCTGAAAGAATTTTAAATAAACTGCTGTCTAAAATTATTGACGCGTAAAGACCTTTAGGGGATTGTATCAATTTTATTAATTTGTTCCGCGGGTCAGGCGCGAGGAAAAAATCTGCCGTAGAAAACGCGTTTAACCCTTCTGTTGGAATCGCAAGAAACGGAAGAAATTTATCCTGTGTGTTTTTTCCTTCCAGAAGATCAAACACAGATGTTTTTGACGGCGCCATAATTGCCGCCATGCGCGTGATAATCTGCGTTTTTTCGCCGCCGAAACCGATTAATAAATCGCAGTGGGACGCGTTAGACAATTCTACAATTTTTTCCGCCATATCGACGGACGAACCATCGTCTAATCCTGCAAAAACAATTGCGCTTAACGCGGAATCTTCCAACACCTCTTTTAATCTGCCTATAAGCTGCTGATCAAGTCTGCTGTCGGCAGCGATCATTATTCTGCTGCCGTATTTGCCGGCGATGGTTCCAGCCATGCTTAAAGTATTTTCTCCAATCAGTACTTCAGGATCAAACTTAAAAGAAATATCCATAATAAAACTCCGATATAAACCTGATCATTAAAACAAAAATGCTTTTTTACAAGGAAGTTGTTTAATAACTGAAGTTATCGAACAACACCATTTTATAAAAAGTAAAAAAAAGCCTAACCACTATTTAGTGGTCAGGCTAAATTGATACTTATTAAAATCCTACGCAAACCATGCGTTGACAATATTGTCCGCTGTTGCTTTGACGACTTTTTCGTTTATATACGAAGGATCGTCAATTTTCTGCCTGAGTTCAGCAATCCGGGCTTCGTCAAGTTCCGGAGAGGATTTAATAAGTTCTACGATCTGATACATTTCCGCCTTCTTCATCGCGTCGGATGAAAGGTTAATTGTATCAGTCCTGTCGTTCCCCCCCACTTGTTCACTCCGACCAGTT
>Ga0209755_10003939_pt1 | contig 17999 bp, 18 predicted proteins | sample TergutCo191P1_FD_187301 | JGI IMG/M metagenome (GOLD analysis project Ga0209755, IMG submission 187301) | Cornitermes sp. P1 segment gut microbial communities from Petit-Saut dam, French Guiana - Co191P1 (SPAdes) (version 2) | ecosystem: Host-associated > Arthropoda: Insects > Digestive system...
GCATACCTGTCCACACTGCGGGTTTGGCCCATTATCTGGAAAGCCAGGTCTACCAAACAGGACGGTACTTTACCGTAATAACCGACACCCTGGGCAACGTGGCCTATTCCAACAGGCCCGATTACGTGGGTCGAAACATCGTCGATCTGGGAATGGCCCCCAGCCTGGGCCAACTTGTTCGGGACAACATGTTTGAGTACACCTCCACCGTAACCGGCAACAGGGAACTCGCGCATATGCATGTCGCGCCGGAAAACGGCTGGATGGTTATCAGCGGCGTCGATCGCGCGTCAAGGATGGCCACGGCCGGGGATCTGGTCATGAGCGTGTTGCCTACGCTTATAGCAATGATTGTCGCCATGGCAATGGTTCTATATATCCTGTGGCTTTTGAAGCCCCTTGGGCTTTTGACGCGCACCCTTAACGACATCGCAAACGGCGAGGGGGATTTGACGGTAAGGCTTCCCGAAACTGGGGCGAAGGAGATAGCCGACGCTTCCAGGTACTTCAACCAGACCATGGGGAAGATAAGGGATTTGATCGTCGCAATCAAGAAGCAGGCCGGGACGCTGTCGGACATTGGCAACGATCTTGCAAGCAACATGACCCAGACCGCGTCCGCCATGAACCAGATTGCCGCCAACATCCAGAGCATAAAGGGCAGGGTCATAAACCAAAGCGCAAGCGTCACCGAGACAAATGCGACGATGGAGCAGGTTACGGTAAACATAAACAAGCTAAGCGGTCAGGTGGACAACCAGACGAACGCCGTGTCGCAGGCATCGTCCGCAGTTGAGGAGATGATCGCGAACATCAAGTCCGTCACCGAGACCCTCATGAAGAACGTCAAAAATGTGCGCGAACTGCAGGAATCGGCGGGAACCGGCAAGGCGAGCCTGCAGGAGATGGCACACGACATTCAGACCATAGCGCGCGAGTCCGAGGGCCTTCTGGAAATCAACTCGGTGATGGAGAACATCGCCGGCCAGACGAACCTTCTTTCGATGAACGCCGCAATTGAGGCGGCGCGGGCAGGCGAGCTAGGCAAGGGCTTTGCGGTGGTGGCTGGCGAGATCCGCCAACTTGCCGAAAACTCCAGCAATCAGTCAAAGACCATCGGGGAAGTGCTCAAGAAGATCAAGGACTCGATGGACAAGATAACCCGCTCCGCCGAAAACGTCATTAACAACTTTGAGGCGATCGACCAAGGCGTGAAAACGGTCGCGGAACAAGAGGAAATGATCCGCCGCGCGATGGAGGAACAGGGGCATGGGGGTCGGCAGGTTCTAAGCGCGTCCGGGCAGGTCGGCGACATAACCCAGCAGGTGCGGGGCAGTTCGATTGAGATGCTTGAGGGCAGCAAGGAAGTAATCCAGGAAAGCAAGAACCTGGAGAAGGCGACGCAGGAAATAACCAATGGGATCAACGAGATGGCCGCCGGGGCCGAGCAGGTGAACCAGGCGGTGAACACGGCAAACGACCTTAGCGGCAGGACACGGGAAAACATTTCCACTCTGACGAGGGCCGTTTCGCAGTTTAAGGTTTAGGTTGAGTCTTTTAACTCAGCCGCTTGACGCTTTTGTGATTTATGTCATATAATTTCTTGGACTTATGGCTGGTATTCCCTTAATTATTGCGTTTATTGTTGCCATCGTGGTGATGATACTGGCGATCTCAAAGTTTAAGCTTCACCCGTTTTTGGCGATTATGGTTACGGCCATACTCTTCGGAATAGTTTCAGGGATACCCGTCACGGGTATTCCCGAACTTATCGGCAACAGCTTTGCCGGCATTTTCATGAACGTCGGGCTTGTGCTCCTTTTCGGCGCATTAATCGGCCTTACGCTTGATGCCGCCGGCGGTGCGCTCAAAATCGCCGATATGCTCATCAAGGGGGTCGGCAAGAAAAGCCCGACCCTGTCCTTCCTGATTATGGGGTGGATTGTGTCCGTGCCCATTTTCTGCGAATCGGCCTACCCCATCCTTAACCCGATAAGGAAATCTGCGGTACAGCGAATCAAGGCAAGCGGGGTTGCCACGGCCATGGGCCTAAGCACTGGCCTGTACGCATCGCACATCCTGATTCCGCTTACCCCAGGCCCTCTCATAACCTCTTACGAGCTTGGCCTGAGCGAAAACCTGCTGCTCGTAATCATCGTGGGGACGATTATTTCCGTGCCGGCGCTTATCGGCGCGTATTTCTATGCGGTCTACATAGGCAAAAGGGTGAAATCGGACGAGGACCTTGAAACTGCCCAGGGCGACACGGTCAAGTCCTACGACGAGTTGGTGGCGGAATACGGAAAACTGCCCAACGGTCTTATGGCCCTTTCGCCCATACTTGCACCAATCCTACTGATGAGTCTGGGCACGATTGCGAACATCGCCGGCTGGACTGGTACCGCCGCCGAGATAGTGGCTTTCCTAAGCGCACCGGTCATAGCCCTGGCGACTGGCTTTCTCTTTGCGGTGTTTTTGCTTGCGAATGCAGGGAAAATCAAAAAGTTCTATTCCGTCACGGAAAAAACGCTAAAAATGATGGGGCCAATCCTTTTCATAACCGGTGCCGGTGGTGTACTTGGTCACGTCATAAGGGCTTCCGGTGTAATTGACGTTATAACGCAGGATGCGGATGCCCTGCAAAACCTTGGCCTGTTCTTCCCCTTCCTGCTCGCCGTCGTCATAAAAACGGCGCAAGGCTCGTCAACGGTGGCAATGATAATCACCTCGGGGATGATAGCCCCCCTCATGGGCGATCTTGGGCTGGATGTATCCGACATGACGCGAACACTTACGGTCATGGCGATTGGTGCGGGTGCGATGATCGTCTCCCATGCAAACGACTCATGGTTCTGGGTTGTCACAAGGCTATCCGGCATATCTCCCCAGAATGGCTACAAATCCCAGACCACGATCTCTTTGATTGAAGGCTTGTGTTGTATGGCCGGTGTCTTCATATTCTCGTTGTTCGTGCTATAACCAGCCAATCCAATTGCAATCTATCGGCATAAAAAAAGCGGAACCTGCCGCCTAGGATTTCAACCTTGGCTAGCCTGTCCCGCCTCTTTTTTGGGGTGCAGGGTTCCTACAGCCCAAAAGCGTCCATGATTCTATCTGCCGTAGCACTGATGGTTTTTTCGTTAAGATACGAAGGATCATTGATCTTCCCTCGAAGCTCGGCGATTCGGGCTTCGTCCAGAATTTCCGCCGCTCTTACAAGCTCGGTAACCTGGTAGACTTCCGCCCTTTCCATTGCTTCCGATGAAAGGCTGATAGAATCTTTATTCCCCCCTCTGACCTGATCGGCCCTCCCAATCTTGCTTTCCAGCTGAACGTGGTTTACTTGACCTATTCTGTCGACCATCATAATAACCTTCCTGCTATGATTATCGGTAACTTTGTGTTTTTTGTTAACCCCAATCTAGCCTACCGGCTTCAATTGGGTTTATTCCCGGAAATGAATACCGAAAATTCGCCCACCAGTTCCTTTCTGGACGCTAAAACGACCAGAACTTCCTCGGCGGTACCTCGGATATACTCCTCGTGAACCTTGGTCATTTCCCTTCCAATACAAGTATAGCGCACGGGATCGATTTCCGCAATATCCTCCAAAAGCTTTAGCACCCTAAAAGGGGATTCGTAAAATATGACCGCCGCTTTCATTGAAAGTAGTTCCCGAAGCCTGGAACGCCGCCTGCCTTGCTTTGGGGACAGAAAGCCCTCGAAAACAAGCGTTTTGTCCGTGCCGCCTGCGACGCTCAGCAGTGTCGCAAAGGCGGAAGGCCCCGGAATCGGGATAACCTCGTGCCCTGCATCGGTCGCCATGCGTACCAGCACCGCACCCGGGTCGCTAAGGGCCGGGGTGCCGGCATCGCTGGCGTAGGCCACGGTCTGCCCCTCGTCGAGGGCGGCGATCACCTTTTTGGCGGCAAATTCCTCGTTTTGGGCACGGCAGGAGATCATCTTTACCCGAATTCCAAGATGGCTCAGGAGTTTTAGGGTACGCCGGGTGTCCTCGCAGGCCACCAGTGCCGCAGTTTTTAGAATTTCCACCGCCCGAAAGCTTATATCACCCAGATTTCCAATGGGTGTGCCGATAATATATAGTGTCGCCACAAATAAGAGTGTAACGGGTATGAGGGATTATTTACAGATACTGATTTTTATAGTCCTTGGGATCGTCCTTCTGTGGATTGGCTACAGCCTTCTTATGGGGCAATGGATGAAAGTGCGCCACCAGATAAACCCAGGAGTCCCAGAGGGCAAAAAAAAGAAAAGAAAATCGAGGGCTGCCGGAGACCCAATGATCTGCCCCGTTTGCCTGGCAAAGCTTGCAAATGGCGAGCTAATACAAACCCAGGCTTTTCCTTCGCTTACCGGTGGGAGCGACAAGCAAATGCACATCCAGGGGTGCCTGCTCTGCCTTGGCGGCGAACGTAGCAGGTGCTGCCCTGTATGTTCGGCGAAGCTAGACCCAAAAGAGAAGCTTATCGCCCGGATGTTTGACCGTCCGTTCAACCGGCACCATGTCCACATTCTTGGCTGCGATCAGTGCAGAAACCACAAGCGGCGGCCTCCTGCGACAGTGGAACGATTCCCAAAGGAAAGCCCTATATCGCCAAGCAGAATGTCTGGGGCATAAACGCCATTTCATTTGACATTATTTTTTCTATCTCGCAAAACAGTCAGTTTGTACTTGAAAACTGGTAGTGTGCTTCTTATATTCTAGTTAACCACATCGACTTTGCCTAATCAAACCAATGGAACACCTTGCAACTCGTATACATGACGGGCTTTGTCCGTTCATATCACCCCACCGGGAGGGCCTTCATATGAAGGACGGGGCAATTTCTTGTGTATAAGGCGGAATTTACCGTCTTATAACTTACTCCGTTGGGGTAAATTCTGCCTTTAAAGGCAGGCGAATCTATGTGGCTACCTGCCGCTGGGGTGGGTAATCACAACAAGGAGTGTTTTATGAAAAACACTTTGAAGTTTCTTGGGGTTATCGCTTTGGCAGCGATAATCGGCATCTCTTTCACCGGCTGCGATAATACCAGGGGCGGTAATTCCGACGACCCCTTCAATGCCGGAGGCAACCTAAGCTTTGATTCGGCACTGCGTGGAACATGGGTGGGCAATGAGGAAAATGGTACCTTAGTCATTACGGCTAATAGCATTAGTTCTCCGGATCCCTTGACCAACGCGGCTTATTTTGCACTTGGCATAAATTCAATGGTATTGATGTCAGTTGAAGGCGTTACATATTCCCTCTCGGCATCTGGTGGGAATATGACCGCTACGGCCTCATTTCTAGGTTATTCCGAAAGCGAAGTTATGTACACCTATACGATTAGCGGCTCAACTCTTAAAATCTTTGATCCGGACGGGTATGATGGACCCGAGATTATCTTTGAAGGAACCAAGCAGTAAGCATGGCCTATTAAGGACGTGTCCTGGGTTATTCAGGGCACGTCTTTAGCCATTCAGAACAGATACTTTGCCGGCGAATGGGATATATCCCTTGCCGAACCGCTTCCATCCCCTCAAATGCCACTTGACTTTTTTTCCCCTTTCGGAGCATAATAGATACCAAGACAATAGAAAAGGTTACGAAAATGAAGACATTATTTGTAAAACCAGCGCAAGTGGAGCGTAAATGGTTTGTGATTGATGCCGAGGGCAAGGTCCTGGGCAGGGTTGCGGCAAGGGTTGCCTCCATCGTTCGAGGCAAAACCAAGGCGATATTTGCGCCCCATCAGGAGATGGGGGACTATGTGGTGATCGTCAATGCCGATAAGGTCGTAGTTACTGGCAGAAAGGCCCAGCAGAAGATGTACTACAGGCATACGGGCTATCCTGGTGGGTTAAAAACCAGTAGTTTCGAGAAGCTTATCGCCAGGCACCCTACGCAGCCACTGGAAAAAGCCATCAAGGGCATGCTTCCCAAGGGGCCTTTGGGCAAGAAGCTGGCGAAAAATGCCAAAGTTTACGCCGGGGCTGTGCATCCCCATGCCGCCCAAAATCCCACGGCGATTGAGTTATAAGAGGAGCTATCGTGATCAAGAATCTTGGAATCGGTACAGGTAGGAGAAAGACTTCGGTCGCACGGGTGTATGTCCGGGACGGAAGCGGCAAAATATCGATAAACGGCAGGGAACTGGCGCAGTATTTCCCACTGGGCGAACACGCCGTAATGGTTCGCCAGCCTTTGATGGTAACGGACAACGAAAACAAGTTCGATATCCTGATCAACGTTTACGGTGGTGGGATTAGCGGTCAGGCCGGTGCCTGCCGTCACGGCCTTGCCCGTGCCTTGTGCAAAGTGGACGAGACCAATTATCCCAGCCTTAGGAGCAACGGCTATCTTACCCGTGACTCCCGTATGGTAGAGCGGAAAAAGTACGGTCGGCGTGGAGCACGGCGACGCTTCCAGTTCTCCAAACGCTAGGTTTCGCACCTTGCTCCAAGGCAGCCTACCTAAAAGCAAGGTGGTGATCTGCCCGTTGCGAATTAGTCGGCGCGGGGTTCACGGAATCTAAGTTCGGCATGACTATCGTTTCGATTAAAATAGAAGCCGACGGGGAGCTACGACGTGTAGAGCTTTCCGACGGTTCCTTTTTCTCATTTAGAATATGCTACCTTCCCCAATCTTTTGTCGATGAAAGCCTATATGATCCCGATAGGGTTGCCGTTGCCGAAAAAGGCCTAGAACTAAGCCCGGACGACGAAGAAGCCCTTCGTTTTGCCTCGGCCTGCCTTGGGGCTGAAACAATCGCATTACGCTTAATCGCCCGTGCCGAGCAAACAGCCTTTGGCCTTAGCCGCAAGCTGGGAAAACGTGGTTACGATTCGACCTGTACAAACACGGTAATTTCACGGCTTTGCGACATGGGCCTTTTGGACGACCGCCGTTATGCCCGGCTATGGCTGGAATCGAAGGTTGGCAGGCAGGCCTCAAGCCCCTTGCGTTTGCTTGCGGCACTTCGCACCAAAGGCATTGACCGTGATGATGCGGAATCGGCCTTAAGGGAAGTGCTTGACGACGATGCGGAATTGCGGCTTCTGGATCGCTTCCTACGGAAAAAGTCCCTGGGCTTCCAGGGCCTGGACTCGCAGCCACTGGAAGATTCCCATTCCACGCACCGTTCCCTTAGGTACATGCTTAAAAGCGAAGGCTTTTCGTCTCTGGCGATCGAACGACTTTTTGACGATTAGGCATGGTTCCCGAACAACCCAATGTCAGTTCAACATGTGGTTGTTTTTATTGTCCAGATCCTTTGCAAGCCGTCTTTTAAATGTGTACAAAGTTGCATCGACAGTGCCCTTTGAAACTCCAAGAAGTTCCGCAATTTGGGCATTGGAAGGATCCAGGAGTATTTTGGCAAGCTGTTCCCTGTATTTGGCCTGCCTGTTACGACAGTGCTCAAGCTTCTTCTTTATCCGTTGGACAACAAGGGGATCCCCTTCCGTTAGCTGTAGTGTTCTTTCATAAAACAGGCAATGGCAGAACCAGCGGTTTGCCTGCTTTCGCATTAGCTCCGCTCTAGCCTCTCGCTTTTTCCTGCTATCATTTAGACGATCAATCATTACTTTTAAGGCCTCTGGTTCCATTCCCAGTTCTTGTGAAATTTTTTCAAGAAAATCGTCAGAGACATGTCTGCAACACTTCAAAACCAGCATCAAAAGCTGCCTGGTATTTTTTGCTTTCTTTTGTTTCTGTTCCTGCGTTTGTACCTGTACCATAGGGGATTCAAGGTATTCGGAATATCCGAATTCCCTTTCGCAAGCGTACATTTCGGGAATTTGAGATATCATGACGGCGGTTTCGGCATTGTAGCCACGGTTCCGTTCCCAGCGATATTTCTTTGCCGCCAGGTGAACCAAACTGTTTATGTAGGCTTCAAAAGACGAACCAATCGCATGATAATTGTCTACCGCACGACTAATGTGTGGGTAAAGCCACGAAATGAAATCTTCAAGATCTTCTTTTCTAAAGCCAGCCAGACGGGGGACTTTTTTGTAGATTGTCTCGAAAATCATCCCCTCGAATTTTTTCTTTTCAAGACGACCTGTACTATAATCAGTGTAGAGGCAATTAAGTGTAGCATTATTTTGCATTGCTTCCTCCTGATGTTTCTATCGGTGTGGGCCTTAGTTGATTGCTTGAATTTCGCAAATAATATTATGCCTATAATGTCGTGTTCTTTTTGTCTGCAAAACAGCACGTTTATGCGGTCGCGTGTAAATATATTTCGTTATTTTAGCAAGGTCTGGTTCTTGCAAAACTCTATTTTGACAAAACAATTGCAACGATATTAAGCGGTCATTGGAAGTGAGGTATGCCATGCCGCTTACATTGGTTAATACAAAACACATGAAGGCATCCAATTGTAACAGAAGGCTATACCGTTGCAGGAACATTTCAAGCTGATCTGTCTGGCTTTTGTTATGGCGGCAAGTAACGTGCGACAATAGGCGGTCGCAATTGCCTTTTGGACAATAAAAGCAAAAAGGGGGTGTACAATGCCGTCAAAAGCGGTTTATACTTACCCTATTATTTGCCTTGGAAAAGGATCGATGACATGTAACCTAGGGTGCATGTTCCGCGATTTAAATGTAACTGGAGGTGTAGCTGGATGTGTCCACACTTTACCAAACCGACATGGGCTGTCTGGGAAGCAATGGGCAGTTCTTGTCATAGTTCGAAAAATAGGAATAAACACCTATTTTTCCCACGGAGCAAAATCACAAAAAACTTCGGTTCTTGTGATTTTTCTAGTTAAGAAAAATTATTTTCTGCCGATAATGAAGCTGGGACTCGTTTGGGATCCTACCGCTGCAGGAGGGGGACTATTTTGGCTTACAAGAGTGCGTTATCAACATACCGAGAGACCAGGGTTACAACAGCAGGCCAGGGTCAGCTCATCATCATGCTATACAACGAAGTAGCAAAATACCTTGACGAAGCATTGAATCTCTTGGAAACGACAGGCTCTGGGAAGAGAGACCCAGCCAATATCGAAAAAATCGGCAAGGCTATGGTGAAAGCCCAGGAAATTATTACCGAGTTGATGGTTTCACTTGATTTTGAGCAGGGTGGGGACATAGCGAAAAACCTTTTCTCTTTGTACACCTGGTTCAACCGTGAGCTTATAGAGGCAAATATCAGCCAGGATGCCCCTCGGATCTCCAAAGTGCGTAATTTCATAGACGAACTTCGTAGTGCATGGCTGATGGTTATATCCACAGGTGCAACGGAAGCCGCCGCCAACAGGGAAGTTGTCGGCATTAGTATCGCTGGATAGGTCGGTAGCCAATGAACACAGTAATAAGCCAAACCGAGCTGACCCAGCGTGTCGCTATTCTAAAGCGTTTTAAGGAACTGCTTAGGCAACAGAGGGAACGCTTCCGCAATTACCTTGCCCTGCTGGAAAACCAGGAAGCCGTTATCGGCTCCGGCAGTGGGGAGGCAATCCTGGCCCATGTCGAACTCGAGGAACAGATAGTCACCGATATATTTTCGATACAGAAGGTCATTAACCCCCTGGAAGACATGTATCGTGCGATTACACCCAATAATCTCGCCGATGATGAGATTTCCATTTTAAAGACATCGCTTGAAGACATGAAAGTACAGGTACAAACCCAGTCCGCAAAAAACCGGGAATTGCTTTCCGTTCGTATGGCCAGTATCCGCACCGAAATGGACACCCTTAAAGAACACCCCATTCTTCAAAACATGCAGCGTTCCGTTTACGGCAATACCGTTACCGCCTCGCTAATCGATGTCCAGGGGTAAATGCCTATGGAAAACGTATTAAAGCTGCTTCGGGACTCCGAGGCAATGCTTGAGGGCCATTTCCTTCTAAGTTCGGGACGGCATTCCGACAAGTATTTTCAGTGCGCAAAGCTGTTGCAGTATCCAGACATGGCGGCGGAGGCACTTTCCGGCATTGCGGAAAGGATAAGGCAGGACATTAACTCTAAGGGGCTTGAAGTCGATGCCGTTGTCGGCCCGGCGATGGGGGGTATTATCGTCGCCTACGAACTTGGCAGGCAGCTTGGGCTTCCGGCCTTTTTTACCGAACGTGATGACACCGGAAAAATGGCCCTGCGCCGTGGCTTTGAATTGAAGCCGGGGCAAAAAATCATTATTACAGAGGACGTTATTACCACAGGCAAATCCTACGGCGAGTGTGCCGCACTCCTGGAAAGCCTCGGGGCAAAGGTTACCGCCCTTGCCTGCATTGTTGACCGGAGGCAGGGCGGCGAGATTCCCTGGCCTTTTTACCCGGCCTGCAAGGTGGATGCCACGAACTGGGAAGCCGACGACTGCGAGCTGTGCAGGCAGGGGATTCCTGCCGTCAAGCCAGGCTCACGCAAAATATAAGCCAGGGCTTTTCGGAACGGCATTTTCCGAAAAGCTATCCTAGGTTTGGGCCTTTCGGTATAATTCGAAAATCATGAAAACAGTGCCACGGTTTAGCGTCATTTACGAGGACGGGGAAATCATCGCCGTCAACAAGGCCTCCGGGATTTCGGTGTGTCCCGATCGCTGGGATGAGTCCAAGGAACGGCTGGACAGGCTGGTTGCAGAAACCCTGAACATTAGGCCCAGAATTTTTACCGTCCACCGCATAGACCAGGATACTTCGGGGTTGGTGATTTTTGCCAAGGACGAGGCCAGCCACCGAAGGCTTTCCATTGCCTTCGAAGAGCGGACTATTGCCAAACGGTACATCGCCGTTGTCAACGGGCGACCGCCATGGAAGGAAACGGCCTGCGACCTTCCCCTGGTTCCGAACGGCAACAAGCGGCACATGACCATTGTGGATAGGTTTCGGGGGAAGAAATCCCTTACCCGTTTCGTGCTTCTGGGCGGTGTGGGCAACTACAGCGTTCTCGAAGCCCTGCCCGAAACAGGCAGAACCCACCAGATACGGGTTCATGCTGCGGCGTTAGGGTTTCCCGTTGTGTGCGATCCCCTGTACGGCAGGGACAAGGCGGTGCTGCTTTCGTCGATAAAAAGGAATTGGCGGGGCAACTCTCACGAAGAAAGGCCCCTTTTGGCAAGGCTTGGCCTCCACGCAGCGGAACTTTCCCTGCCAACAGATTTGCTCTCGAACGAAAACAAAAACGGTATTACGCTCCATGCGCCTCTCCCACGGGACATGGCCGCCCTTATCAGCCAGATGGAGAAGCTGCTTGGAGCCTCGATATCCGATAGAAAATCTGTGCTTCCATGGGAAAACTCCAAAAAATAACCGGGGATTCTAACGGTTCCTGTTACAATATTTCCCTTTAGCTGTTAGAATGGTAGGAGGTTTATAAGGGGGTAGAAGATATTAGGAGCGTCTATGTCGACAACAAACATTATCCAACGAAGGGATTTGGAACCGTTGTGGGCCAAGGCCTGCGAAGTCGCCCGGCACTACGAGAAAGCGGGGAACTGTATGTCAGCACTTATAGGTGCGGACCTCATTTCCTTTGAGCCTTCAAAAAACCCCAAGTCCAATTTCTTCTGTGCGCTTTGCAAGCGTTACTATTCGGGTCAGCTGGAACTTCCGCTATCCGATGGTCCTTGTTCCACCTTGCATCGCAAATCAGTAAAGGAATCTCTTAGGCTTGGCGGTTCGTATGTATACACCTGTTCCCTAGGATTTTTCTTTTGGACAAGCCCGTTTTTTTCCATGGAACGTTTTGCCGGGGCGTTTATATCCGGCGGAGGACTTTCCATCGATACGGAGCAGGTCATTGACAGGGCGTTCAACACTTGCAAAGGGAATGTTTCCCGTGCGGAAATTGCCGAGTACCTTGATTTCATCCCGGAAAGAGGCATAATGGAGGTCGAGGCACTTGCACAGATGCTGTCGCTCTGCACGGAACGCATCTCCCGTCGTGAACCCTATTGGGACATCTTTGCGGAACACTCCGGCGACAAAAACCTGAGTTACAGCAACGAGGGTGACCAAGAGTTTCTGCCCAAAGGCTGCCTGCCCAATTTTATGGACAAGGAAAGGCTATTGCTGGCGAGTCTTAGGCGTGGCGACAGTATCGAGGCCCAGAAGATTGCACGAAAAATGCTGGGCGATCTGTGCGATGTCTTCCGTGTCGCCAGAAACGACAGTTCCAACGGCGGCAACTTCGAGTACCTTAAGCTCAAGGCGATAGAGATGCTGGTGCTTCTTTCCAGGGCCGGCACGACCGCCGAAAAGGACGAGGTGCTTGTCGAAACGAGCAGCCAGCACCTTAAACGGATTAAGGATTCGAAGACCGCAAACGAGGTCATCGATAACTTCTGTCTGGTTGTGGAGCGGATGGCTGGAAAGCTTTTTTCGTTTCAGGGGGTACGCCATGCGTCCGCCCTGCGGAAAGCGGAACGTTTTATCTGGGAAAACTACACCAGGAAAGTCAGCCTGAAGGAAATTGCCGACGTGTCCAAGCTTTCGGCACCATACTTCAGCACCATCTTCAAGAACGAGATGGGGGAAAATCTCTCGGATTACCTTAACAGGCTCCGGGTGGAAAAAGCTACCGCGATGCTTAAGGAAACCGACTTGCTGATAAGTGAAATCTCGGCGGCTTGCGGATTTGAGGATCAAAGCTGGTTCTCAAAGATATTCAAAAACTATACGGGTATCAGTCCCTGCAAATATCGCAGGACGATGGGGATTGTCCCGATAGAACAAAATCTTGATAATAGGCAGGTGGAACAAAATTGAAAGAAAAGAACGTATTTCAAAACGGCACATTGGGTGATGGCCTAGGGGCTCCCAGGCAGAAACAGGTCATCTCGATATATGTGCAATCGACCGGAAGCAGAGTGCAGATTCTCGACGGTAATTTCCAACCTGTTGACATTGATGACGGATTAAGCATCGAGCAGAGCATCTGCAAATACTGCAATGTCGATGTCGATGGTGGTCGTGGCAACAACAAGTGCCAGCAAATGCACGTGAACGAGATCAAGGAATCGGGTAGCCAGGGTCAGCCGAAAATTTACCAGTGTGGATTGGGCCTGATGTTTTGGGTCAGTCCCATCTACAACGACGGGAAGTTTTCGGGCGCCCTGCGTGGCTCGGGTTACGTGAACTCTAAGTCCAGCGGCGGCTACGAGGCATTCTGCAACGGGGAAATCCCCCAGGACGAATTCGCTCGTCGTGTCTCGGCCCTTCCCGTGGGCGACGACAAGAGGATTCAGTCCCTGGCCGAGATGCTGTTGCTGTGCTCCGAGTCCCTTTCATCAACCAGCAATGGAAATCTGCACGAGACGCTCAGGCTTCGCCATGAGCAGCAGGCATCGCTTTCCATTCTGGTGGAGGAACTCAAGGAAAAGTACCCCGACGGAATGGCACCCCTTAGCTACCCCATCGAGAAGGAGCGCAAGCTTATCACGCTACTCCGCCAGGGGGACAAGAAAGAGGCCGAAATGCTTCTTAACGAAATCCTGGCGATGCTCGTGTTCAGCAACAAGGATCGTTTCCATTACATCCAGGTTAGGGGGCTGGAATTGGCGGTGCTGCTTACCAGGGCCGGGACCAATTCCACCAACGCTGCCGCCCTTGAAAACAATGCCCGTTACCTAAAGCAGATTCAGGGAACGAAAACCATCGAGGAGCTTACCGGCATTCTCCATGGCATTGTGGATGACGTGGCCGAGCAGGTTGTGTCGTTTCAGGGGCTGCCCCACGCTTCGGCGATGCGGAAAGCGGAACTCTTTATTCGGGAGAATCTTACCCGGAAAATCAGTCTGGGTGAGATTGCAAGGGTCGCAGGCCTTTCCGCACCTTACTTCAGCACGATTTTCAAGGAAGAGATGGGCGAAAACCTGTCGAGCTACGTGAATCGGCAAAGGGTGGAGAAGGCAAGCAAGCTGCTTCTGGAAACCGACCTTACCCTAAGCGAAATTGCCGCAAGTTGTTGCTTCCAGGATCAAAGCTGGTTCTCGAAAATCTTCAAGTCGTTTACCGGCATAAGCCCCGGCAAGTACAGGCGGCAGGGCGGCCCGATAAGCATTCTGCAAAGCAACATGAGCCAGTAAATTCGGCACCAGCCCTGGTTTCTGCGGCTTGTTCGCAGGATCCAGGGGGTTACAAGCCCTCTTTCGCTGGAGTTTTCTCGTTCGCTCCCTCCATCCAAGGTGGTGTACTCTTCAGGGCTATAGATAAATGCCCCTGGAAAGTACACCACCCTGGACAAGGAGTTAAATGACATTTTCAAAATTTTTGCAGTAGGAAATTGATCAGAGTAACAATATGTGCTAAAGTAATTTTTATTGGAGAATGAGAGTGAAGAAGTCTTTTTTGTGTATTGTATGCCTATTGCTTGTTTGCGCCGGTATCTTCGCAGAACAGACAGATTATTTCCAGTGGGAAATAATCAATGGCGGAGTAATTATTACCGGCTATACAGGCCAGGCAAGGAATGTTGTAATTCCCGCCACGATAAACGGCCTGCCGGTTACCGCCATTGGGGATCTGGCATTTGCGGAAGAGGTTTTTGACGGGGAATTTCGGGGGATGAATTTGACCAGCATTACCATTCCTTCAAGCGTTACCTCAATCGGGCGCAGTGCGTTTCATAGCAGCCACCTGACCAGCGTCAATATCCCTTATGGTGTTGTTTACATCGGTGAACTCGCATTTGTCGGCAATCACATTACCAGCCTTATCATTCCGGATAGTGTTACGTATATCGGGATAGGCGCATTTTCTAATAATCAACTAACCAGTGTTACTCTTGGCAGTAGCGTTGTTTATATAGGTGGTTGGGCATTTGCCAGAAACCAACTATCCAACGTTATTATTCCCGGCAGCGTTACCTTTATTGGGCGATGGGCTTTTCATAGAAATCAATTAACCAGTATTACTCTTGGCAATAATGTTGCCGCCATTGAAGGATGGGCGTTTTTCGACAACTACATTACCAGCGTTGTCATTCCCGATAGTGTTACTTATTTTGGAGTAGGCGCATTTGCCCGCAACCATATTGCCAGCGTTATCATTCCCGATGGCCTTACTGCCATCCAAAGCGTCTTGTTTTCCAGCAACCGGCTTACCAGCATTACCATTCCCGCAAGCGTTACCCTCATTGGAGATAGTGCATTTTCAGGAAATTTTATTGAAAACGTTGTTATCCCCCCAAATGTCAGCCACGTTGGAGGCGGAGCATTTGCGGTAAACCCGGTAACAAGCGTTACTATTGGCGAAAATGTATCGTTTGGGATTCAGTACAGAGGCGGTATCCGGGTAGGCGGTATTATTATCGACAATATCGAAGGCCGCTACAGGAACGCTCTTTTCGAAGAAACATACAATTACGCTGGAAGGCTTGCGGGAACCTTCGTACGCCCGAATATCAATAGTACAACATGGACACGGATGTAGCCTCTTAAAAGCGTAATCAATGTACCTGAAGAATTTCAATCAAAAGGGAATTATTGCAAAGGGAAAACGTCATTTAACTAGAACGTTATGCGAAATATGTATTGAATTATAGAATAAAAAGTATACAAAATGGCTAGACAAAAATATCAAATCAAGAGTATAAATATTTATATCCTGTATGAAGTTGGTTTTGACATGGGAAAAATGCTTATAAAAACCCTTGTTTTAGTTTTCGCTACGTTTCTTTTTACTGCTTGCAATCGGCAGTCTACTCATTATCCCAAAGAAACAAGCGGGATAAATAAAAAGGTGCTTGTCGGAAATGAAAATACTGCAACGCAACATAACTATTCTTCTGTTTTCGATGTGGCGAAGAATAAGCCTGAAACTGGTTATGAAAAAGTCGATGAAATCATCAAATATGTTACGTTGCCGAATGGCACAAGGGTGGATACAAGAATTGATGATGAAGTGGTAGATTTAATTTTTAGGCATTTTGAAGCCATTGAAAATGGAGATGTAGTTGCATTCAGGGAAACATTACAGGGACAAGACGGCGCAAGTATAAATATGCACTTAGGACTTATTACCCGTTACTTTTGGGATATAGTTGTCGCAGATTATCAATATGAAATGTTTTTCGATGGTGAGATGGGGGCAGGAATGACCGAACTGGGTTGGCAGAGGGTATTCCATGAAGAATTTCCCCCAGTAAGTAGAAATACAGGAATGCTTTTAAGAGAAATAAAACAGTCAAATACTTATTGGGGTGTTGTGGTAACATTACAATTTTACGCACAAAATGAGGTTGTTTTATTCATAACCGTGCTGGACGATTTTGGATTTCCGGGTATTGAGTCTTCTCGAGTTTTAGAACAATAGGAACCAGTATGGCAAATTTAATTTCAAAAAAGGGTTATTCTATACAAGTATATAATAGATGTAAGAATTTATTCATACACTGAAAGAAATATAATAAAGATATACGCCCATACTTCGCATAACGTTCTAGGTAACTGACGTTTTGCGGTTGCGAATAAGGGCTTGCGCAGCAAGACCAGCAACTGCAAAATGTGGCGGAGAAAAACCGTACAAAGGCGCTTGCGCCGACTGCAGTTTTTTGGAGCCTAGCCGCCCCTCCGGCGGCGTACAGTTACCGGTTGTTATGCGGAGTAATTTTTGCTTTAGTTAAGCCCTATATCCAGATTAAATCCAATAAATCTATATCTTAATTCCCACATTGAATGCACCCAAAATCTTTCTGCAACAACAACTAAAAGTCTACTTTCAGACGGACTCAAAAAATAACCAGCCACATATACACTAAAAACTGAGACAAAAACATTACTTAAAGTATCGAAATTTGCTATTATTTTTCTTCTGTCATTTGCAGTAACTACTACCATATACCCCGACACAACATCAACATTATCTCGCCCCAGATCCATTTGATCCTTTTGATATTCAACAATAAGCTGAACGTTATATTCTATACTATTTGCTTTGAAAGGAAATGGTAAAAAGTCTGTTCTTTTGTTAATAATATTGTTGAGCATCAGAGCACCAAGTATGTCAGCTGCATAAAAACTATATAAGGTTTCATCATAAATTGTATAATGATGACGGTATTGAGCCATTCTTAATTCAAAAACATTATTATTTGTAACCAAGTCAAGAATAACAAAATCAATTATTTGTCCAGCTAAAGTACTTCCAGCAACGGAATAAGCAACTTTTCCCTCAGCTGACCAACCCCATATCCTTGCATAAGGAAGCTCATGAAAATGTCGTTGCGACATAGTATGCTGGAAAAGATTTACTTTGGGTGGAAAAGCAAGCTCCTGCGAAAATAACAAATGTATATTCAAGAGTAACAAACTAAAAAACAATAATTTCAATAAAAACCTTCTATAGAATTCAGTTTTACATCTTTGAATAACTCTTGTCAAGCATTCTCCAGGCAATTCAAAAATTATTTCGCATAACAAACGGTAACTGCTTCGCCGCCTTACGGAGGCTCGGGTTACCTGGAACGTTATGCGACATAAAAAAGCTAAGCTATTGGTAAAATGAGAAGATGTAGAAAATATACATATTATCTAATAAAAATACCTGTATGTGTTCTCAAGTATATTTCGGCTATTGGGATTTGAGTATGGGAATATGGAAAAAGAGGATTTTAGGTGAGATGAATTTGTTCAAAATGCTCTCTTGCTTGACATTATTGAGAAAAATGCCTATTGTATAATGCGTGGAAACTAATATGGTCATAGATACCACATTGCTAGAACAGGCTCTCTATGTCGGTGGTTTAGAAGCCGAGAATGAAACAATAAATTTAGCTCTTGAAAAATTTATTAAAAGGCGAGCTGGGGATAATATTATTTCTCTTTTTAATACAGTCGAATATGATGAGAATTATGACTATAAGATATTACGTGGCAAGAGATGAAAGTTTTAGTCGATACCCCAATTTGGTCATTAGCATTCAGGAAAAAAGCTGACAACATAGATAATATTGCTATAAAAAATTTAATTGAACTAATACAAGATAGACGAATAGTTATTATTGGTCCTGTACGGTCAGGAAGTATTGTCTGGTATATCTGA
>Ga0209755_10003940_pt1 | contig 17997 bp, 13 predicted proteins | sample TergutCo191P1_FD_187301 | JGI IMG/M metagenome (GOLD analysis project Ga0209755, IMG submission 187301) | Cornitermes sp. P1 segment gut microbial communities from Petit-Saut dam, French Guiana - Co191P1 (SPAdes) (version 2) | ecosystem: Host-associated > Arthropoda: Insects > Digestive system...
CTACGGCAAATCGCAACTCGCAAGGCCGGGCACCGCTGGCGCCCTGCTTGCTCAAACAAGCGATTTACCTACGAAAAAAGTTTATCCCCCCGTCCTTTGTGTATTGGGCACCTACCAGGCTTTAGCTTATCAAAATTTTGAGATTCTTTGCCAGACTATTTGGAGTGGTCGGGAAGGAGACTGGATTAATAACTTTTTTCGTTAGGTAAAGCGGAAAGCCCACAGCCGCCGGGAATCTAAGCAAGTCAAAATAAAAACAGATGTTAAAAATGAGCAAATAATAAAAGGTATCGTTAATAAAACGGTATCTTTTTTTATTATAGAAAAAAGCTAAGAAATAATCAAGGTCAGATCAATTTTCTGGCTTTTACATTTCAAGCGATAGCAATAGAAGTTCAACGCTCAAACTTTTTCCAAGAGCTAAACGAAAAAGATCAAGAGAAATATTTTGCTTAAAGCGTTCTAAATTTTTGCCTACAGTAGATAATCTATACTTCTCAATATTTATCCTAAACGACAGCAAAGAAGAAAACCCCATAGCAAACCTACTAAAAAAATTAGAAGCCAAGAGGGAACAAGCACTAATGAAGCACGGGCCTGTAGAGGACGGCACTATCTTACACAAAGATTATGTCTGCTTTGGCCGCAAGCAAAGCAACAACGTCCGGGCGCGTATATACGACAAAGTAAAAGAAGTCATAGAACTAGGCTACAAAGATTTCTTCTTTAAAATATGGCATGATAATGGCTTAATTTCTTATTTTGACAGATGGTGTATGGAGTACGCTTTCCCATATAAAAATATGGACTATCTAGCCAAGGCTCGTATAGCTTTTTTCTATGTAGAGCATGGCGCTGATGGGGAGCGCTTGAAAGTGGCTTTATAGAGGATTTATCTGATTTCCTGTCAGACATAGGCGACAACCAAGCACACAAAATGGCTAGACTTCTTTTCGTAGACGAGTACGGCGAAGTAGCAGAGGAGGTATACGGCAAGCTTCTATGGGATTATAAAACAGTTAAAGCAAAAAAGGAAATGCAACTAAGAAACCGGAAGAAACAACAACAAAAAGAAAATCAAACATAACTCGACAATTGGAGTATATTGGTATATTATAAGTACAAGTAGTAGCTGTGGGCGGTGTTTGGCCGGACTCCGAAAGGGGGTAAGGCCGTATGACCTTGTTTGAAGTTCTTTATTTGCTTCTTACTGCCGCGCTGTTGTTTTTGGCGTGGTTGGCATATATTAACACACTAAAAAAATAAGCCGCCCCACTGGCAAATGGTATGGCTTATTTTTTCGACTACTGTAATTTAGTTTTCGTCCGGTCATAACCGCCTATGCTATTACTAGGGGAGCGTTTACAGACGTTCCCCGCTTTTATTTCTACCCATATTATATACCAGACATACGCTTTTGTAAAACAGAAAATTAAATATAGCTACTATTTTCAACTCGTACATTAAATTAGTACGGGTTATTTTTATTTTACACAGGAAGGACGACAAGTAATAGCCATGGAAGGCCGGGGAATACCACCAAATAGAATTTTTATGGAAAAGTTAAGCGGCAAAGACATCAAACGCCCCATGCTTCAATCGCTTATGAACATAGTAAAGAAGGGCGATATTGTTGTCGTAGAATCAATCAGCCGCTTTGCTCGTAATACAAGGGATTTGCTTAGTCTTGTAGAGAAGCTTACTAAAAAGGGTGTAGAGTTTATCAGCCTAAAAGAACACATAGATACCACCACGCCAACAGGGCGCTTCACCCTAACTATCTTTGCGGCGGTTGCAGAGCTTGAACGCGACCATATTCTCCAAAGGCAAGCTGAGGGCATTTCTGCCGCTAGGTCAAGAGGGGTACGCTTTGGCCGTCCTGTCAAAAAGCCCCCTGAAAATTTTGCAAATCTGGTCAAGCAGTGGGAGCGCGGAAAATTGTCTTTTTCTGAAATATTGAAGCAAACAGGCTTGAAAGAATCCAGTTTTTATAGGCGTTTGCGAGAGTATAGGACTACCAAGCAAACTGTCAAAAAGCCTACTTTTTGACAAAGGTATAAAAGGAAAAATCAAGCAGATATTTTCACAATATTTTCCAAAAAACACTTGCTTTTTTCTGCAATAGCCAATATAATTACCAACAAGTAGCAACTGTCAAAAAGTAGGCTTTTTGACAGCAAGCAAATAATTCAAATTATTGGAGGGATATAATTATGGTAGTGTTTTTTATTTTGATTGTGTTCGCTGTTGTCGGGTACATGGTGTGGAAAAGTAGTAAAGAGAAGGAAGAACGAGAAAAAAGAGAAGCAGACTATAAGAGACAGGCAGAAGCACTGGCACGTTATGGGGCAAAGTGTGACGAGTGCAATCTTTATACCAAAATAAAGACTGAAAAAGAGAAATTTTTCTTTACATGTGATTATTATACACACAAAAGAAAGCCTATTGAGGGTGTATGCCGCTGGTATCAAGGTTCTATATCGGATTACAAATGCCAAAAATGCAACGAAATCACTACAATTCTAAAATATGATGACCGTGACTTTGTATGTCAAAATTGCGATGAAAAATTTAGTTATTCATACTTTAAGTAGTGCAAAAAACGCAATAACCACAATCTCGGTTAAATTTAATCAGCCGAGATTTTTATTTGTCGAAATTTTGTTTTTTATTTTTTTTAAGTTGCCAAAACTTGCGTATTCGACTGTGTAGTTTTATTGAAGGGGAAATACCATCACCCGTCCTTGCGAGTTACACTTGCTGGAGAAAAATTATTAGTCCAGTCTCCGGTCGCCCACCCCCAATCACCCCATACTACATCAAAAACACAACTTTTAGCAACTTTTTGCATCTTTCGTAAAACTATTTTCATATCAACAACTTTGTGGTAGAATCTTTCCGAGAGGTGGCGTTTATTTTGCCCAAGGCTTACATAAAAAATTTACATCCCTTCTTTAAGCCAGATGACGATGACGAAATTACCGATATAAATACCCTACTCTTCGGAGAATCCTCCTCCGTCGTTGACACCAGCGGCGACGAGGATCTTTTTGCCGTGCCAGCGCTAGAAGGCGTAGACGACCTAGCCGGGGACGAGCTTGACGCCGCCCTAGCCGCTATGATTGCCGCAGACAGCGAAAACGACGACAGCGCATTTTCTAGCAACGAAACACCTCCAGAAGATGACCAAGATGACCAAACAGAAGAACCAGCGGCAGAAGTGTCCGAACCAGAAGAAGCAGAACAAGCAGAAGAGCCAGAAGAAACAGAAGAACCAACAGCAGAACCACCCCCGCCAGAACCCGAACCAGAACCCGAGCTTGAAGAAAAATCCTTCCTAGAAGAAAGCGCCGCAGAAAGCGACGCCGCTATGAGTTCCCCTGAGCCTGAACCAGAGCCTGAACCAGAACCAGAAATCGAAGCTGAAAACGAATCCGAAGAAGATACCCCCGACGCTTTGGCCGGTCTTTTTGGTAATCAAGAAGATGACGAAGCTCTATTGGCAAGCTTATTATCAGAAGAAGAAAAGCAAGATGATACTGACGAACAGGCAGACCAAGACCTAATGGCCAGCCTACTAGCGGGAGAACAGCAAGAACAGCAAGGCGAGTCAGACGAGCAGTCTGATCAAGACCTAATGGCCAGCTTACTAGCCAGCGAAGATTCTGACCAGGACCTAATGGCCAGCCTTCTTGAAAGCGAGGCCAGTGAAGATTTACCAGCAAGCAGTTCTCCGGCACCTGCCCAGTCAAGCAGTACAGACGACGAAATGGCTCAGCTACTAAGCAACAGCATGGATAGCTCAGCCGACGACGACGACCTAGGCGACCTTATGGGCGGCATGGATATAGACTCGCTACTTGGCTCGCTAGGTAGCGGTGACGATTCCTCTCCTTTAAGCGGTGGCCTTGACGGTGCCGAGGACGGCGACGCCGACGATATGCTGCGCCGTCTAATGGAAATGGACGAGCAAGCAGATTCCGATTTCGAGCTACGTGAAGCCGGATCCTCGTCCCCAGCGGCAGTATCGCCCCTACCAGGCACCGATAACGAATGGGCTGATTATCAGTTTGAGCCAGACGCCGGCGGCGAAACCTTCGCAATAGAAACCGAAGGCGAAGAAACGGTAGTAAAAAAAGTTAAGCGCAAAAGGAAGCCGATTAAAAAGCGCTTGGCAGAAATCTCTTGGACGCGCTTTATTGCCGTATCGGTAATTATTTTAGTGTTTATTTTAGGCGGCGGCGCCGGTGCAATATGGGGCTTCCGTCAGGTGTACGCCTATCGTACAGAATACGCCGCGGCTACCGCCCATTACACACGCGTATCCCAGCCGCAAGACGTCGCCAACTACAGCCACTTTGTAAGCGTAAATAAATTTGAAAGAGTAGACGGCCAAGAGTTTTTACTACGCCGCCTATCCTTCGGCCAGCGCGGAACATTCTTCCACTTTGAAGATATTTTTGACCCAGACGACTTCACTTTTGTTCTGCACGACCAAGACGGCAGACTGTTTAAACGCAACACAAACGATATTTACTATGACGACGCAGACACAAGAGCGCGTACCACCCTGCAATTTAACACCCTGCACCCAGATACCCGCCGGCTTATGTTGCATGTGCAAGGCCAGGAAGAAACGAAAACCTTCTATTTCATGTTCGACCGCAACCCGGGCTTCCCGGCGGCAATTTTCGTAAACTATCCGCTTATACTAAATGAAGAGTTGGGCGAGCGCTTTGTAATAGAAAACGCCGTTTTTAGCAACACCGGCACAGAGCTTGTTTATCTGATCCAGTATAACCCGTTGGAGGGCTCAATCTCCTTTAGCAAAGACGGCCTACACCTACGCGAGGGCAACAGGAACCCCAACCCAAACCGCCCAGAGCCAATGGAATACTTTTTTGCGGATCATAACCGTATTTTAGGGCGTATAACATACGGGCCGGTACGTAATTTGGATACCGGCGCACATTTAAGCTTTAACGATATATTTTTGGCGCACCCAATGCCCGCCAGGTTTATTGACGTAACCGGCCTATTTAGAGACGAGCCGCGTTTCGAGCAATCTATAGCAATAGGTAGCAACAGGCTTATATTAGAAAGAATGGGCGCCCAAGGACCATTTGTAATTTTGGTTCTGCACGGCCTTAACGAGGAAGGCAACCGCATACGTACCGAGCTGGACGCAACTTTAGTAATTGAAACAAACGACGGCCAGGTCGAAATTGAGGCACGCAACTTCTTCTCAGAACGCTATATAGGAACAGACGTATTTTTCGATACCCGCGGCTACGGGCTAGAGACTATAAGGGCCGCCGATATGACCCTCCATATAGATACTGTCCATATGCGTATAGATGAAGCTTCTGTCGCTTTTCTGCTTGACGAACACGATATGCGGGCAGAGCCCAAAAGAATAGAGGTAGAAAGCGCTATACGGGACGCCTTCGCTAGTCGCCTTGCTTACCGGGCGGGCGCGCTACATTTTGGCGATATTCAGGGCTTTGCCCCTGCTGTTATAAATAATCACGGTCTTATGCGCCGTTACAGCCCTATCATTTCGCCGGAGGAAAATAGCCGCGCCATGTTTGATGTTCAGGTTATAGCCGGGGCTTTCCCTTACGAAGATGTCTTTTTGGCGATAGTCGAAGAGGAATTTGTAATGGAGGTAAACGGAGTATTTTACGTGCTAAGAAACAGCCACCAAGTAACAGCCCGTTGGACTAACGAACAATGGGTAATTATAAATAATCAAGTAGTTTCGTGACGTTTTCTTTACAATGATTAGTAGAAAATAAAAATTAGCCGATATATGCTATAATAACTGACGGAAGGATTGATATAAATGAGGAAACGGATTATTGCGGCGGTGCTTAGTTGTTTATTACTAATACCGGCAGGTTTTGCCATAAACGCATACGCCAACCCCGGCAACAGAACGGACGATTTTATATTTAGTGACCCGGTTGTAAACACATACACCGGCCATCTTGAGGGTACCCAATTAATTAGAAATTTACGTTTTACCGATATGCCAAACGACCCGGCGGCGCAAGATGCTATTGTCCGCAGTGGTGTACATAATTTCATCAAAGGTGACGCGCCGCAGTTTAGACCCGGCGCCCGTATGACAATACAGGAAGCCATAGCCTTTGCGCTAAGGGCAGGCGGCTACGAAAACGAGGCTCGTTTGGCCGGGCTTGCCGCACCTGAAACATTACCGATAAACGCAACAGCCAGGGATACAATATACCATGGCTTTTTGGTATTGGCCCGAAACATGGATCTTATATCAGAAGCGCAATTTTTAGAGGTCTTTAACCCACCGCCAACCGTAGTGGCTCCGGACGGTGTTAGGCCTTTTATACGTACCGAACCAGCCACCCGCCAAGAATTTGCCCACTGGCTATCTATGTCAATAACCTCACGTAACGCCGGCGCTTTCAATACTCCAGGGCCTACCCCCGGAACACAGCATCAGGCGCTTTTTGGCTTTGTAGATTGGAACAGCGTAGCGCCGGAATTCCTGCAAGGCGTGGAAAACATGGCACGTAGCGGGGTAATGACAGGCAATAACAACCGCTTTAGACCTCAAGAGTACATTACACGCATGGAAGCCGCTTGGGCTGGCCGTGCTTTAGATTCTATCTTCCATGGAATAGCCGCGCTAGAGCGCTTTCATGGTACCGTAGGCGCTATAGTGGACGGCCAGGCAATTACAGCGCATCAAGGAATGCTACAGCGCGATATTTTAATTCGCCGCGATGACGGGCATGTGGATCTGCTGGTGTTTGACGTTGTTGTAGGCGGTTCTCCACAGGAAGGCGCACGCGATGCCGTTGTTCTTAAAAACGGTATGGTAGGCGGCCTTGGCCTTTTGGCCGTTGGCGATAATATTGAATATGTAGTGCATCCGGGCTCTGGCACGGTATTATATGTAGTGGTAGGCGGCGACCTGGTAAGACGCCAGGCGATGGGTCGCTTACAGCGTTTCGATTTTGATGCCGGTACAGTCACTTTCTCAGACGAGGACGGCCGTGTTCATACTTTCGCCTTGGCGCAGGGCTTAATGCGCACCACCCCCGCAGGTGTACAGGAAGTACGTTTGCGTACCGTATGGCAGTCCTTGCCAGATTTCCCCTTCGGCAGTCTCTTTACTATCAACCTTACCAATAACCTGATTACGGAAATGGAATTTGCGGGTCAGTTTATTATAGCGCCAGAAACCTGGGGTGTGGTAATTGCCAATAACCCGATGCTGGGCTATTTGGTTATTCGCGATGCCCAGGGTCACGAGCGTACCTTCAATTATAACGTAGGTGAGCTACAAGTCCAAAAGCGCGAACATTACGATATGCGCGATACTATCGGCGGCATACACGCCCTTTTCCCCAACATGCGCTTTAACCCGCTAGAGACTAGCATGAGCGCTATAGAGCCGGGCAATGTGGTCTCTTTCCGTACCGATCCGGCAGACCCTACTATGATAACAAGCATACACGCCTCCACCTTCTATACCACACGTTATGGGCTTATAAGGGAGTTCCGTACCGACGGGAATATGCATAGCTTCCTCATGGAATTCGATAACGGCCGCACGGCTTGGTTTGATATGCCGGACGGGGTGCTTATACGCCGCGATGCCAGGCCTGTTAATGCCGCACAGGTGCAAGCCGGTGACTGGGCGCGTATTCTTATTAATCAAGCCACTTTAGGTGCCGGGCATATAATGGAATCTGTAAAAGCTATGGACTTAGAAGGCGATGCCAGGCATATAACCAGCATTGTTAGAGGCCAGCTTAACAATATTAACCTTGCACAGAATCAGTTAGTTATCCGCAACACCCAGCGCATGGCGCAAGCTGGCTGGGTCGATTATAGAAATTTATCGCAGTACAGCATAACCGCGCACGGCCAGCATCAGATAGAATATTTCCATAACGGCCAGCCCGTTAGCTTGGGCTTTGTAAATCAAAATCTGCGTCATTCCGACGCTGAGGTTTATATCGCCATGGAAACTTCTCATGGTGGCGAACGGGTACGCATGGTATCTTTCAGAACCGGGCGTGACGAGCTTCTTAACCCGGATACCGTTGTAGGTGTAGACGGCGCCGGCGGTTTTAATATTTTATCTAATGAAGGTACAATTTCAACAGATGCGGGTACAATTGTACGCAGAAACGGCCGTTTGGTAGACGGACGTCATATCCACCCATGGGATCACGCTGTTGTGGCTCTTAACGGAGAAAACCGCGCCGCGGTTGTCGATATATCAGCCGCACCTGCCTATGCCGGCTTGCAAATTGTTCGTGGCCGCTTGCAGAGTGTGGATCAGGGCCGTAACTTCCGTGTGCAGTCTATGGCATTGTTTGACGGCGTGCAATGGCACTTTACGCCTATCGAACGCGAATTTACAATAGATAACCAAACTATGTTTATGGTAGACGATGAAGCTCCTATGAACATAAACCAATTTATAGATTTTAACGCTATTGCGCCAGATCTTACCGCAGATTCACGCATTGACCAAGTATTTAATATAGTAGTGGATGGAAGCCGGGCAGCTTGGGTTACAGATGCCCCCTACTCTACCCAGGCGATGCGCGGTGTAATCTACAGCGTGGACGGCGATACCATATTCTTGCGCGATGTCCATGTGCGCGATACTCTTTCCGGTAGATGGAGCGTTATTAGTAACATAAGCGCTACAGCTACAGCAACCGTGCATTCTAATTCTATAATAGTTGACCGCAACCAGGTGATTAACGCAAACGCCTTGCAAATAGGCCAACAAGTAAGGATTATGACCCGTGCCGCCGATTTCCCAACAGTCGCGCAGGGTATGGAAGTTGACGGATTTATTGTACTAGTCGAAAGGTAGGGGGTTTTTGACCTATGATTAAATTTATTATATGTTCCTTGTTTATGGTAGTAGCATTGGCAATTCCGCTGGAAGTGCAAGCCGGTGGCATTTGGCGGCCGCTGGGCGATATGAGCTTCTTTGGCGGTATGAGCGAAGGGGTACGGCTACCGCGCACCACCGAGCAAATGCTGATAGACCAGGGCAACCGCCGCAACAGAAATGATGATATTATTCTTCGTTATTCTGAGCTTGTTTTCCTGACCGGGCGGCCTGTCCGCTTTGACGGAACGCTTGAAATTGACACTAACGCCACCCTGGATATGACGCCTGGTAACGCCGCTACCTTCAACTTAACTCATACCATAGAGCCAAGCGCCGCAACGGGCGACGAGGTGGAAATTTGGCGCGAAGTCACATTTACAGTAGATTATAACGTGGCTGGCTCTCAGGTAATATTTAACTACAATGCCCAGCGTGATAACTGGGAAGAAACAATACTTGTAGACGGCGTAGAATTTGTATTAGACCCAGATGTATCGCACTTTAACATTAGTATCTTTGAGGACAGAACCCCTGGGGTAGCCTACTACCGCGGCGATGTTTCCGCACGTTTAGTATACATCAGAGACGGCGAAGATACCGTGGTTAAAGAGATAGTCGGTTCATTCCATGGTTATAGAAGCGTTTGGTCAACGACTGAAACTCACCGTTTGGACATTTCTATTGATGCCGGTGACTGGCAAATGCAGTATCAGATACGTCCAAGCCTTATTCAAAATAAAGTATTGCAATTTATCCATAACGAGCCGACAGTTATAAGTTTTGAGGGTAACTTTAGGGAAGTTTTACAAACTTACACAGGCTTGCGCTATACCATCTTTACTGCGCCAAACTTTATGTGGGATGTGCCACGTGAAGGTGTTGCACATTTAGAAACACATAACATCTTCGAGCAACTTCCCGCGCCTGATTTGACCTTCCTACGCGGTAACGCGGCAGAGGACGATATACGAAGGCTATTTAGCACACAAATTTTACAGGGCGATCCGCGCTTCTTCCAGCCTAGCCACGCGATTACACGCGGTCAGTTTGTAACGGCTGTCACAAGGGCAATTCGCCTACCGATAGAGCCTGTAGCCCCTGCCAGAGGCAGACGAGTACAGGTAGATACCGCTGTGTTCCACGATGTGCCCATGCATAGGCCGGAATTTCCTTATATAATGGCGGCATACAGAGCCGGACTAGCTGTAGGCCGTGCCAACAGTATGTTCTACTTCGACTATCCGATAGACCGCCAAGAGGCCTTTATGATAATGATACGAGCGCTGGGGCTTACGCAGATGGGGCTTAACCCAACGCCGGTAACACCTTTTGCAGACGATGCGCTGATAGCTTCCTGGGCAAGGCGCGAGGTAACGGTAGCCCATATGATAGGCCTGGCTGTACCGGACGATATGGGTTTCTTTCACCCAACACGCCAGCTAAGCATGGGCGAGGCCGCCAATATCATAAACGAGCTTGTAGAATACATGCGCGTAGGCCTAATTAGCGATTACGTAGACCAAATTGTAAATATTGCGAGGTAGATAGAGATATTTTAAGGGGAGAATTATTTTGAAAATTTTATTTGCATTCTTGCTGAGCATCACTTTGTTAATAGGGAGCAGTGTACCGGTAGAGGCACACACCATGAGCAACGAAACCCTTATAGCCGGGCATCGCCTGGCCGAGGTTATTGACCTTATAATGACCCGCTATGTGGGCGACCCTGTTAGCATAAACGAGCTAGTGGAAGCGGCCATACGTGGCATGACAAACATTTTGGATCAGTACAGCGTTTTTTTAAGCCAGGAAGAGTTATTGCAGTTTACCACCAATATGTCTGGCCGGCTTGTGGGCGTTGGAATTTCCATGTTAGTGCGAGAGGACGGGCGAACGGAAGTGGCTCGAATACTCCCTAACTCGCCAGCGGCCGCGGCCGGAATTTTACCGGGCGATATTATAACCAATATAGACGGCGAAAACGTAGACGGCGTTCCGCTGGATATAATAGCCGGACTAATAACCAACCCGGATAACGAGCGGGTAATAATGACCTTCGCCCGAGGCGACAGAAGCGTTACCTTCGATATTTTAAAAGCAGAAATAGTCTCCCCTACCGTGATAGTTGACCGCTTGGAAGATGTTCCGGAAGCACAGGGATTGAACGTAGCCTTGCATAACTTCCGTTATTTGCAACTAAGCAGTATAAGCCTAACCACAGGCGAAGATGTACGGCGGGCTTTAGGCCAAATGCAAGCCGAAGGCGTGCGAGGTTTTATATTAGATTTACGCGGCAACACCGGCGGCTACCTGGACGTAACTGTGGATATTGCCAACCAGCTTGTTCCGGCTGGTGTCGTTTTGCAAACGGTTAATCAGACCGGGCGCAGACGCACCTACTCTTCCACTTTAAATGAAGTTCCCTTTGATAATATCGTAATATTGGTCAACCGCTTCACCGCTTCTGCGGCAGAGGTTATTGCCTCTGCTTTACAAGATAGCGGTGTGGGCGTAGTGGTTGGCGAAACTACCTTCGGCAAAGGTACGGTTCAAACCCTGCACCGTGCCCCTATCGGCGGCGCCTTGAAGCTGACTACCGAAGAATATTTTCGCCGCAACGGTGATCCTATAGATGGCGTTGGCGTTACACCCTGCATTGAGGTAGAGCGCCGGCAAAATCCTAATGAAATAGACCCAGTACTAAGGCGCGGCCTGGAAAGGCTTCTGCTGGGACGATGAATAACGATATAACCGTAAATATAGGCGAGGGCAGAAAATTTAATTATCGTGTTGGCGCAATAATTATTGACTCTGGCGAAATTCTTATGGTAAGAAACAGCGGCGCGTCCCATTATTATACAGTGGGGGGTCGCATTCAGTTTGGGGAATCCGCACAAGAAGCGGTTTTGCGGGAAGCCTTTGAAGAAACGCAAATTAATTTAGAAATTGATAAAATTGCATATGTTCATGAAAATTTTTTCACCATGAGGGATAGTGGTGAGTTATTTCATGAGCTATGCTTCTTTTTTTTAATGAAGGCAAACAGTCAGCTACGCAAGATTAAATACGACTTTTTTGAGGAAGAATACGGAAGGGTGTCATATCACTGGCTTCCTTTAGACAAGCTAAACAACTTCAATTTATATCCGGAATTTTTTAAAACAGAATTAATAAAACCCTCAGATAATACAAAATATTTTATGACAAGGGATGAGATTACGCACAGGCTTATGTGATTTAATCTTTTTATCCCTACTCTGCCTTAGCCGCGCTCTGCCTTTGTGCCATTACCAGATTATAATATAAGCCTTTTTTCTTCAACAATTCCGTATGGGTACCCGTTTCGGCAACGCCGCCTTTATCTAGCACAATCAGGCGGTCAGCGTTCCGTAAGGTAGATAGTCTATGCGCAATCGCTATAGTCGTGCGGCCTTTTATTAGCCTATCGAGGCTTTCCTGTATTGCAGATTCCGTCTCTACATCCAGAGAGCTAGTCGCTTCGTCCAATATCAAAATATCGGGATTTTTAATTATTGCCCGGGCAATAGATAAGCGTTGGCGTTCGCCGCCCGAAAGGGACTCGCCGCCCTCGCCGATTAGTGTGTTGTAGCCATCGGCGCTTTTTAAAATGAAGTCATGCGCGTTGGCAGCTCTGGCCGCGGCTATAACTTCCTCGTAGCTGGCATCCGGCTTTGCGTAGGCTATATTTTCATAGAAAGAACCGGCAAACAAAAAGGAATCTTGAAAAACCACGCCGACATTCTCGTGCAAATGCTTGGGCGATATATCGCGAATATCTGTATCGTTAATCATAACCCGCCCCATGTTGGGGTCGTATAGCCGCATTACCAAGTTTATAAGCGTAGATTTACCCACGCCAGATTTCCCTACCAGGCCTACCATTTCGCCGGGCTTTATTTCCAGGTCAACGCCCTTTAATACCGGCTCGTAAGATTTATAGCCGAAGGACACCCCTTCAAACTTAACGCCGCCTGTTATCGGTACGTTGTTGGGCTTATCTTGCTCGGTGATTTCCGGCTCTTCGTCCAAAATTTCAAACACCTTAACCATACTGGTAGTAGCTTCGCCCAGCCAGCGCGGGAAGGACACCAAAAAGCGCAAAGGCCCATAGATGAAGCCTACAAACATCGTAAATAATATCATTACCCCTATGGTCATATCGCCACGCAAAACCGCGTAACCGCCCACCAGCAAAATAATAAACTCGCCGGTGCTGGTAAAGAAGGTTACAGATGGGAATAACTTTGCCCAAATAATCTCATTTTGTGAGGCAATGGTCGCCAGCGCCCGTTCGGCCTTGGCGTATTTGTCAATTTCGGCTTTCTCGTTCCCGAAAGATTTAACTGTCCGTATGCCTTTTATGATGTCGTGCAGTATCGAGTTACAGGTAGAGCGCTTGCGCCATTGCCGCTCGAATCTGGCCCGTATGATAGACCAAAATTTTGCCATAAACACAGCCACTATAGGCACCGGCAAGAATATCAGCAAGGTCAGCTGCCAATCTATAACAAGCAAAATTATAAGCACAATAACAAACATAAGAGCCAGCTCCACAACCCAGCGGCCTAGGTCTGTTACAAATTCCCGTATGGTAGAGGTATCGTCTATAATACGGCGAATTAAATCGCCCGGGGTGCGCTTGGAAAACGCGGCCATAGAGTGGGATTGTAGCTTATCGTAAGACATATTACGCAAATCGTTACAATAAGAAATAGTCGCCTTATTGTATATGCGGGCGTTTATAATGAAGCAAGTTTCGCCTATCAGACGCATTAGCAGTATTGCGGCGGCCAGCCATATAACTTGCTGTGCCGTGCCGCTATCCCCACGTAGAATATCGTCAATTAATATACGATTAAGCAGTGGCGAGCTTAAAAATAGGCTACTAGAGGCTATCAGCAGTATCATAGCTATAATAATCGGCTTGATATATGGCCGCAGATACGAAAACGCTCTGCCTAGCACGCTAAGCTGATCGTAGCAGAAGATGCAGGCTTTAATTTCCGGCATCAAGGGCTGGCCGCAGTTTGGGCATAGCTGTTTTTCTACTTCGTCCGGGATTATTACTTCGTTTGTACGGATATAGTAGTTTACTACCTTGCAGAAATCCCCGGCACGCTTTAGGCATGTCATTGTAAAGCGGCATAGAATTTTATCCTCTGCCTCTTTTTGCTTAACGTAAAGCAAGCCGCAACCTACCCCGGCTTTTACAAGTACCTCCTCCAACTGGGAAGCTGGCAAGGTATACGCTTCTTCCCCGGCGTTTTCTACACGGATGGTACCGTCCTCAAAGAAGGAGAGTTTACCAGGCTCCGGACGGCGATCCATTGCCATATCATATTCAAATATGTAAGCCTTCACGGTTTTCCTCCTTTTCTTCCTAAAACAGATACGGGTCCAAACGCTTGATACTGTTCTTATCAAGACTTTCCAAATCGCTTATTATATAACGGTTGCCGTCTACGTCAAATATTATCAGGCTATTTTCAGATAACATGCGAATGTTACGGTTGACGTCCTTTACGGCGCAGTTTTTGGCGTGTTCTTTGTCGTTTTTATTTTGAACACGCATTTCTAAATAGACATAGCCTAGCTTATCTTTTACGGACAGTACCTCTAGTACGCGGGGGGCGTAGTAGCGGTTGTCTAGCTCGTTTATTACTACCTCTTGCTGGCTTTTTGATAGCTCGTTTACTTCGCGTAATATGCCTATCTCTTTGTTTTCGTGGTCGGCTACGGAAATATATTTCATGGGCTCCTGAATCGGTAGCGAGCGCCTTAGTACTATATGCGGATAGTCTGTGCCTTTATAGCGAAGCCCGCAAAAGCCTCCTTCGCTTACGTAAAATTCTGCCTCCGCTATGTCCATTAAGCCTATATCCGGCTCTGTTTCCATATATTTTCAACTCCTAGTCCATACTTATAACTTTTAGACCCTCCATCTGTATCATAAAGAGCTTGTGGTATTCCTTCTTTAGCCGCATTAATTCTTCGTGGGTGCCGTATTCTACTACCTTGCCGTCCAGAATAACTGCCAGGCTATCAGCATCCTTTAAAGTGGATAGTCTGTGGGCAATGGCTATGGTTGTGCGGCCGCTTTGTAGCTGGTTTAGGGCGTTTTGAATTTTGCCCTCTGTTTCTGTATCCATGGCGGCTGTGGCTTCGTCCAAAATTAAAATCTTGGGATTCTGAATGATGGTACGCGCTATCGACAAGCGCTGTTTTTCGCCGCCGGATAGCTCTTGGCCGCCCGCCCCTACCCTGGTTTCGTAGCCGTCGGGTAGGTTCATTATAAATTCGTGGGCGCTGGCCATTTTAGCCGCCCATATGACCTCTTCTATGGTGGCGCTACGGCGTGCGTAGCGTATGTTATCGGCAATGCTTCCTATAAATAAGTAAATATCTTGGGATACTATGCCGATATTTTCCCGCAATTGGCCTAGTTTTAGCTCTTTTACGTTTATTCCGTCTAGTGTTATTGAACCTTCGTTTACATCGTATAGCCGGGCTATTAAATTAGCCAGCGTAGATTTGCCAGAGCCTGTTTTACCGACTATTCCCAAAGTTTTGCCGGCTTCTACCGATAGATTCATTCCCTTTAGCACAGGGGTGGCCGGGTCGTATTGAAACCATACGTCTTTTACTACTATGTTGCCCTTTAAATCTGGCAATTCTTTTGGATTGGCCGGTTCCTCAATCTCTGGCTTAGAGTCGATTATTTCAAATACCCTCTGCGCGGAGTCTAGGCATCTTGCCCACCAGTTTGATACCCAGGATAAAAATTCCAAAGGGCCAAACAGCATGGTCATGTAGGCTATAAAGGTCATTAAAACGCCCAGGGTCATTTCGCCGTTAAGCACCATAATACCGCCTACGGCTGTTACTATTACCTGGCCTACAAACATAAGCGTGTATATCATGGGAAAGGCCGTAAAGCCCATGTTCATCATTTTTGTTTCTACCCCGGCTTCCTTGCCGCCGGCTACCGCAAAGCGCTGTACCTCGTCAGATTCACGGGCGAAGGCTTTTATTACCCGCTGGCCGTTTACCGCGTCGCTTACCATAGAATTCATCTGGGAATTGTAAACCCAGTGTTTATGGTGGTACTTTCTAAAAAACCCAAACAATAATTTAAACAGCAAAATACATATAGGTATAACCACCACGGCAATTACCGCAAGGCGGGCGTCTAACACAAACATTAAAGTCACAACGCCTATAAACATCAGCACATTAACTATCAGGAACGGCACGCCATCCACAAAGAACCAATAAATATTATTAGCATCGCGATTAACGCGGTTCATTAAGTTACCGGTGCGTTTTGAGGTGTAGAAGCTGACGGACAGCCGTTGCATGGCCTCGAAGATGCGCAACTTTAGATCATAAATAAGCCAGGGCATGATTTTGGCAAGCATCCAGGAAAATAGGATATTCATTATCGTATTAACTACCCGTACAATCAATAGCAGGCCTACCATAAAGGCCACGGCGCCATAAAAGCGCCCGCCGTAGGTAAGCACATCGTCCAGGAACATTTGTGTGCCTACAATGGGCGACACGATAGTAAGCCCGGTACTAACAAGCATCATAACGATAATGGCGGCTACTTGTAGTTTATAATACTTAAAGAAGGACAAAAGCCGCAAGGTAAGCGTTGCTTTGTCCATACATTTTGGGCATAGTTTGCGATCCGGCTCTGGATAGCGGCTACCGCATTTTGGGCAGAATAAATCATCGTCTACCACAACCTCCAGTAAGGGATCGTTCCCTTCCTTTAGATTTTTGGTGACTTTGATTAAGCGCTCTACAAAATTTAAGTATCCCAGGGTATACGAAAGTATTAGCTTTTGGCTACCGGGCTCACCGGATATTAGGCGACCGGCAGATAATAATTTTTCTGTACGCAACTCGCCCAAGCTTGCCAAGGGGAAGGTCTGTAACTGATCTACCCGGAATTGCGCCACTATGCGGCGTGGGCCGGCAATGCGCGTTACTTGCTCTTCTCCGTATAGCACGTACAAATTTTCGTTATCTACAGCGGCGTATACATCGGCGAAATCCCCATCAAGGGTCATGTCCGTATGTATGGCGTAGATTAAGTTATCTATACCCTGTTTTTTAAAGGTTTCACTTATATAATTAGTCATTTCCCTATCTTTTCAAATAAATCCTGAAATATGGCATCACGGTGCAGAAAATACGCCGATTTTATTATGTGACGGCGCGGATCATGAACATAAGCATGATCGTATGTGGGGATAGGCGACGGTATTGTGGCAGTCTCAACAAAGTTATCAGAAACAAGCCAGGCTACCGTTGCAATATCCCATATAACGCGGCTCCAACAGGAGTTTCCTCCGTCGGCAATAGCGTCCCGGCAGGTAACTTCATAAAGATAGTCGCCAAGTGCCGATTTCCCTTTTAGGTGGTGGCGCAGTTCCGGCTCTGTTACACTAAGATGCGTTACTACCCCATAGCATGGAAGCTGTACCAAAGGTACGCCGCAACCGAAAACAACGCGCCCGGCGGCTATATCTTGCATTAGGTTAAACTCCGGACGCGGCGGCATGTGAAGCCCGTCGCCGCCCAAAAACACTACTACTATACGCTGGCAGATAGCCGGTTCCATCAGTATGGCAGAGGCCACGTTGGTAATGGCGCCTATGGCCAACACATACAGTGGATTATCGCTTGTGTAGGTCATGGCGCGTTTTACCAGGTCGCGGGCGGCCTCAGATTCCACCGGGGTTTTTTCGTCAGGTAAATATCTGGTGGAACCCCGTAAAGTAGGCACGGAATCTTTACCGCATAGCGATTTTATTTTTAGTATTTCTTCAAAACTTTTTTCCATGCCATCTTCTGGGGAAGATGACTTTTGGTTTAGAAATGGTGCGGCGTATATGGCTTTTGTGCGTAAATCGGGCTCAGAAGCCAGTAGGTAGGCTATGGCGTATTGGTCGTCTATTTCGTTGTATGCATCGGTGTCCAGTACAACATCGACAGGCCCTGTGGGACGGCGCAGTTGCTTTTCTAAAAATATATTATCTAAACTCAATTAGAGGTCACTC
>Ga0209755_10003941_pt1 | contig 17993 bp, 18 predicted proteins | sample TergutCo191P1_FD_187301 | JGI IMG/M metagenome (GOLD analysis project Ga0209755, IMG submission 187301) | Cornitermes sp. P1 segment gut microbial communities from Petit-Saut dam, French Guiana - Co191P1 (SPAdes) (version 2) | ecosystem: Host-associated > Arthropoda: Insects > Digestive system...
GGGGGGGGGGGGGGGGTAAAATCCGACATTTTTTCCAAAAACACACCCGATTTACCGCCCAGCGAAAAACCGGAACCCAAACAGGCGGAAAACGCAAAACGCGCGGTTTCGGGAAGGTTTCGCCGTGTTTCGGTTATTCGCCGCATGGTTGTATTTGTACAACGGCCGGTTTGGAAAGTCAAGGGGAAAAACGCCCGGATTTGCGTTATTTCCGGGGGCCGCGTCAATCCAATTTGCATCGGGGTATTCCGGCCCGGTCCGGCCCAAAAGGGCAGGGTAAAGCCGGTTTTGCGGACCTTCCCGTACCGCTTGACATTCCCCGCGCTTTTGGTGTAGCCTTATATAGAGCCGGTTGGCCGGCGAGGAGAGAACTATGGCCCAAGCCAGTAAAAACAGTCGAACTTCAAGTGCGAGGCAGAAATTTCTCTGTTCCTGCGGCGGCGAAATAAAGATGAAGGCTCTTTTTGAGAGCGGCAAGGTGAAGAACGTTGCGGAATGCGAAAAATGCAAGCGGAGTGAACGCCGCCCTTCGGATTTCAAGTAACGATCCCGGTGCCGGGCCGGTTTTAACACAGAGCGGCGGTTTTCGCGGAACGCGGTTTTACGAAGGCCGGCGTTAAAAGTACGGTGTCTCGGGTAAACGGCCCCCGGTATTGGGAGGGGGCGGCGATGAATTTATTTTTTGGGGGATCCCTTTGGCAAAGAAACAAAGTTCGGCGGAAAAGCGCCACCGGCAAAGCGAAGTCCGGAGGATGCAAAACAAGGCGGTTAAGAGCGCGGTAAGGACCAGCATCAAGAAGTTTGTCGTGCTGGCGCAGAGAAAGGACATGCCGGAATCCGGCATCGCCGAATCCGAGACGGCTCTTAGGGAAATGGTCAAGAAGATTGACACCGCGGCGCGGAAAGGCATAATCAAGAAAAACGCCGCCGCCCGCAAAAAGTCCAGAATGCAAAAGCAGTTCAATTCCCTGAAGGCGGCGCAGTAGAATCTTGCGTCAACGGCAAAATTGCCGCCGCCGGCCCGCAGCGACCGTCACGGTGCCGCTTTTTGCGTGTATCCGGTATGTGGAGGGTTATGGCGGCAGATAAATTCACCAAAGCCGATGTCGTCGGCGCGATATTCGGCAAAACGGGGATGAACCGCAAGGACATAGTCAGGGTGATGGATCTGTTCGTGCACGAGGTAAAGGGCGCTCTTATGCGTCGTTGCGTCGTGGAACTCAGGGGCTTTGGCACTTTCGAGGTTAGAACGCGGAAAGCCCGTCCCCGGGCGCGAAACCCCAAAACCGGCGAGGCCGTTACGGTGCGCCCGCACGGCGCGGTAGTTTTTCGCCCGGGCCGCGATCTTAAGCGGGACGTTAAGGCGGTTACCGAAGAGGAACCGGCGCAGGCGGACACTCCGGACGCGTTTTCCGGCGGGCCGGCGGCTTCGGCGGTATGATAAAGTCCTTTTGCGTCAACCTTGGACTTACGGCCCTTGCCGCGTTGCTTTTCGCGGGGGCCTTTCCCAATCCGCTGATCGAGAACGGCGTTTCCTTTCTGGCGTGGGTTGCCTACGTTCCGGTTTTTCTGCTTCTGTACAGGGTGGGGCTTAGGGCTTCCGTTTTCTGGGGGGCGCTTTACGGCTACACGGCCTATCTGCTTTTCAATTACTGGCTTGCCAGCTTTCACCCGCTTGCGGGGATTATCGTCCACGGCATTTACATGCTTTACATGGCGCTGCTCTTCTTCGTGCTTAGGGTGGCCATCCTGTTTTTTCCGCGAAGGGCGTACGTTGCCCACTGGGTAATTTGGCTCGCCTACGAGTACCTGCGTACCCTGGGTTTCCTGGGCTATCCCTACGGGATAACCGGATATTCGCAGTGGCGCATGGTTTACCTGATCCAGATTGCCGACGTTTTCGGCGTGTGGGGCGTTTCCGCGCTGGTTGTGTTTCCCTCCGCGTGGCTGGCGGCGGCGCTGGCCCGGGGGCGCGTTCCGGATTCCGGAAAACGCCCGGCTTTTCCGGCGGCGTTCCGGAAGGCGGGCGGCGACGCGGCGGTTTTTTTCAAGCGGGAAAAGGCCTCGGCAGTCTGCTGGTTTGTGGCGCTGGTCGCGGCTCTGGTTTACGGTTTCGCGGTTCCGACGGATTTTTCCGACGCGCCGCACGCGAACGTCGCCCTCATTCAGCACAACACCGATCCCTGGAGGGGGGATATGCAGGGGGTTCGCCGGAACCTTGAGGTTCTTACGCGCCTTTCCGACGAGGCGCTGGCGGCGTACCCCAAACCGGACATGGTGGTCTGGTCGGAAACCGCCTTTACCCCCAGAATTCACTGGCACTACACCTACCGCCTGCCCCGGTATCAGCCCACCTGGCTTCTGGTAAGGGAGCTTCTGGACTACATGGAACGCCAGAGCGTGCCGTTTGTAATAGGCAATCACGACGGGCGCAGGGATCCGGCCGGCCGGATTTTCGACTTTAACGCCGCGCTGCTTTTCGAAGGGGGCCGGATAACCGAAATCTACCGCAAGGTGCACCTGGTGCCGTTTACCGAGCATTTTCCGTTTCAGGAGCGGCTTCCGGGCATCTACCGCTGGCTGAGGGAGGCGGACACCAATTTCTGGGATCCCGGAACCGACTTCACGGTGTTTTCCGGCCCCGGTTTCCGGTTTTCCGCCACAATCTGCTTCGAGGACGGCTTCGGCTACCTGTCCAGGGAGTTCGCCCGCGCCGGCGCGGAAGTGTTCGTCAACCTGTCCAACAAGGCCTGGGCGAACAGTTTGGCTTCTCAGAACCAGCAACTGGCCATGGCGGTGTTCCGCGCCGTGGAAACCAGGCGTTCGGTGGTTCGTTCCACTTCCTCCGGGCAGACCGCCGGCATAACCCCGGATGGCAGGGTTGTCGCCGCGGCGCCGCCGTTTACGGAGGCCTGGATTACCGTTTCCGTCCCCGTCGTCCGCGACCGCGTAACGCTGTACACCCGTTTCGGCGACTTTTTGGGAGTCGCTTTTACGATTGCGGCCGCCCTGTCCTTGATTATCGGCGGCGTATTTTGTATAATGAAGCATACCCCCGGGGGGCGGGAAGGCTCCGGAAGGCAGGAAGGCCCTAAAAACCAAACCGGGGGTATGGGAAAATCCACGGAGAAAGCCCCGCAAAGAAGGAAGACATGAACACCCGGAATAAAATATTGATTGTTGACGACGACCCGGTGAACCTCGACTTTTTCCAGCTTATGCTGAGCAAGCTCGGTTTCAGCGTGGAGGAAGCCTCCGACGGACTGGTTGCGCTGGAAAAAATGGAAACGTTCCACCCGGACCTTATTCTGCTGGACAATATCATGCCCAACATGTCGGGTTGGGAGCTGACGAAAAGCCTGAAGGAAAACGACAGGTACTGGGACGTTCCCATCATAATGTTTTCGGCCCTTGACGACGTGAAGGACAAGCTTGCCGGTTTCGAGCTTGGGGTTGACGACTACATTACCAAGCCCTTCAACTTTTCCGAGGTTCTGGCGCGAATCAAGGCGATTCTGCGAACCCGCGAACTGTACGCCCAGATTGCGATGCGGGAGTCGCGTTTAAGCCTTGCGGAGGAGCTGAACAACGACGTTCGGCAGACCCTTTCGGATTTGGCGAAGGGCATGGACGACATCGCCGACGGCGCGGCGGCGGGGGAGGACATACCGGCGAAGGCCCGCACCGTTCGCAGGCTTGTCATGGAACTGGATTCCAGAATCGGCAAAACGGTTTCCGAGTGGGAGGATCTCAAAAAGAACGAGATCGGGCTTTCCGCCCTGAAAAGCGAGTCGCGGAAATTCGGCCGGCAGGAACAGCGGTAACGATGTCCAAGCAGGAACGGAAGGGGAAGGAAAACCCGGTTGTAACCCTGGGAAAACGGACCGTTTTCACCGGGCACATTAAATTCGGCAAAACGCTCCGCGTGCGCGGTAAGTTCAAGGGAACCATAGAGGCCACCGGCGCGCTTATCGTGGAAAAGGACGCGGTGGTTGACGCGGATCGCATAGAGGTAAGCTCGCTTACGGTGTACGGAACCGTCATAGGGAACGTTTTCGCCCTGGACAAGGTGGACATGATGACAGGGGCGACGGTGCGGGGCGACGTCGCGGCGGCCAGGCTCCGGATTGCCGACGGCGTTCTGTTCCGGGGCCGGTGCAGCATGACCGGCGCGGACGCTGAACCGGAAATATTTTCGCGCCCCGCCGGGGAAATCAAGGCGGAACTGGCGCGTTCCGGCAGCCGGGCGAAATGACGGAATACCGCTTGACAGACTTCGGGCGACGTGCTATCATGACAACATATCAGAGACGAGACCTTGGTTCGGTGTCCGGTCCTTTGTGAGCCTGTCAACTTACTAAAATGCTAATCTAATTGTCGAAACGCGCGGCTTGTGCGTGCGACTTGGCGCGGTGTGCGCAAAGCGACAATCCATAATAGGGGTTTTAACAATGGGAATGATTCGTAGGGGTAAAAAACCCAAGATCACGGAAAGCGAGGAAGCAATGAATCCAGAGGAAACGGGTTCGCGGGCCGACGAAAACGGCGAGGCTCAGGGAGACCTGCCTTTTTCGTCGGAGCCGGCCGCGGGGGAATCCGGCGAAAAGCCGGCCCGGGTCGTGGTTAGAAAGGCGAAAAGACCGCCCCATTCGGACGCTCGAAGGGGGCACCGGGGGGGCTATTCCGGCGGCGGTCACGGTTACGGACACGACGCGCACGGCGGCGAGGACAGACACGGCGTTATAGTCGCCGCCTCCGGAGACGCGGACACGGGAACGCCGGCGTCCATGCTCTCCTTCCCCAAACTGCCTTCCATGCCGAATCTGTACGGCAAACCGGAACCCAGGGTGGATCAGGACAACGGCAAGCCTCGGCTTACCATCAACGAGCTTATTCGGCTCAACATGAAAGACCTGCGGGAGCTTGCCGTCTGCTACAATATTTCGAACGACGACATGCACGTCATGAAAAAGCAGGAGGTGGTGTTCGCCGTTCTTAGGGCGCACACCGAGCGCGGCGGTATTATCTACGCCTACGGCTCGCTGGAAATACTTCCGGACAGCTACGGCTTTCTTCGCAGTCCGCAGAACTCGTATCTGCCGGGGCCGGACGACATTTACATAAGCCCCAGCCAGATTCGCCTTTTCGCGCTGAAAACCGGAGACACGGTGTACGGCCAGATTCGCAGTCCCAAGGAAGGGGAGCGCTTTTTCGCAATGCTGCGGGTGGAAACGGTAAACTACGACGATCCCACGGTGGGCCAGACCCGCATCCCCTTCGACAACCTTACGCCGCTGTATCCGGATCGCAAGCTGGATCTGGAAACCGGAACGGAGGCGGTCAGCGAGAGGATCATCAACCTGTTCTGCCCCATCGGCAAGGGCCAGCGCGCGCTTATAGTGGCGCCGCCGCGCACCGGCAAAACCATAATGATGCAGAAAATCGCCAACGCGATTACCAAAAACCACCCCGAGGTCTACCTTATCGTCCTGCTGATCGACGAACGCCCGGAGGAGGTTACCGACATGGAGCGCACCGTTCGCGCGGAGGTTATCTCGTCCACTTTCGACGAGCAGGCCACGCGCCACGTTCAGGTAACGGAAATGGTTCTGGAAAAGGCCAAACGCCTGGTCGAACACCGGCGCGACGTGGTTATACTTCTGGACTCCATCACCCGTCTGGCCCGCGCCTACAACCAGACCGTGCCCACTTCCGGAAAGATACTTTCCGGCGGCGTGGACTCCAACGCGCTGCACAAGCCCAAGCGCTTTTTCGGCGCGGCCCGCAACATAGAGGAGGGCGGCAGTCTGACCATCATTTCCACCGCGCTGGTGGAAACCGGGAGCCGCATGGACGAGGTAATTTTCGAGGAGTTCAAGGGCACCGGCAACATGGAAATCAACCTGGATCGGCGCATTTCCGACCGCCGCCTGTTTCCGGCGATCAACATCAAGAGATCCGGAACGCGCAAGGAGGAGCTGCTGCTTAACGAGGGCGAACTCCAGAAGATATGGGTTCTCCGCAAGGTCATCAATTCGATGGACGACGTGGAGATCATCGAGATGCTGGTTGACAGAATGAAGAAAAGCAAGAATAATGAAGCATTCCTGCTGTCCATGAACACCGGAAGCGCCGGGTCGGGCTGAGCTGGGGACTAAACGAGGACCAATAAGGGAAGAACCGATGAAAGACAAAATTCACCCGAAATACGAGATGACGACCGTTTCCTGCGTCTGCGGAAACGCGATTGAAACCCGTTCCACCGCCAAGGGCATAAAGGTGGAAATATGTTCCGCCTGCCACCCCTTCTTTACCGGCAAGCAGAAACTTGTCGATACGGCCGGGCGCATAGAACGGTTCAGAAGAAAGTACAACATCAAGGAGTAGTCCGGCGTCCGCCGGGCGGCTCTACGTTTTTTCGGGTTCGATTACGAAAGCCCCGGGCGTTTTTCTGCCCCTGAAGTCCTCGTCCGTTGTTTTCGAGCTTATGTCCGTAACCGAGATGCGCGGAAACCGCCGGGCGAGCGCGGTTTCAAGTTCGCCGGCGGTGCTTTTGAACGAGCGGGCGCTGGCACCGAACCAGAGTCTGCCGCCGGGGGAAAGCAGCGCGGCGGCGTCCGAGAGCAGCCGCGCGAAGTCCCGCCGCAGGTCGAAGTCGTCGCGCGTCATCGCGGAGTTGGAGAACGCCGGCGGATCCGCGACTATCGAGTCCCAGCGCGTTCCGGCCCTTGCCGCGTTTTCCAGAAACGCCGAAACGTCCGCGCGGATTAGCCTGTGCGCCGGTTTGCCGTGGCGTTTTCCGGCGCGGTCGAAAAACTCCTCCGGTCTAAGGATTTCCGCGTCAAACCCGTTCAGCGCGAAGTTGTCCCGCGCCCATCCAAGATACGTGTTCGACAGATCCACCGAGTCGGTGGAAACCGCCCCGCCGGAAGCGGCGTGCAGCGAGAAGGAACCGGTGTAGCAAAAAAGGTTCAACACGCGCCTGCCCCGGGAGTCCGCCCCCACCATGCGCCGCATTGCCCTGCGGTCCAAAAACAGTCCGGTGTCCAGGTAGCCCGACAGGTTTACCCTGAACCTGAGCCCCCCTTCGCGTACTTCCCGGATTACGCCCCGCCCGGAAACCTTTTCGTACTGTGCCCGCCCCTGCTGCCTTTGCCTTAGTTTGACGATGACGTTACCGGTTTCCGTTTCCAGCGCCCGCGCCGTCGCGTTTCGCATGGCCTCAAGCCACCGCGTTTCCTCGCCAGCGTCTTTTTCGTAGGGGCGCTTGTACAGTGCGCCGGAAACTACCGCTCCGGAAAGCGCGTTGCCGGAACCGGAGCCGTCGCTTCCGGCGTACCCGTAAAGGTCAAGCACCAGGGGAATCTCCGGAATGTCGCGGTCGTACAGCCTGAACGCCCCGGTACCCGTCCGCCTGGCCCACTTGCCAAGATGCCGCAGGCGTTTTTTCAACCGGTTGGCAAGCATCTGCGCCTGTTCCTCGGTTTTCGCGTCCGTTGTTTCCATTGACGATAAGGATATACCGGTACGCGGGGTTTGGGAATGCGCGCGCTCCCGCCCCTTGAAATTCGCCCCGGTTATGCTATCATAATAGGCAAGAGGTATTATATGGACGTGATGGGTATAACCGGGTTTTCGCCGCGGCCGGAGTACGCCGGTGCCGCGCAGGAAGTTGGTGTCGGGATGCTGGACAACGCTATCGAGCGGATGGACCGGGAGGGGCGGCAGCTTGTCGATTCGCTGCAGAACGCGGAAGTGCAGCCGATGAGGTTTGACGGTCTGGGTACCGTCGTTGACGTTTGGGCATAGCCCAGTCGGAGCTTTCCGGGGCAAGGTTCCAAACTTGCCCCGCGAATATTGGGCAGCGGCATGTTCCGGGCCTTAAAGCCGGATTGCTGTTTTCTTCGAAAAAATCAAAATACTGACCGAAACCGATTGACGGTGATTCCTCCCCGTCGTCTCCAACCACTAGCCACCGCACGCAACCGCGTTGTAAACTGGCGCAGGAGATAAAACGATGATTCGAAAATACGCGTTGTGTTTGACCGCGGTTCTGCTTCTGGCGGCTGCGGGGTGCGAGAGGGGGCGCGACGGCCAAGCCACCGCCGCCGATGACGTTTCCTACCGGTACGCGCCTGACGCTGCGGCCGACCCTGCCGTTCCCGCCGACGTTGCGGAAAGGCCCCCGCAGGCGGCACAGCCCCCTGCGGCCCCGGAAGCGGCCGCCGGCGGCGTAGTCGCCGTAACCCCGGCAAGGCCGGCGACGGGCTGGGCTTACGTGTCCGCCGGCGTGGCCCATACGGCGGCGGTTCGGGCGGACGGCACGCTTTGGGCCTGGGGTACCAACATTGACGGCCAGCTCGGCACCGGCGCTAGCGGCTGGGATGCCGGCAGCGACTTTCCGGTGCGCGTCGGGGCGGCCGCGAACTGGGCCACGGTGTCCGTCGGGGCCACGCACACGGTCGGCGTAAGGACTGACGGCACGCTCTGGGCCTTTGGCTCCAACTCGCACGGGCAGCTTGGCGACGGCACGACCACCGGCCGCAACTCCCCGGTGCGAATTGGAACCAGGACGGACTGGGCCGCGGTGTCCGCCGGCTGGGGTTACACCCTGGCGATATGTCGGGGCGGCACGCTGTGGGCATGGGGACAAAACACCGCCGGCGTAACCGGACTCGGGACGGCTGCCGGGAACACCTTTGTTCCCACGCAGGTGGGGACGCAGACGAACTGGGCCGCGGTATCCGCAAGCTGGGGGCACTCCGCTGCGGTCCGGACGGACGGTACGCTGTGGGCCTGGGGAAGCAACGGATCGGGGCAGCTCGGCGACGGCAGCACCGTTGACCGGCTTGTCCCCGTGCGGGTTGGAACCGCGTCGAACTGGGCTTCGGTTTCCGCGTCCAGGGGTTCCGGGCACCCGTACGCCAACGGCGGGGGCTACTTTTCCGGCCCCCACACCGTGGCCGTTACCCGGGACGGACAGCTTTGGGCCTGGGGAGCAAACTCGTGGGGCCAGCTCGGCGACGGCACCGGCGGTGCCGGCAGCTTCCGCAACACCCCGGTGCGGATAGGGACCGCGTCGAACTGGGCCTCCGTTTCCACCGGTCACGCCGATACCGCCGCGGTTCGGACGGACGGCACGCTGTGGTTCTGGAGCGGCGACAGCTCAAACGTGTACCTGGACTGGAACCGGGAACTGCAGACCGTCGCGAACCCGGTTTGGCAAACCCCCGCGCGGGAAGGAACCGCGTCGAACTGGGTTTCATCCTCCGGCGGCGGCAGCTACGCCATAAACGCGAACGGCTCGCTCTGGAACTGGCACTGGGAGTGGGACGAAGGCGGTTCCGGCTGGAGCCCGGCTCAGGTCGAGGTGCTTCTGCCGTAGGATTCGCCTGTGCCGAAAAAGGCCGCGAAACGGAGCGCAACCCTTGACCTTCGCCGGAAAAGTGTTATTATATTATCAAACGGAGGCCCAACAATGCGGCGTGTGTTGCTTTTTTTGGCGATTTTGTCCCTCTCGCTTTCCGCGGCCCATTCCCAGGCCAGGAACGTCAGGTTTGTAGCGGTGGAAAGCGCGGACGTAAGGTCCGGCACCGGTTTTTTCGCCGGCGACGTTGGAACCCTCCGGCTGGGGGACGAGGTAACCGTGGTACGGGACAGCGGCAGATGGAGCGAGGTAAGGGCGGGAACCGTTACCGGATGGGTTGCGTCCGCAAGCCTAAGCCCCAGGCGGCCGGTGCGGGCCGGCGCCGCCGTAACTCCGGGCGAGGTCGCGCTGGCCGGGAAGGGCTTTGGCCGGGAAGTGGAAAACCAGTACCGCCTGACCGGTCCTGATTTTTCGCCGGTCGATGAAATGGAAGCCGCGAGCCTTTCCATGGCGGAACTGCGGCGGTTTATTGTTGAAGGCCGCCTTTCCGGAGGGGAATGATGAAAAAAACGGCGTTCTGGTTTTGTGTTTTTATGCTGTTTCCGGTAACGGCGCATCTGCACGGGCAGGTGCCGTCGCCGGACAGCCGGTTTGGCGGCCGCGATTTTTTCGGCGAGGCGCTGGGGCGCATGGAACGCGCCCTTGAGCAGGCGGAGCAGGAACCCACGCTGGAGGACGCCTACTTTCTGGGCCGCGCGGTGGCCGCGCACATTTTCGCCCTGTACAGGCCCTACCAAAATCCGGAGCTTACCGCTTACCTTAACAGAATCCTCCAGACGCTGGTGATAAATTCCTCCAGACCGGTGGCGTTTAGGGGATTTTTCATCATGGTTCTTGACACTCCGGAGTTTAACGCCTTTGCCACCCCCGGCGGGCACATCTTTCTGACCCGGGGCCTGGTGGAGGCGGCCGCGTCGGAGGACATGCTGGCGGCGGTTATCGCCCACGAACTGGCCCACGTCATTCTGGATCACGGTCTGGGCATGATTGGAGCGATGGCGTTTCTGGACGAAGCCGCGGCGATAGCGGACAGGGCCGCCGATTTTGCCGGCCGCACCCCGGAAGCGGAACGGCTTATGAGTTTCCGCGATTCGGTTTCCGTAATCGTTGAAACGCTGGTAAGAACCGGTTTTTCCCGGGAGCAGGAATTCGCCGCCGACAGAAAGGCCGTGGAAATTCTTGCCGCCGCGGGCTACAACCCAAGGGCGCTGCAGGACATGCTGCGGATACTCCAGCGGAAACAGGGCTCCGCCGTCGGCGGTTTTTTCGCCACGCACCCCTCTCCGGCCGACCGCATCAGAAACATTGAGCCGGTTATTCGCCAGCATCGGGTCGCGGACACCGGACTCCACAGACGGGCACGTTTTTTGAACAGCAGGTAGGCCAACCGCTTGAAACTTTCTGTTTTTCCGGTATGATGGTACTCTACTGGATGTACGGCGATGCGTAGACCCTATAAAACACCTGTTGCGCGGGCGTTCCCGGAAATGAGGGATTTGCCGCCGCAGGTTTCGAAACTGGTGATTTTTCTCCTGCGGGTATTCGGCAAGCTGTACCTCTTCCTGTATTTCGGGGTAACCAAGGTTGTAATGCGGGGCGAAAACCACTTTTTCGACGCCTACGCGCGGGCCATGGCCTTGAAAAGCCGCTGCATTCTTGCCTTTAGGCACCCGAACGGCGGCGAACCCCAGCTTTTAACAATTTACTCCATTTGCGACTTCGAAAAATGGGGACGGCGAAAAGGGGTGCGTTTCGCAAGGCGGCCGCACTCCGCTTTCGTGTACAGTTACGACGTGGTGCGCTGGGGCGGCTGGGTTTCAAGATTCATAATGCCCGGAGTCGGGGCCATGCCGATTTACCACGCCAAGCTGGACAGCAAAAGCATGGCGCAAATCTTTGCTTCGATTATCGACGGGCCTTATCCGCTGGCCCTGGCGCCGGAAGGCAAGGTTTCGTACACGGCGGAATCCCTTCCCAGGCTGGAGCAGGGGGTTGTGCGCATCGGGTTCCAGGCCGCGGAACGTCTCGCGGAAAAACACGCGGACTGCCCGCTGGAGATTCTGCCCCTGTCGGTTCACTTCCGGTTTGGCTCCTTCGGGAACGTTACCGTCGAAAGGCTTCTGCGCAAAACGGAAAAGCTCTGCGGCCTCTCCGGCCGGGACGCGAAAAAACGGCCCTTCGCGGAACGCCTGCGGCGCTGCCGGGATCACGTTCTGGAGGTCAACGAAGCCCGGTACGGAATAAAGGCCGATGCCGGCGGCGAACCGTCCTTCGGGGAGCGGCTGGAAAAAATGGTGTACGCCGCGCTGGAAACCGCCGAAAAAATTATGAACGCGGGCAACGGCGGGGATGTCGTAACCAGAATGCACCGCGTGAACCAGATGTGCTGGGACCGGATTTACGTTCCCGGCCTGGAATCGTTTAAAGGCACCACGGCGGTGGAATGGGGCACCATGGATGTTCAGGCCGGCGAGGCCTGGTACGCCAGGCGGCACATCGGGATGGTGGAACTGTGCTGGTGGTTTAGGTTCGCGCTCCCGAAGGAGGACGCCGCCCTGCACGAAAAAGCGGAGTACGTCCAGAACCTTTGGGACTTTGCCAACCGCACCATGGGCGGGGCGTTCAAGGACCGGATTTGCGTTTCCCCCCGGAAGGTTATTTTGCAGGCCGGCCCCGCCATCGACTTGACCGAGCGTCTTTCCGCATACAAAAGCGACAAAAAAGGCACAATCGCGACGACACTTTCCGATCTGGAGAAATCCTTCCGGGACTGTATCGCCGCCGCTGCCGAGGTTAAGGATTCTTCCAAAATATGATGAAACCGGCGAAAATACACAGCAGGGGAGAACCGGGTGTTATTGTGGGGATGTAAGACGGAGGCGATGTTCGACCTCTGGTCCGTTGAACATTTTATCAACGGAATCGCGCTGGCCGGCGGGGCGCGTTTTATTGTCGGCATTGTTTCCAAAAAAACGGAATTGAGCCAAAGCGCCCAAAAGGCCGTCAGTTTTTTTCTGGTTTTGTCCGTCGCCCTTTTCTGGGAAGCGCTGGAACACTATCTGGAATCCGGGGTTCTTCCGGGGGCCTTTGGGAAGCGCGTGACGGAATGGTTTTACGGCGTGGAGCACTGGTCGAACCGGCTTATCGGGGACACGCTTACGGTAATGCTTGGCTGGCGCGTCTACCACTGGAAACCAGGGCTTGCGATTCCCGCAAAGGCGGTTTCCGCGGCTTGGGTGCTTGTCCACGTTTTCGTTTTTCCGCACAGCATGTACCTGCACAACCTGCTGTTCGCGTAACGATTCGCGCCGGCGCGCGCGTCGCTATCCGGCGTCCTCGATCAGGTTCTTCATAATGTACTCCCGGCGTTCCGGCGTGTTTTTGCCCATGTAGAAAGTCAGAACCTGCGGCACCGTTTTCAGCGTGTTTACCGAAACCGGAACCAGGCGCATGTCGTCGCCTATGAACTGGCCGAATTCCTTGGGGCTTATTTCGCCCAGACCCTTGAAGCGGGTAATCTCGCTTTGGGTTCCCAGCGCGGCGCTCGCCTCGTCGCGTTCCTTTTCGCTGTAGCAGTAGCGGGTTTCCTTTTTCGTGCGGACGCGGAACAGCGGCGTTTCCAGAATGAAGATTCTGCCGGCGGTTACCAGCTCCTCGAAAAACGACAGAAAAAACGTCAGCAGCAAATTGCGGATATGGAAACCGTCAAAGTCGGCGTCCGTTGCGATAACGATTTTCGCGTAGCGCAAACCCTCAACGTCGTTTTCTATACCCAGCGCCATCATCATGTTGTACAGTTCCTCGTTTTTGTAAATGGACGCGCGTTTTTTGCCGTACATGTTTTCCACTTTCCCGCGCAGGGAAAAAATGGCCTGGGTCATAACGTCCCGGCTGGAAACGATGGAACCGGAAGCGGAGTCGCCTTCGGTAAGGAAGATCATGGTTTTTTCGCCTTCCGCGCCGTCGTCAAGGTGGTACTTGCAGTCCTTCAGCTTGGGTATTTTCAGCGCTATTTTTTTGGCCGCTTCCCGGGCCTCCTTTTTTACCGCGTTAAGCTCGGTGCGAAGACTTTCGTTGGAGAGAATTTTCTGTTCCAGTTTTTTCCCCGGTTCCGGATTCTTGTGCAGCCAGTCTTCCACCGCGCCGCGCGTTTCCTGCACAACCCAGGCGCGTATGTCCGAGTTGCCGAGTTTGTTTTTGGTCTGGCTCTCGAAAATGGGGTTTTTAAGTTTTATTGCAACGGCGGCCACGGTTCCTTCCCGGATATCCTCGCTGCGGTAGTCCTTCTTGAAGTAAGCCTGGATTCCCTTCAGGAAGCCTTCCTTGAACGCCGAAAGGTGGGTTCCGCCGTCCGACGTGTGCTGGCCGTTGACGAACGAGAAATAGCTTTCGCCGTAATTGTTGGTGTGCGAAAAAGCGAATTCGAGCTGCCCGTTTGCGGAGTGTTCGCCTTTGTAGTAGCCCAGCGGGTAAAGGCCGGCGTCGCCGGTTTCCTCCGACAGAAGATCGTAAAGGCCGCGCTTCGACACGAACTGTCTGCCGTTGAACACCAGGGCCAGGCCGGCGTTGAGGTAGGCGTAGTTCCGGATTCGCTTTTCGATGAACTCAAGGTTGAAGACGTAGTTGGGAAAGATTTCCGGATCGGCGGTGAACTCGACGTAGGTTCCGTTTTTCTGTTTGTCCTTCAGCTTGCCTTTACGCTCGCTTTTCAGTTTGCCGCGCTCAAAAACCGCCTCGGCGAATTCGCCGTCCCTCATGGCGATAACCCTGAAGTGAACCGAAAGCGCGTTTACGGCCTTGGTTCCAACCCCGTTCAGTCCCACCGAAAACTGGAACACTTCGTCGTTGTACTTTGCGCCGGTGTTTATTACGGATACGCACTCCACCAGTTTCCCCAGCGGTATGCCCCGGCCGTAGTCGCGCACCTTTACAACGGCGGCCCCCGGTTCGGCGTTGTTTGTAACGGCAATCTCTATAAGTTTCCCGTTGCCCATGATAAACTCGTCAATACCGTTGTCGATAATTTCCTTGAGCAACACGTAGATTCCGTCGTCCGGACCGGAGCCGTCGCCCAGCCGCCCTATGTACATCCCCGTACGCAAGCGTATGTGTTCCAGCGACGACAGCGTCTTGATTTTGGATTCGTCGTACACGCCGGGATTGCCGCCCGCGTTTTTCGCCGACGCCGGTGCCTTTTCCGGGGGGGGGGCCGCCGCGCCGTTTTTTACGCCGGCGCTCCGGATCGCGTTTGCCGCCGCGCCGGTTTTGGCGGCGGTACTCCGGAGTGCGCTTCCGGCACCGGTTTTGGTCGCGGGCTTGGACGCGCCGGTTTTACCCGCGCCGGCGGCGACGCCGGTGCGGGCAACCCTGGTCGCGCTTTTTACGCCGGCTTTGCCCGCGGTTCCGGTAGCGCCCCTGGCGGCAATTCCCGCCGCGCTTTTTGCGCCGGTTTTGGCCGCGTTCCCCGCTACGCTTTTCGCGGTCGCACCGGTTTTGCCGGCGGCGGCCTTCAAGACGGTTCCGGCCTTGCCGGCGCTTGCCTTGGTTCCGGAGGCGTTTCCCGCCTTTCCGGAACTGGCGCTTTTCGAGACGCTTTTCGCGTTGGTTTTTTTTGCTGTTGCCATATTGTTCTCGTAAAACGGTTCCTACAGGAGACGCTGCAGTTTTTCGATGCTCGCTTCGGAATCTTTTATCGCCCCCTCAAGCTCCAAAATGCTCCTTTCGGACTGCGCGATTTTTTCCTTGTTTTCCTGAATCATTCTGCGGGATTTCCCGATCCTGGCCTTCTCGTCGTCGATGGCGAGGGAGGCCCTTAGTTTTTCGATAACCGTGTCGCAGTCCCGGATTGTCTGCCGCATCCGTTCGGCGGATTCCAGACTGCCGCCGTCCTCCGGCCGGACGTAGGACAGGATAATTCGCCTGCGCGGATCGGCTTCCGCCCCGGAAGCGTCGCCGGCGGACGCTTCGTTGCCAACGCGCCGGTACAGTATTTTCAGTTCGTTCTGAACCTGGACAATGTGGTTTTTGATGGCCTGTATGTGCCTAACCGGGCCGCCGTCGGCGCTGAAGCTTTCCGTAATGCGCCGTTTTTCTTCCCTAAAGTTTGCCAGCTCCCGGGAAGTAAACTGAAGTTCGGCGCGACGCTGTTCTATTTCCTCGCACAGCGTGTCTATTGCGGCGGCCTCCGGAAAAAGGCTTTTGGAACCGCGTCGGCTGAAACGCTCGCCCACCGTGCGCCGGAGCTGCTCCAGGTTTTCCTGCGCCTTGCCCAGGAAGGAACGCAGAACCAGCCCCTGGGCGCTTTTGCCAATCCACGTAAAAACGTTGCCCTTTTCCCTGTTTTCCAGCCCCGCAAGCCGTTCCTCCAGCGACTCCACCTTGTTGAGCAGCTCTTCCGCCTGAACCCGGTACGGGGAACAAAAATCCTCGTAAGCCCTGCTGTCCCCGCTGCTTCGTCTGGCCTCCTCCAAAAGCAGTTTTCCCAGCCTGCCGTACTGGCTGGAGACTTCCCTGGAAAAGAGGGTTTCCTCCCGCTCCTTTCCGGTTATGGTTTCCTCCAGTTCCTTGAAACGGCGCATCTGCTCTTCCGCCGACTGAATGGAATCCTGCGAACTGGAAATGTCGGTCTTGAACCTCCTGTATGCGGCCAGCTCCACAAAAGCGGAAACGTCTTCCAGGGTGGAATCCCCCGTCCGCTCAAAAATGGCTTCCCCAAGACGCGCCAGCAGCGCGTCCAGAAGCGCGGTTTGGTCCCTCTTTCGCTGTTCCGCGTCGCTAATCTGGTTTTTTCTATCGTCCATAGGGTTATTATACACTATTTTGGGCGGTTTGCAAAGCAAAAAATTGTTTTCCAACCGTGCCTAAACGCATTTTTCATAAAGTCGGGCGTCTTTCCCGGGATTCCGGGCCGACACGGCGGGCAACGCCCCGGTTTCCCGGGGCTAACCGGCTTTGTAGTTGTACACCGGCCTTACAATTTTCAGAACCCGGGCGGTGGGGCCGATGTTGGCGACAATGTCGTCCATGGTTTTGTAGGCGAAGGGACTTTCGTCCAGCGTTTTCCGGTTAACGCTGGTGGAATAAATTCCCCGCATCGCTTTTTCGTAGTCCTCCATTTTTATCGCGGAAAAAGCCTTGGAACGACTCATAAGCCTGCCCGCGCCGTGCGGCGCCGACATGTTCCAGTCCGGATTTCCCAGGCCTTCGCAGACCAGGCTGCCGTCCCGCATGTTTATCGGTATTATAAGTTTTTCGCCGCGCCTTGCCGAAACCGCGCCCTTTCGCAGAATCATTTGCTCCGTGTCGATGTAGTTGTGAACGGTCGAAAACCGTTCGCGGCAGGCGTTCTCCGGAATGCCCAGCCCCCGCACTATAACGTCCATCATCGCCTTCCGGTTCAGCAGGGCGAACCGCTGGGTAATGTTCATGTCGTTAAGATAGTCGTCGAAAAGCCCGCCGGAGGCGTAGGCCAAATCCCCGGGAACGTCGCCCGCTTTTTTTTTCAACTGCCGCCGGGCTTCAGCCTGATAGTATTCGGCAATCTCCTTTCCCAGATGCCGGCTTCCGGAGTGAATCACGATGTAGAGGTTGCCCTCGTCGTCGCGGTTTGCCTCGATAAAGTGATTTCCGCCGCCCAGCGTCCCCACGCTTTTCCCGGCCCGGCCCGCGTTTATCGCCGGGCAGCGAATTTTGTTCAGCGCGATTTTTTCCGCGTATTCGTGCTCGCTTTTCCTTACGTTCATGCCGGCGGGAATTTGGGCGTGAACCAGCGCGTCCAGCCGCGCCGGATCAAAGTCCCCGGACGCGCCGGTTTCCGCGCCGACAACCAGCGTTTCCATCCCGCAGCCTATGTCAACCCCTACAAGGTTGGGAACGATCTTGTCGCGAATCGTCATGGTGGTACCGATGGTGCAACCCGCCCCGGCGTGAACGTCCGGCATAAGCCGGATTACGCTTCCCCCGGTAAAAGCCTGATCGCAAAGCCGCCGTATCTGCTCCCGCGATTTCTCGTCCAGCGAATCGGTAAAAACCTTTGCGGTGTTGTACTTCCCGGTTACTTCTATCATCGTGCCCCCGTCCTGAAGTATTATGCCGACATGCGGGGCTTTTGGAAAGCGGGTTTCCGTGTCCCGCGTGCTTTCCGGAAGGTACAGCAATTCAAAGTTTCACTTTTTTAGTCCGGATCCTCGCCCAAGACGTATACGAGGAAGGCCTGCCAGTCCTCGTGAAACGCCATCCGCAGGGCCGCGCGAAGGTAGTTGAAAAACTCGTCCAGCCGGTGGACCGACGCGCGGGCCCTTTGGTAGTCCTCGTCCAATAGCATCAGTATCCCGTGCCACAGGAACGCGAGCAGGTTCAAAAGGCAGTACATCTCGCTTGCGCGGTCCTTCCCATGGCCGAAATTGTGCCTGAGGTTGTACCCATGGTTCTTAAGCACGTTGTTGTGCTCGTTCTCGATCTTCCACCGCGCACGACCGCACGACGCTATCAGCGCGACGTTGTCCTCCGTCACAGCCTTGTCCGTCACCCAGCCGTTGCGGAAGACGGTTTTCCCGGTCTTCTCGTT
>Ga0209755_10003942_pt1 | contig 17993 bp, 8 predicted proteins | sample TergutCo191P1_FD_187301 | JGI IMG/M metagenome (GOLD analysis project Ga0209755, IMG submission 187301) | Cornitermes sp. P1 segment gut microbial communities from Petit-Saut dam, French Guiana - Co191P1 (SPAdes) (version 2) | ecosystem: Host-associated > Arthropoda: Insects > Digestive system >...
ATATATATATATATATATATATATATATATATATATATATCCGTTATTGTCGCTATTGCTGTTTCACTTAACGTAAATTGTTAAGGTCACATAGATTTGATGGCAGATAGACGAAAAACAGCAAAGAGAATTTTTGGAAATATAAGGATAGGCAAAACTAAAGAACCCAGGAAAACACCGGTCCAGGTGCCACCGATCCACCGGTCCAGGTGCCACCTATCCCACATTGATCATCCTGTCTGTCGTGTGTAGGAACACACTGATATAGACAAACATACTTCTTTTCAACTTTCAGAGCAACCACTTGTTCGGACTGTTCAACAAAACATCTGTTGTTACAGGCCTGCAATTCGTCACGTAGACTTTACCACACAAGGAAGTAGATTTGTGACATTTTACACAGAACAGACTTTAAGAAGGACAAATACTTTCTTGATTCTATAATCTTCCAGTGCAAATAGAACATCTTTTTCTCAGAACGAACACTCATACTGCGGATGTGAGAAACGCTGTTCTTTGAGGTTTCCTTTCTCTTATATAACGACAATGAAGCCCACACAAAATTTAACACCAACATGTCGCCCAATGTTTGTTATTTGTTGCTTAATGCTCTGACATGTTTCGGCCTTATCTGTTGGCCACCTTCAGGCAGCTCGTAAGTTTTTTAAAATACGCAGATTATGCTTCTCTTTATATGGTAGAAATTTTATATATGTGATTAAAATTACTCTTACGAAAATTAAATATCACTATTATTAAAATCAGTTTGTGGTTAAAATAGAATATAAAATTATTTTAATTAACAGTGGTGTAATTTGTTGTGCCCAAACATCTACTTTTCAATCTTTCTTCAAATGAACTAAGTCCTGAACGTACAGTTCAAATTACATCAACAGCTAATTAAAATAATTTTTTATTAAAACCACAAAATGGTTTTAAGAATTGTGAGATATAATATTCATAACAGTAATTTTAATCGTATATCTATAATTTATACCATATAAGTTGAAGCATAAGCAGCACATGTTAACAAACTTACAAGCTCCCTGAAGATGGACAACAGCTAAGACCGAAATATATGGGAGCCTTAATTAACAAACGAAAAACAAGTTTTTGTTAAATTTTATGTATTAAATATAGTTGTACGGGAAATGTACATTAAGTCTGATAGCGAAACGGTTAAAATCGAAAACACCCGAAGGTACTGTGTTATTATCTTTATGTAACATTTTTTAAATGCTGCGGGATAGTTCTATATTTACTGTTACTTTCAGCGGTACGTAGTCGTACTCTAATATCAGAATTCTACATAAGACACATTGGTCCGTCTCCAAAAATACTATAAAATACGGAATAGTTGCTGCAGTACTTGTGCTTTGTCTGTTAACGTGGCACGGAATTTGGAACCAGTGACGTAGCTTTTCATCAGGATTCCCTCTTTTAAAACGCAGTACGGTTAGATTCTTACTGTAACTGCTACAGTGCGCTGAGGGCTCACCTCTATTCCTACACAAGACAGTAAACAGTATTGAAGTCTTCTCAACCCCTCACTTTACACCCCATTGGCCAGGACGATAATGAGATAAATTTCCATTCCCTCGACCTAGGAAGTAGTCAGATAACACCAGGTGGTATTAAAATAAAATTTAGAAAACAATAAGAAAGATACACTTTAAAATATTACAGACTGACAGAGAGACAGAGAGAGAGAGAGAGAGAGAGAGAGAGAATGCAATATGCAGGAGAAATTCCGAACTAGTGTACAATTTTGATGTCACGGGAAGTAGGATGCCATCACCAACCGAGCGACCGAAGCTTGCGACGATGTCTCAGTGAAGAATAGATGGCATGAGCTTAGTAGAAAGATGAACTTTGAAACCACTCCACTCCACTTCATTATTTTGTCGTTTGTTAGCGACGCTGACAGTTTCCCAGATCACAGATGGCGTTGAGTGGTGAAATAATGAACTGGATGTCATTTGTAGGGAGGCGTACACCGTCACCTCACCATGGAGGATGATACAGGCACAGCATATGGTGCATATAAGGAGAAGAATAATGCATGCATGGTTTTTGTTGGGGAACCCACGGGAAAGAGACCACTTTGAAGACCTAGACATAGATTGGATGATAATAATAGAAGGGCTGTTAGAAATGGGATGGGAGGGCGTCAACTTAATTCATCTGGCTCAGCATGCTGAATGTTACCGGCTTTCCTGAAAACACGATAATAAACTAGCGAATTTTATAAAGTGCGTGAAAAATTTTAGCCAGCTAAGGAACTATTAGCTTCTCAAAAAAGGACTCCGCTCCATGCAGGTAGTGGAATGAAGCAGTCGTGATCACTTTAACGCACAATGCAGTTATTTATAATCTGGGGCAGAAGAGGGAATCCAAACGGTTTCTATCAGACCTCCATGTCGAAATTTGAATCCGTGATCATTGGAATGGGTAGCAGTAGTGCCACCAGCTCGGCTGATAGTAACGCTACGCCTTGATAAAACTGTCAACTGTGGAGTAGGGATATTGTTGTGTCTTCCTGAGGTGTGGCGCTATGTGCACAGCATTATCAACCGTGGAGTAGGGATACTGTTGTGTCTTAATGATTGTTGGCGCTATTTACACAGAATAATGAACTTTAAGTTGATTTAGTATTTAACGACGAAATTTGCATTGCAGACGTTAGGCTAATAAATTCGAATGATCAGGAATGAATTGTAAAAATGATATGCGGTTGAACTTTACTTACAGCAATGTGTAAAACATAGAAAAATTGCTGGAAACTGGACAAGATTCAAGATAGACGCCATCGGAAAACAAACCGTAAGTCGTATCGCTACATTGTCTGGCTCGGTTTGAAAATTTATGAACTAAACCACAGACATAATGAAGGATCACAAAACTTTGCGTCATAACTGGTCTGAATATGAGTCTGTACTGTTGAGACACCATTTATAATGATGGAGTTAGTCTTGTAGCTATTTTTTTTATTATTATGTGGCTGTCACTAGGTGTCATTATTATCATTGATGTATGATAACGCGTAGGCTATTCAAAACAAGAAACAGAAAAGGATAGAATCTTCACGATACAACAAAATATTTCAAAATCAGAATTCGATTTACAAAGGGATAAATACTTACCTGATATATTGAGAAACTTGGCGACACAAAGAAGAATGGTGATAATATATAGTTGTGTTTGAATATGCAACACAAGTGCTAAGATCAGTCGTTGTTTACGTTATAAATACTGAAATCCGGAAAAATATTCCCTGAAGGTTTATAAATTACATAATATTTACTTATCCTTCACCATAGAATGGAAACATTTGCACCTACACATTTCTCTGAACTCAGCCACTATATAATTATGGATTTCAAGGGTCTGGGTTCGGTAAATTTTAATATCCCGAACATCTCATGTGTGACGCATTGTGGTTTAGTTTGTTTAAAAAAACTTAAGGGCGGCACGTCCTAAAATTTAGTGGTCTTAACTGCACGTAGTGAAATGGGGCAAGAAAGGAAGATACATGCAGAGAAGTGAGGATGGGCAAAAAAAATTAGGAAATATGCCAAAAAGGAACCATATTTATAATCTCTTTGATTTATTTTTTCTTATTTAGTTTAAAGAAACTGCCTCGTTAATATAACCTTGAAGTGTATAATGGTGTTTCAGATTATTGTTCCAACCCTGTCAGTTGGTGACTAAGGAACAATTCAGTCAGAATCTTTTAACTGTGTTACAGACACTGTATATTTAGACGCTTAAAAACGAGATCTTCCCGTTGCGTTTTATCTCGAATTTTCTTCTCTCTTATATCACTGACGATTAATAAGTGCCACAAAAAAATTATAACTTTCCACCATACTTCAGCCGCAGAACACACTCACATTTAAGATTGGATTCGCTAACTAAATACACATACCAGCATTTGGATATTCAAGGTTGGCATTATTTTACTTCTTAAAAGCATGTAATATAGACGTTTCCTCTTTCTTCTTGAGGTGTTCCTAAGCACTCACTTCCTCTAGGCTGATATCTTTTATGTTTAATCCATTTTTCCCATTTTCTAACGAAAGACACCATCTTTTCCATACGTCGGTCTTCCCTACATAATCTTTGAACAGACAATCGTTTACGAAACTTTGCGTAAATACAACGTCGCCAAACAATTTAAAAATTATTTACATGGTCTAAAATGTATAAATTATACAGCTAACTGCAATGTCTTATTAAAACGAGAGCTATAACAATAATAAACTCTTCCAAGGCTGAATTCCCTAACACAAAGATTACAAACATGTCGCTCCTGCGATGTCAAGTAACGACAGCGTTAGTTATTGGAACGACCTCAAATGTTTTGTCATAGAGGATATTCTAAGACACGTTGCTTTGTAAAAGAATGTTTCTTAGAATTCACAAACAAGTTGCAGGCTGTGTGAAATCTGTAGTTTATTTGGTTTGGGTATGGTGATGGAAAGTGTAGAAATTTAAACATGGCCACGTGAAATTTTATATAACAATAATTCGTAAATATATATACAAATTTCATATAAAACTTCGTGTAAGTGCCAGAAGTTACAGACACAAATACAACGCAGATCACTGGAGTCCAGCTGACACGTTTAAATTTGGCTAGTCAGAATTTCGGCTTGCGTAAATTACGCAAATCAGTATATTGTGCAATTATTGATCCGTAATTGCTACTAGCTACAGGGATTGAAACGTATGAAGGAAAGCAGCTCTAAAATTCAGTACAACGTTCTCGGGCAGACAGCTGCATCATGGTGCCAAAGTTCTTCAACGGTTCAGAGAATGACTCCCTCCCCATTTTCAGGGTGCTACTGGTGGCTTGGCAAAACCAAAACCGAGGTTTTGTTTGTCTGACCGAGAAGATCTTTTTGAATTCTGTCGCCGCGAAATCTTCAAGACTTACAGTTTTAAAATTTCTTCACGGAAATTGTTGAGTGGATCGTGCCAGACACCAGTACGACATTTCAAGATTTCTTTTGCGTTGCCTCTGTTGTTCTATGGGCCTACATTCTTTGTTTCAAGAAAGTTCCTAACACTTTTATGAGAAAACAATTTTCACACTTGTTCTCGAAACTACGTTTTCAGTTAACGCAATTATAATGTACTGTGGAAGTACAGGAATGACTTTAGTAAATATATCCTGTCACATGTAGATAAAGTAATTAGGATATAATTGGAACATCCTCATTGCGGTCATCCTAAAATAAACATTCACTGTCTCTTTCTTTCCTGAACACATAGAATAGTCTCATTTATTTTTCTGGTTTTACGTTCAATGAACCTATACAAATCGGAATTAATGTACATGCGTCATATTCCAGCTCACTGCATCCACGTACTAAATGTGATATAATGCTAGATCTTTCAAATGTACTGTTTGCGGATTGAAGTAGCTTAGTGGTCTAGGTGATCATCTATCGCCAAACAAATCCGTTGGCTGAGAGCTAGTCGAGGGTACAGCTACGACACACACAGAAGTACAGCTCTAAATTATTTCGTCAAATTAATTAATTTCAGATTTATTAGGCTGAAAAAATAAGTAAATTATCTTACGGAAATACTGGCCTCATGAAAGAATTCCAGCAGATAAATCTGGGAGGTAGGTATGACATCGTACTCCTTCCACGAAAAAAGTGACTTTATTTACCAGTTTCAGAACTGGGAGACGATGGTGATGATGATGATGATGATGATGTCAATGATGATGATGATGATGATGATAATAATAATAATAATAATAACAGTACATAAAAAGACATGATAGAGTGTGTGCACAACTACACTTCAACATACGCATAGAAACAGGGGTACAACTGGGCAAAAAACACTGGTATGAACATGTGCCAAAATCAGTATAAACAAGTTAAGGAGGCAAGGTAACCATATTGTGGAACCAATAAATACTAACTGAAAGAACTGCCCCCAACAACAAACCAGACATTATAATCCATGATAATGAAAAGGGAACATGTATGGTAATAGAAGCTGCAATCTCAGGAGACAGAAATGTGATTAAAAAAGAAACCGAGAAGAATCTAAAATATAAAGACCTTACAATAGAAATACAGCGCATGTGGAATATAAAAACAAAGGTGATACCAGAAAAAATAGGGGCGACTGGGACTATTTCAAGGTCATTCAGAAAATACGTGTGCGACATACCAAGGAAACATGAAGTGAAGGAACTCCAGAAAACAGCCATATTGGGCACTGCACACATACTTCGGAAAGTGCTAATGTAAAAGTACAATAGATTCAACACTGAAACTAACGATATAAGCACCATGAATAGTAACAACAGAATAGCTGCAACTCTGTATTCCCTAGGGACATAGTTTGTCTCAGGAATGTAAGTATAAATACCCTGCATAAAGGAGACGATGATGATGATGATAATAATAATAATAGTAATAATACTGGAATGTGAAAAAAGTGATACCAGTAATAATAGAGGCGACTGGATCCATTTCAAAATCACTGACAGTACCTGAACAACATAAAGGGAAAGAACGAAATGAAGGAACTACAATAAACTGCCATATTGGGCACTGCAAACTTATCACGAAAAAGTGCTAATGTAAAAATATAAAACGTATTTCACGGGCGAAATAACATTACATGTAGCACAAGCGATAATTACAGAACAGCTGCAACACTATATATCCTAGAAACATAGTTTGTTTCAGGTATATAATTGTAAATACCCAGCATAAAGGAGATAACAAGGATGATGATGATGATGATAATAATAATAATAATAATTACGCGTTATTAAGACGTCAGATATTTCTGCCGACCGATAATCAGATTCAGCATGATTTGTGCTCTCCTTTAAGGAAATAATCTTTGCAATGTGACAGTCTTCCATTTAAGTACATGTACCACATTCGTGAAAGGTTAATCATGGAATAAATCCGTGTCAGAGTAAGCCGAAAAGCCTGACGCATGTACGAACATAGAAATGATGATGAAGAAGATGGTGATGATGATGATGATGAAAGGGTCCCGTTTTTACACCTCTTATTCTATATGTAAATTACCTATCCAGTGACTTTTACTAGCAGCAATAAAGCTGTCACCCGAAACAGAGAGTGTCACATACCTTGTAAATGTGCCAGGGGGTTGTACTACCCATTGAAATTCTAGCAGTCAATACAGCTCTTTTCCAAAAGAGTAGTTCTCTAAGATCATCAAATTTTATCAAGAGATTGAAAGAGTAAACCGGAAAGGAAATAAATCTATTTGGCAGATATCTTCTTTGAAATATTGCGCCGTAAGCCATAATTTTGTGATCAAATGTAAATAAATCCGGAGAAGATAGGCCGGAAGTTGATTCCAAGCATCAAACCTACGTCTTGTAATTCATGTACATTCAAGACAGACGGAATGCTATGCTCACCCGATGCAGAATAAAGTGCAGAAAGAAGAAAAGAACAAAAGAGGCACTAAAGTGTTGAAGATTATCAGGAAGGAAAGAAATAATTGTCGTCCGAGGAAAGTCGAAAGAACATCGTGACGAGAATCTTAATTAATTCCCAATCACAGAAAAGATATATCGTATTATAGCAATATCGGCAATGATCTGCTTGTATGTAAGACAGTTTATTTATAGATATTGAACCAAATACATAAATAAGTTTATTTCGAATAAGTGCCGGGAAAAATTCTGCAAGGTGAAACAGAAGAGACCGTGCTTAGGGGTGTGGGACAAACTGTCTTCAGTTTCTTCCTTTGTTACGAAATATACCTGGAGGGAAGACTTCACTGGTGGAAATTTTAACGGGACAAAATTTAATTGCGTTTGTGTGCAATGCACAGATTGCGTCAGGCTCATGTTAGATACACCCGTATTATGTAGTGCAGGTGTGAGATCAGTAAGGCGGGTGTGAATATAAGTGAAGTATGCTATTTTTGACAGCGTGATTGACGCTATAGTATCTGCATAATACGCAGTAAAAGAAGAAAATGCGGAGATTATTCTGAATTGTAGATCCTTGGGAATTACAAAATCAGGGCGACCGAAATCGTCTAGAGCTGTGAGCTACACACAGCAGTAAAAAATGTCTTGGGCATAACGATCGTAGATACAAAAAATGAAGAAGGAAGAAAATTAAGCTAAAAAGGAACTAAAAAAGAATAGATTGGAAGGGAAGAATAAATAATTTTAAAATGCCATGTTAAAACTTATATTTTCTTCGTTGGGGTTAACTGCTGTATCAGGAATTGTGTTTAACTCCTTATATCCACGAAAAACACTTCTCCTTCAGTGTCGTTCTATTTACGGGATCTATAGAAAGGCGACTGGAAGCAATTTGGTAAATGTAGACTCTTCGCGACTTTTTCATTGTCTACACACTGAATTCCAAGTATTCATTCTGACCTGATGTCCGTGAAACCACAAAACATTGCGTGGCTCCATAAATAAACGCCCCTAATTAAATACGATTGTCTGTTGGAAGCTATCCGCCACTACAGTGCAAACATCCTGAAGTCCATTCTGCAGTACACAATTTTCATTCGTTAACTTCAACTTGGCTTTCTAATGCTCTGAACTGCGAAGATCTGTTGTTAAGTTTCATACACTAACTTTTATTTCCTTTTGAATGTGTTATTCTTTTATAAGAAACTGAATATGTCTGCTCAATAGTTCCAAACAGGGAACATGGGCGGTACAATGGTTCACTCCTCGGCCTCTGATCGCAGAGACCTGAATTAAATGAAATGTTAAACTATGTGAGGTTTTTGGCCGATAAAAAGTGGCACTTGCTTCGAGTACAATTCTACCAATGTTCCATAAAAATCCTTCGTCTGTCACTGTCGCTATTCTATATCTTAGCAATTGACAACTTCCCAAAATAAAATTAAACACACACACACACACACACACACACACAAGAACTGAGGACCCTGCCACCATTCTTCTCACATATTCATACTGCTGCACATGCAGTCCATGCTGAAAGTATAGGCCCTTTTGTAAGATGCTAATTGTAAGAAATTTTAAAAAGCTTTGAAACTTTACTGTCGACCTCATATATAAAAACCTGCATAAAAATTACTTCCGTGGTTCGAATTAAATATGCGGAAACACGAGCAGATGGATGTGGTCTCCTTTTTGTGTAATAATTTAATGTTTAAACCTGCTCTGTTTTGAATCACTTTTCCTTCCCTCCCTCTTTATCTCCTCTTTTCTCTCGTCCCAGTACGACACGGTTATCCGTTTCCTGTCCTGGTTTGAATTTGCACTCCTAATTCTTGATGTCTATAGTCATAAATCAAATATAATAGCTCTAACACTCTTCCCCGTTCAACGTATTGCCATTCTTCGTATTGCAAAGTAACTGTAAATCTGTTTTTTTTTAACTTTGTTCACGATATCTTCTTTTTTATACGCTCTTTAACTGCTGCGTGTCTCACCTGTTTGAAACCAGTTAGCAGTAAACATTTCTTCTAGACATGTGCTTTTTTTTTGGTTTGGAATTGGGAATGAGATTTTTTTCTACTACATTTGCAGTGTTCTTTCACGCCTGAACTGAAAAACCAGTTACAAAAAGAAATATGCCTTCTCCATTTGAGCCTGTTAACATAGTTATCTGTGAAGAGCTTCAACATTCATAAAGTTAAAGTGATCCATTGATAAACTAAAAATACTCACTGCGAACTACGAATAGTAAAATCTCCAGTAGCGTGAAGTGTCTCGGAATGAGTAGTTGTGATTTGAGTTTGGTGGCATAGTCAAAGATTGTACCATACACCGTTCAACCGATACAAGTTTTTGAAAACAGGAGAGTTTGAGGAAATTTTAAAAGGGCGTCAAACACGCACTGTCCTTCGAGCTCAGAATTTTACACTCCTAATGGCTACACAAAGTTTTGAATTCATGTCAATGATTTAGACTTTACGTACATTATAAAAGCTCAGAACAATACGGGCCCTTTGTTTAGGGACATGTCATACACAGAAAAAAATTGTGTTGACAAAAGAAGTGTTTGTGGCTTTTAACCGAAACGTATTTTCTATAGAAGCTCAAAACCATACATCAATAATAATTCAAGCCTCAAATTGCCTTTATATTACTGTATTTACATTCCCAGTGCGCCCAGTGTCAGCAGATCCCAAAGTCCCAAAACCCTTACTCAATAAATTTATCCGCTGTCCAAGGCTTTCAATTTTTTCTCTGAATTTTATTCACAGAAATGAGATAAATTCATATTTTTTAGCCTCCGTTAATTTCATACATGAATTCATCCATTTCTTCCCTTTTCAGATGCTGCTAGTTTTTCTGCAGAACCTGTATTATAGGTAACAGATTCATCTTATGCTTGAAGATGCTTGTGTTTTTTCATCGGAAAATTTGTCTTTCCCTCTTTTCCTATCCGTACGCGAACCTGACAACATTCATTAGTAGAGCTGCATAAAGTATACCATCTGTGACTTTAGCTCAACACAGTACTCCTCTGTTGTTAATGTGAGGATAAGAGATTACAGATTCTACAAATAATCTGACGGGTATCAATTTCTTCAATTATTTTAATTCTACAAAACAAGATTAGCAACAAATTTAAATTATTGACAATGCTCATAAATCAGTGTTTCATTTAGAGCATAACTTTTAATAAATGCCTTCTAAATCGAAATCTATTAGATATAATGTCTAAGTTTTGTGTTCTTGTTTCAAATTGTTAAGGAAAATTAAACTAAATTAAATTTAAACTAAGCCAGAAGTGAAAACAAGAAGATTCAATTTAGATAAAATTTAATAGTTTTCCCAAAAGGAAGCACACATTCGTTACTTTAAAATTCTGCTACTGGCTTTTTCATAAGTTTGCTCTAGAAACTGGACTCACTCATATTCATCATCCTAGGACTCAGACGTCTTATTTTTAGCCCGAAAAATTAGAATAAATATGACATTTGTTTCAGATCAATAGTTTCGGGAATGTGAAATGGCTTAGAATTGAATTTTCAAATGTTACATTGTCAAATGTGCATGCAGTATGTATTAGCACATAGAATTAAAGCATGTTAGAGTAAAGAAGATAGAGAAAACTCAAACTTTGGACACTGATAACCACCCTTCATTACTCTGCTGAAGAGGAATTTGTTAATTAGAACTTGAAATGTTAAGAACTACACAATTTAATGCAGTTGCAGGATGTGTGTTATATCCCCATGGACTACCATGACCAAATTAGGCACAAATAAACCTGATCAAGGAACACGGCAGGATAAAAAATTAACCTGAAACGTGACACTATAGAAGGTCTAATTGTATTTTGCACGTAGACCAAAAAGTTAATTTAATAGATTTTATAAATCCGAAAATTGTACCACTCATTTATTCAGAAATTCTGCTGTGAATTGTAGATCATTGTCTTTTTACTTCCTCACAAATTCACACATCTTATATAAGTCTCAGTTTCAACAAAGATGCTTTTGCACAGTGTGTGCCTTGTTCACAAGACGTGAGACACATGTTACAGTGGGAACAAATAATGATATTTCTCTTATGGAATGTGGTAGAAATTTACCTACTTTCCATCGAATATCAGTAAACTTCTACAAGAATAGATGGCATAGCATTCTACAGGCAATAGTCATCATAGTTACCACCGTCAGTCACAAGCCTCTCATCTTTGTACGCCGTCAGAAACGACTCCATACTTCTCTTCTGTATCCACTAGAGTTGCCTACGTCTTTGTGCCTCGCTAGTCTGAATGATACAGAACTCTGTGACTGCGAGGGTACAGACGAAATATTTCACGTTATTTGACGACATTCTCTCAAATACATTCGTTACATTGCATTTACTGTAAAAGTGTTTATAAATCCAGGAATTCACCGAGAGAGAGACTAAAGAAAAACATGATGTATATAAGTTGAGATAGTTGGTGCAAGTGCAGGTCTTAGCTACTAAACAGTCCTGTTTGCTACGCTGTTAGAGGATCTATAACTAACTAACTAACCAACCAACCAACTAACTAACTGCGAGGAGCGTAGTCCTTCTTGAGAAAGTAAGAGGTCCTGGCTAGTCAAGAAATTCTTCGCACTTTATGAACACCGAAGGTTCATTGCCACTTTCACAAGTGACTGTCAGGTCTTCCATCCTAATCCAGACCAAAGTCCGTGCCCCCATCCTACTTCTTGAAGATCCATTTCAATATTACCCTCCCAGCATAGCCTAGGTCTTCCAAGTTGTATCTTTCCATCAAGTTCCCCATCAAAATCCTTTATACACGTTTCCTATCTCCGTACCTGTTACATTTCCTGCTAATCTGATTTTCTAGTTTGATCACCCGGAAGATATTTGATGAGGAGTACAGATCATTAAGCTCCTCATAATATAATCTTCTCGACTGCCCTGTTAGCTCGTCTGTCTTAGACCTAAATATTCTCCTCAGCACACTATTCTCAAACACCCTCTGTCTATGTTCCTCCCTCAATGAGAGAGACCACGTTTCACACCCGTACAAACAATAGGCAAAATTATAGTCAGATATAATTATTCTACACAGGCATGACAAATACAACAGTGTTCAAGGATACTAGTTGCGGCCTACACCCAGGTCATCATCAGACATATACACTACTTAGAGATTATGAAAAAAACCACACTAAAGTTCATATATTAGCCCCGGAAAGAGATCGTATTACCTTACAAAAACATTATGACACTTGTTAAAAATGTAAAATCATAAAAAATTGTAACTCAAACAACAATAATGTTTTAAATAATGGATTTAATAAAGAAGGTAGTCAGTTTTAAAACCTCTTTGTGGTATATATTTCGCAATGCAGCTTCCATATTTTCATCTAAATAAACACTGTTTTAAACAAGTTTTATTATGTTTGTGTAAGGGAACGAAATATAGTTTCCGGGTTAATGTATGGACTTTAGTATGGTTTGTCGTTAAGTTCTAGTAGTGATGATTGCTGGATATAAGCCGAAACTAGTAACCTTGAAGACTATTTTTTGTGTTGTGCATGACGATGTGTTGAATAAATATATCTACTGATCGGAGCGCAACGGGATGTGCCACTTAAAGATTACTTAAAGAAAATTATAGTCTTGGACATTTTAATACTTTTGATCACCAAACCGGAAGACAAAAGATTCTGCACCGAATGATAGCAAGCATTTCCTAAGTTAAACCTACTGTTAATTTCATCACGAATGGTGTTGGGATTTCTTGGGGTTATTGCCAAATATTTTAATTCTTACACCTTTTCAAAGATTTTATTACCTATCTTTATGTTGTGATTTGTCCTAAATTCTCTGCACGAGAAACGAACTTATACTTTGTGGTTTCATCATTTCCTTACAGACCAGTCTCCTTCCCAGAGACTAATAAGCCTTGCGTGGTCTTACGCAGAACATGTTTTCTTGCCCCCAATATAATAACATCATGGACGTAAACCAGAAGGTGACGCGACCCATTTAATTGTAAGCTCTCCTGATTTGTCTGGAACATCTTAATGACATACATTCAAGCAAATTGAAAAGCAATCGCAAGATAGCATCTTGTTTCTAATCATTCTTAAAAGGAAACCTGTCAGACAAATATTTGACTACGCGGAGTCAAAGACCTAAAAATCTGCTCGGACTTTAGTAATGTCTTGTTATTTTATTGCTATTAAATCGTTGAGGGTTTCGACAGAAAATCTGATAAGGCGAACATATTTCATGGGACAAAAAGCAAAAGGGGCGACATCTTTTAAATTTATTGATTTGGCAGCTTCTCAGTTAGCCTGGACCGTGACCCACATATCCACTTCTAGAGGCCTTCTTATAATTCTTGACACAGACAGAAATGTGCAGGATTTAGAAGGGAATGTGGTATGAAGGAATTGTCAATGGAAATAAAGATGAACTTCCAATGTCACTTTTGTTATAAAAGAAGAGATTTCAAAACAGATGTCGTGGAGCAACAGAGCTGCGGCTAGCCTGGTAGCGGTACCAGTGTTTCGTGGAGGAAACAGTGAGAAATTGGTTACCGTACAACTGAGTCTTACATCTGAACGTCGGAAAACTAGGTCCATAACCTGACATAGTTTACTGAACTACCTTGACAAACAACCAGCTACCTACACGAATACAAGGTTTGTCGTATCCCTTTAAAATTTGCTTCAAAATTTGTATATTTTAAATAATTTAATTTCCAGAGCTGACGTTATATGTATTTATCTTCTGCGGTTACGTCACCAGCGTAGCCTTTTCTCTTCTGGTGTGCCTAAGACAATTTTACATGAGTTCATCATTTTTCCTTTTTGCTTTATAATCTAGAGCGCTACCAAAGGTTCAGTCCAGGCCTAAGGCACATTTATCTCTTTCGTAACAAGACCAGTTTTTACGGTGAGGAGTTGTTAGCACCTCGCCCAACCCTCAAGATGGAGGACCACCCCTTGTCGGCTGTATGCGACAATTTAATCAATATATTCGCAGCTACCGTCCATATTTGAGGCAGCCGGAGGACGCGCCATGGTGTGGTGACGGGGGACCCACTTAAGTCTACAATGCTAGAGAATAATACAGTAGCAGAATTAAGTTTTTTTATAGAGTAATGCGGTCTTGTGATAGCTGTCCTGACTTTGGTGACACTCAGGTATTCTTGAATTGCGTTAAGTATTTGCTGAAAATTTTACAGTAACGAAAATTTTGCTTTCATTTTAATGGGATGGCTCGCGTCGGGACGTATGTCGGTGGGAAACAGATGAGATCACGGGCTAAGGATGTGACCCTTGCGGTTGTAGACTGTAGTTGGGACAGACGAGAGGATGCGACTAACTTTTACACTACCTTCTTTTTTTTGTGCAAACAAAAGGAAATAAGGGAACACCTTAAAAATTCCCCACCTTCGGTCCTTATCGGAGTTCACCCAGGACTTGTAGCAACTGTTCTCATACAGTTTTCACGATGGTTGTCTTAGCATATTTTCATGGGCAGAGTATATTCCAGGGAATTTGCAGAACAAAATAGTCTAATAATTAGAACGTTTATGAACAATGTAATGAAAAACCAAATCATTTAACCAACCAACCAAAAAACCAACCACCTGTTTAAAATTCTTCTGAATTACTGTATGGTCATTAAACCCACCTTTTCATGATAAGTTTTTACATTCTTTGATGTAATAAAATGTTCAGGATATACGTAATGTTTCTGCGGAATGTCATTGTAGGCTAAAACTATGCCGAACATCATATAATGTGGACCAACTCCAAGCTTTACAGCTTTCAGTCAAATCTGAAATTCAGTCTTCAACACAAGGGGTTCGACGCGGAGTTTGCCACGCGAATATATGCCTGATGTTGAAGATTTCCTGGATTTTTTTTTTTTTTTAGTATGTTGCTCTTGGTAACTTCATCCATTCTTGAAAGAGAAATCAAATGACAGAAAAGACACCCTGAAGGAAAAAGACCGTTTGGGAGACGAAGGCACAATGGGAGGATTAGGATTGTGTGGGTTGGAATTGGCTGGCTGAGTATAGGGTCAAGTGGCCAGTTATCTGAAGACTACTTCGAAAATGAAGGTCCCCCCCCCTCCCAAAAAAAAGGGAAATTCTTGACTAACTAAACCATTGTCAGCTCATCGAAACGGAGTAGATTCCACTGGGTTAGAACGGTGAGTAGTGAAATGATAGTGACTGAGTGTGGAAGGACGAAATAACCAGCTGTGGATGCAATTATTATCTACCTTGAAAACCCTTGTGAATGCGTGAGTGAGTGAGTAAGCAAGTACCTGCGTAAATGTGCTTTGGAAGACGGACGTCTTAACGAAGAGGCTTGATTCATGACTTAGGCCACAAAGATTTCTTTCCATGAAAACTATACGATGACCGGAGTTACATAGGATAGCACCACCGAATTGTAGCGGTCGTTATGAAGCACTAAACATGTACTGTACCTGTGCTTCGAATGGCAAAGCAGTGTTACGGTTTGTCGATAACGGCAATCCATGTCTGCTAAGAACTATTCAAATTCATGTAATGAATATTCAGTGAAATTGCATGTAGTTGTGAAAAGGTCAAGCGGCACATATTTACAGCCGGCATAGTAGTGTCGTACCGCGCCGACACTTTCTAACCAAATGTCATTGAAAAGTTTAAATTTTTGGAGAGTATTTAATAAACACATGACTTCGTAATATCCCTATATGGTCGTGACGCATGAAAACGAATACATTAGTGGAAGAGTGTGAAAAATGTGTGGATTAGCGCACGAATGTTTTGTTAACCTCGTAATACGACGCTGACGTATATAGTTAGTTTCCAATAGCCTACACGAAAGAAGAAAGAACAATGTTTACAAGAACTCTAGCCTCTCTGTGCATTAGCACTGGCAGCGTTAGTGTTTAAGGGCTTGTGTCAAGGGAGACGCAATGGGGTAAATTCTTGTGTAATGGATGGCGCGTGTTCACTGAATTCTGGCTGCCGCCTTTGTTCCAGCCACTGTACAAGAATTAGAGTATTTCTGAGACTCGCAGACAAGTAGGTTATTATCGTTACAGTCTAATCCACAAAATGGATAGGAAAAGAAAAATTTGGAACAGCCTCAATGGTGTCCAAAATTTATGTTTGTATTATTTGAAGACTCCTTTGCAGCTACTAAGCTTATGGACAGAAGAATAATGAGTTGAAAATAAATTGGAAAAGATGAAGTGATCCTGGACTATTTTAAATTAATACCCTTCATTCTTCCAGAGCCCCGAAATAAAGGCATGCAGAAGAATCCGTCTACGTAAATATTTAATCGATATTTGTACCGGGACCTTTCAAAAACACATTAGTGTTAAGCACTCGGTGCTTTCATGTTGCAGATACAGTAAATGTAGACCGGGAAAACAGAAGTCTGCACCGCATGTTACAGAGTGCGCCCCTGTAAGGCTGTAGGGCACATGCAAGGCATGAAAATCATTGAAGGCAATTGGAGATCGTTTTATCAATTGGTGTAAATTAATGCTGTGATATAACTTACTGCCTTTCGAATACATGATGGTCACTAGGCCACCAAAGAGTTGCCGTGTTTTATGAAAAACTTATATAATTACTATCGCAGACACATTTTACAAAAACTTTCGAGTCTCTGAACGTGAGTTTCAGTAGGTTCCCCACGGACGTGTGCTATGCGAAATACCAGGCTTCCGCCGCAGTGTAGAAGAGACCTTCAGTCTTCTGGGATATTACACGCTGTAGGTTGGTAGACTACGTTTGAAATGTGATGGCACAGGCGCAGGAACCAGAGTTCGTCTTTCGGCGAAACGGACGAGTCCATTTAAATCGGCGGGGGCGTCAGTTCAGTCGACTACTGGCAGCCGAGTTGTGCGCATCAGCGGTAGTAATGCTGGATACACCATGTTCCGAGGTAGTGTGAAGAGTACTCCAGTCGCCATTTTCACCTTCGCTTCCCCTCCCGCGCGTCACCGTGTGCCATCACATTTCAACTATACTCTAGCTGCCTAAGTGCCACAAGTGTTTACACGGTAAAGGTAAAGGTAAAGCAACCCCTGTACAGAACCTGGACAGGCCCAGAGGGTTCCAGGAGGTTGAGGCTCCCAGATTTCAAGACAATCGGCACATGACACGTGATAATGTTGTCAACCCTATGCACCGGTCGGCTGTACTCCTCAGGAAATATTCCTGGTACTCATTTCTGTTAGAGGCTGAGTCGACCCCAATGTCATAGTGAGTCCGGAAGGACGAAGTCAATGAAAATTTCCAATGACACCATCGGGAATCGAATCCGCGAACTTCCGGCTTGTAGCGCAGTGCCTGAACCAACTGCGCCACCAGCAGCGTGCCCCAGTGTTTATATGACTGTGGTGAAATGGATGTGATGTCTATAACGAATGACTTGTGAGCGGCAATTAAATAAAATATATCAGTTTGCAGTTCTATGGCACTTTTATTCGTATTTTGTACTTCACAAATGTTATTGTTTGAATTCGGTCTTAGTAATAC
>Ga0209755_10003944_pt1 | contig 17989 bp, 13 predicted proteins | sample TergutCo191P1_FD_187301 | JGI IMG/M metagenome (GOLD analysis project Ga0209755, IMG submission 187301) | Cornitermes sp. P1 segment gut microbial communities from Petit-Saut dam, French Guiana - Co191P1 (SPAdes) (version 2) | ecosystem: Host-associated > Arthropoda: Insects > Digestive system...
CAATTCCCGAAGTATCGCCCAAACCATCTCGGGGGTGGCGGGGGGTGCTGTTTGCGGTGTTTCCATCCCGATCTTCTCCTGCCTCACAATATAACGCTTTTTACTGAAGCTGGCAAATATGCCGCCGCCGTTGCGGGTTGCCCTGTTTTATGGTATAAGCAAAGAGGATATAATGCAGGTTTGAGAATTGGTGACTGTCACCATATGTGTCACCAGTTGGTGGTTTTGGGGCCAAAAATAGGCCCCGTCTATCCTTGTTTTGCCTTCGCATGAAAATTGATTTCCGTGCCCACTACCGATAACGCACTTGAAACTTTCTGTTTTTCTTGTACCATGGACGGTGGATATACTTGAAATGCGTAGACCATACAAAAAACCGATTGTAACGGCTTCCCCGGATATCAAGATCCCAGAGCCGCACCTTTCCAAGCTGGTCATCTTACTCCTAAAACGACTGACCAGACTCTATCTTTTCCTCTTTATGGGGGTAGCCAAGATTATCCTACAGGAGGACCGCTATCTTTTCGAGGCGTTTGAACGGGCTTTGGCGGGGAAAAGCCGTTGCATCCTTGCTTTTCGCCACCCGAATGGCGGGGAGCCCCAGCTTTTGACTTGGTTTTTTCTTTCCAAGTTAAGGAAGCTCGCCGCCAAAAAAGGAGTTCGGTTTGCCCAGGCCCCCCATTCCGTGTTCGTGTACAGTTATGACGTAATCCGCTGGGGCGGTTGGGTTTCCAGATTCATCATGCCCGGTATCGGCGCCATGCCGATTTACCATGCCAAGCTGGACAGCAAAAGCATGGTGAGGATTTTCAACTCGATCATTAACGGCCCCTATCCGCTGGCCTTGGCACCCGAAGGCAAGGTCTCGTACATGACGGATTCCGTTCCGAGACTTGAGCAGGGGGTCATACGCATCGGTTTCCAGGCCGCGGAACGGCTCGTGGAAAATGGCATCGATTGTCCGCTGGAAATTCTTCCGCTGTCGATTCACTTCCGTTTTGGATCTTGGGGACATTTTACCCTAGAGTGGCTTCTGCGAAAAATCGAAAGGGTCTGCGGCTTTTACCGCCGCGGCAGAAGGAAGCTCCCCTTTACGGAGCGTGTGCGGCAGTGCATGGATTACGTCCTTAAGGCTAACGAGACCCGTTACCAGATAAAAGGCGGCACCGTTGACGGTAACAACACACCCCTGCCTTTCGAAATGCGTCTTGAAAAGGTTGTCTACGCCGCCTTGGAAACCGCGGAAAGGATTATGGATGCGAAAAGCGACGGGGATATCCTTACCAGAATGCATCGAGTAAACCAGATGTGCTGGGATCGAATCTACATTCCCGGCATGGAGGATTTTAAGGGAAGCACGCAGGTCGAGCAGGGCATAATGGATCTTCAGGCCGGCGAAGCTTGGTATGCGGGGCGGCACATTGGGCTGGTTGAACTCTGCTGGTATTTTCGGGTTCCGCTCCCTCAGAACGAGGCCACCCTGCACGCGAAAGTGGAATACGCCCAAAATCTTTGGGACTTCGCCAACCGTTCCATGGGGGGCGCGTTCAAAAACAGAGTGAACATTTTCCCGCGCAGGGTGATTTTACAGGCCGCCCCCGTAATCAACCTGAGCGAGCGCCTTTCCGCGTATAAAAGCGACAAAAAAAGCACCATCGCTACGACGCTTTCGGATTTGGAACAATCATACCGCGACTGTATCGACACCGTTGCAAAGGTCAAGGATTTTTTCAACAAGTAGAAGGAAACAATCAGTGTTATTGTGGGGATGCAAAACGGAGGCCACGTTTGACCTCTGGTCAATCGAGCATTTCATAAACGGAATCGCCATGGCCGGCGGTGCGAATCTGATAATCAGGGGCGCCTTCAGAAAAATGGAGTTAAGCCAGGATGCGCGAAAGACCATCAGCTTTCTAATTGTGTTGGTTGTCGCCCTTTTGTGGGAAGTGCTGGAACATTATCTTGAATCTGGCCTGCTCCCCGGAAGGGTGGGGGGAATGGTGACCTACTGGTTTCAAGGGGTGGAGCATTGGTCGAACCGCCTTATAGGGGATACCCTTACGGTAATACTGGGTTGGCGCATTTACCATTGGAAGCCACGCCTTGCCATTCCCGCGAAAGTAGTTTCCGTCCTGTGGATGCTTGTTCATATCGTTGTTTTCCCGCACAGTATGTATCTGCATCGGTTGTTGTTCGGGTAGGGGTGCGGCGATTATGCTAATGAAGCTAAAGCCCTCTGCTAAGCAAGAAATTGGGCAGCCAAGTCGAAAACCAAGGTATGTACGCAACCAGCAGCAACACCGCGAGCCGCACAAGGAAAAACGGAAGCACGCTACGGCATATCTGCATGACCGGCTTTCCGAAGCGTGAACTCGCAAGGAAAAGGTTTATACCGACCGGCGGGGTAAGAAAACCAGCCTCAAGGTTCAAGATAAAGATTATCCCCAGATGCATGGCGTTTATGTCGTAGGCGATCCCCAACGGGATAACCAAGGGAAGCAAAACCATGATCGCCGAAAACATATCGACCACGGTGCCCACCAAAAGCAAGGCGACGTTCAGCAGAAGCAAGAAAACAAACCTTGAATGAACGGTATCCCGCATCCATTCGGTAAAAGTCTCGGGCAGACCGGACAAAACAAAGGCGTATGAAAGACCGCTTGCCATCGCAAGGATTATCAACACCCCGCCCACCACCGGGATAGCCTTCGCAAAGACCCCGGGAACAGCGCGGATGGCGATATCCTTCTTGATAAAGACTTCCACGACCACCGCATAGACGACCGCCACTGCGCCCGCGACTTCCAGCCGCGCAGTGAAAAACCACACCAGCAGAACCACCACCGGCAACAGGATCTCAAAAATCGATTTTCTTAGGGAGTGAAACGCCTCTTTGCCGTCAAATGAAACCCTGCCCGCACTTTCCGTACCAAGGGCCTTTCCCGTTGCCTTGGTTTTGGACAACAAAAACGCCCCTGTAACGATCATGGCAAGCACCAGCAACATGCCCGGAATGATGGCCCCGGCAAAATAATGAACCGGGGTGTATTCCGCTTGTACGTTCATGTCGGTCATTATACTGTTGCTCATAACCGCAACCATTATGATCGCAAGGCTGGGGGGAAACATGACCCCCGTACCCCCGGCCGCGGTCAAAAGCCCGATTGATGTGCGGTCGGCATACCCGTTTTTCCTGAAAATCGTATAAAGTATGCCACCCAACGCCAGAATCGTTACCCCAGATGCCCCCGTGAAAGAGGAGAAAAAGGCGCTTATCAACACCGCGACGATGACGATGCCACCGGGTAACCTGGCAAAAAAGATCTGGAAGGTTCGCACAAGCCGCTCCCCCGCCTTGCTTTCGGAAAGGAAAAACCCGGCAAGCGTAAATAGGGGTATGGCGATAAGGTTGGGTTGCCTCAACCTGTTAAAGACCTCGCTGTGTAGCGCGGACGGGGCCGCCATGTCCGCGATAAGCATGATCGTGGCTATGCCCCCGATTGCCGCAAAAATCGGCATACCGGAAAGCGCGGCAAGTATCAGCAGGATAATCGCAGGGACTTGCAGAACCGTGGTCAGCCTTTCTATGTGGAATATCCATGTGTAAAAAGGCTCCGGCACATCCTCTAGGATAAGGCCCCAGATTATTTCCGCAATCGCAGGCAAGGCCACGGCCGTCCCCAGCAGAATCGCGACCAAGCCCATGATCCGCGGTCGCCAAGAGCCAAGGCCAAAGAAAAAACGCAGGGCCATGGTAATATAACCCAACGGCATGGCAATGGCAAAAATCCAGGCAGGTATGAGACCCGTGGCCCTTACGGGGGGCAGGCCGGAACCGTACATCGCAAGGCCATACTTGATAAACGGAAGCGTGTTCCAGGCAAGCATAGTCAGCAGGAAAATGATGAGCAGGGTGCCCCCAAGCTCAAGCGCGCGCTTTATCCCTTCATGCCTTATGTGCTGGGCAATTCCAATCGCAATATGCCCCCCAGACCTCGAGGTAAGCATGGCGGCAAAGAAAACCAGCACGAGAAAGAAATGGATTACCAGCCCTCTGGAGTGCGGAATGGCAATATTGAACTGGTGCAGTATCAGCTCGGCAAAAGGGATTAGAGCCAGAAGCGCAAGCGATCCAAAACCAATCCCTTTTTCAAGCCATGAAATTACGGTAGCAGGGGTCTTTGCGGACATTCACCTACTGCCCGTTTCTTGACCTTTCAAGTATCATGCTAATCCTTTCGTGCATGCCGCGATCGAATGTCTGACCAAGAAGCGGGGGGAGCGCCCTATGCGCCTCGCTGTGCCAAAGCGCCTGCTGTTGCGGGGTCGGCCTGTTGACCCTGAGCCCGCCGCCCTGCATGCTGCTCACGGCGTTCGTGACGGTTCTTGGCATCGTGGCATCGAATTCCGCGGCGATCCTGCGCGTAATGTCCATCATCGCCCGTTGCCTTTCCGGGCCAAGTCTGTCCCAGGTAACGCGGTTAAGGACTATCGCACCCATAAACGGAGCAATCGGCATGTCAAGCATGTGCCCAAGGTGCCTGTGAAGCCCCAGCGGGGCAATCGCCGCCGGGCTTTGGTAGATGGCGTTGACCGTACCGTTCGCAAGCATGATCCCCATGTCGGCCACTTCCGTAGGAATCATGTTGAACCCCATCCCCCTGAACACCATGGTCATGTTTTCCGACTCGGGACTGGTCGCTATCCTCATCCTACGAAGATCGCTGGGTTCAAAAATTGGCTCGCTGGAAAATATGTTTACCCAACCGGCTTTCGACCAGGCAAGTATCACGAAATTGGTACTGTTGGCCTGTTGCTCCAGAAAAGGCAGGACATCCCGCAGAACCAGCGCCAACTCGTCATCGTCCCTTATCTTGAAGGGAACGCTCAAGTTCATGACCTCTGGAATGATTTCGGAAAGGCCGAAAGAGGTGAACAATGCTGCCTGTATGCTATTCGTCGCAAGGGAGGAAAGCATCCTTGACTCGCCGCCTTCCAACCCATCGTGAATGATGCGCGGTCGCACGGTGTTGTTCGTAGCCCTTGCCCATTCCCCGGCAAGGCGGTCAAGGGTTCTGCCCCAGTCCGAATTCCGCGGCAAAGGCGAAGCCACCCGTATCTCTATGGCGTCCCCTCCCCTGCCCCCGCGTTGAGCAAAAACCATGCCCGGGGTTACGAAAAGCAAAACCAAACCAGCCAAAAAAACCACTGCACTTTTTCTCATAACCGTCCTCTTTTAAACATCAACTCAATCGACAACACGTTACAGATGCCCCAAAATCTAGCCCGTTTTGGAGGATACCCTAGGGAAGCGCTGATTTAATCCCCATTGGATTAAAGTAGTGCTTCCCTAACTTCTATTCTACCGATATCGCGCATGTCGATCAATAGTCCGAAAAGTCATAAAAACGGAAAAAAATCCTCGGCGTTGTATAACAGCCACCGCGCCTTCCGTTGGTCAAGAATGGTAACCAGCCGGGTCGAGGGGTTGTCGTCGGGGTTTATAGCGAGAACCCTTTCCAGACGCTCCTCGAAGGTGTCAAAATCCTGCTCCGGCACGCTGATGGATCGGGCGTAGGCGATAAGCGCACCAGTGGCAGTCCAACCGGATCTTTCCATGGCTCGCCCGAAGTGATACCGCGCGCGCTCCCTGTCCCCGCCAAGTATATCGGGCAGCGAGGCAAAGTACAGGACAAGGAATTCGTCCAGACCACCAAAGTTCGGGTCAAGCTCGAAGGCCCTTTCTATCATTACATGCCACACGGGTATATTCGCGGCTAGCTCGAAGTCGAACACGTCCAACGAGAACGCCGCAAGCCCGCCGGCCACCGTCCAGTACAAAAGCGGCACATCCCGCGGCCTGAACCTTCGCGCAAATGTCCGCATGTCGTTCTCGTTTCTGGCGGCGGCGGTAAAACCGCGGTGCCTTTGCTCCAGGGCGTCTAGAAGGATTCGATGCCCGCGCAGGTACAGTTGCTTGGCCCGCGCCAGGGCTTCCTCCCGCGCCTCCCACTCGTAGAAGGGAAGCATGTCGGCGGGGGAATGGACAAAGGCGTTGGCGTACATGATGAAGAGCGAACCGGTGGTAAGCATTAGCCCTTGATGCCTTGGGGTCGTGTAAAGCAGGGCCTCATACATTTTTATGGCGAAGGGGAGCGCGCCCCGAACCAGTTCCGGGTCGGAATCCCCGGTAAAAACCGCCGACGCGCCATCGCCGGTAAGGGCATTTGCCACCAAGGTGTTAATCGAACAACCCGTAAAACCCGCCGCCACCAACGATGTCGCCATCAGCAGCGCAAAAAAACGCATCTTTTTCATCTTCAATCCCCAATCGCCTGTCGGATATCCTTTTTTATCGCATCCAGCTTACGGGCGGCCTCCGCCTTCGCCGCATCAAGTCCGCCAGCCCCGACTTCCGCGCAACACGATGCGTAAAACTTGATCTTCGGCTCGGTACCGCTGGGACGTGCGCTGACCACGGTGCCATCCGCCAAAAAGAACTGCAACACATCGCTGGGGGCAAAGCCTTTTGCGCCTTTTTCCAGGTCGCGCACCTTGGACACGGCGATATCGCCCAGAGTCGCCGGGGGCGACGAACGGTATCTGTCCATGATTCCCTTCATGATCGCCGGACCTTCCGGCCCCTCGAAATACTTCGATATGCCGATTTCCTGCCAGAAACCGCAGGAAGCGTAAAGCTCGTCAAGCCGATCCAGAAGGCTTTTGCCCTTGCTTCGCCAGTAAATCGTCATCTCGGCGGTCAGGGCCGCGGCGGAAATGCCGTCCTTGTCGCGAACCTCGACCGCGATATTGTAGCCGTAACTTTCCTCGGTGCCAAGCACGAAAGCCCGCGCATTCGGGTCGCCCGCGGCAAGGCCGTTTTCCCACTGGCGCATCACATCGGCGATCCACTTAAAGCCGGTAAGGCATTCGAAACATTCGGCCCCATAAAGTTCGGCTACCCGTTTCTGCATTCCTGTGGTAACGATCGAGTTGACCATCGCAGCGTTGGCGGGCAGTTTTCCCTGCTCCTTAAGGGAAAGAAAAATGTAGTCCGCCATCAGCACGCCCATTTGGTTGCCGGTTACAAGAGCGTAATCGCCGTTTTTGTCCGGAACCGCGATTCCGAAGCGGTCGGCGTCGGGATCGGTGGCCATAACCACATCGGCCTTTTCCTTTTTGCCAAGCCGAATCGCCATGTCCAGCGCGGCGGCTTCCTCCGGGTTGGGGAAGGCCACTGTTGGGAAATTGCCGTCGCCTTCCCGCTGTTCCGGCACGGTGATCACGCTAAGGCCAAGGTCGCCAAGCACCTTTTCGACATGCATTGCCCCGGTTCCGTGCAGGGGCGTAAACACGACCTTTACCTCGCCGGCTTTTTCCTTGATAAGATCGGGGCGGAACAGTTTGGACTTGACCATCGCCTGGTATGGTTCGTCCACTTCCCGGTCGATAATCTTGAGAAGCCCCTTGTCCAGGGCCTCCTGCCTGGAAATTTCCTTGATGGTTTGGACTTTGCCCACCTCGTCGATGATCCCGATGTCGTGCGGGGGGACTACTTGGGAGCCGTCATTCCAGTAAGCCTTGTAGCCGTTGTACTGGGGCGGGTTGTGGCTGGCCGTCATGACTATGCCGGTGTCGCAGCCGAGTTGCCTTATGGCAAACGAAAGTTCCGGAGTGGGGCGCATACCCGAAAACAGAAAGGTCTTTACGCCGTTGGCCGCAAAAATCAACGCCGCGGCCTCGGCGAATTCGGTCGAATAGCGGCGGCTGTCAAAGGCGATGGCCGCGGAAAGCTGTCCCGCGGCGGCCTTTTCGGGAAATGTCTTGAGCAAATAGCTTGCCAGCCCTTGGGTCGCGCTTTTCACAACCAGGGTGTTCATACGGTTGAAACCACCGCCGATTACCCCGCGCAAACCGCCCGTGCCGAATTCAAGGTCGCGGTAAAACCTGTCTTTTAGCTCGTTCAGGGCTTCCGGCGAATCCGCCGCCAGAAGTTCCTCCACTTCCTTGCGGAAGCCAGTGTCGCGTTCCTTGGCAATATAGTCCTTTGCCCGACTGATGATCTCGGTTCTTTCCATAGAAAAAACGGTTCCCCCTTCGTGCGGCGTTTTGCCCAAACCACCAGCCCAGAGACGGAAGCCGTTCCAAAAGGCGGACGGGCGCATTACTCTATCTTAAACCGGGACACTTCCGAAAGCAAGGCCCTAATAGCCTCCCGATTCTTGGCGCTCAGATCGTTGACCCGGTATACCGCGGTGTTGATATGATCCGAACCCACGGCCATCTCGTTCATGCCCCCGGTAATCTCCTGGGTTACCCGCTCAAGGTTCTTGCTTTCGTTAATGACTTCCTTGCTGCCTTCCAGCATCTCGCGGGAACTGCCTTTAACCTGTTCGGTTATGTTGCTAACCTGTCCGATGGATTGCAGAACCTGCTTGCTCCCACGGCCCTGCTCCTCCATCGCATGAAGAATTTTGTTTTCCTGCTCCGCGACGGTCTTTACGCCACCGTCTATCGCCTCGAATTTGTGCAGGACGTTGTCGGTGGAGCGCATGATCTTGTCGATGGAGCTTTTGATTTTCTTCAACACATCGCTGATGGTCTTGGACTGCTCACCCGAAGACTCGGCCAGTTTGCGTATCTCGTCGGCGACGACGGCAAAACCCCTGCCCGAGTCGCCCGCATGGGCCGCCTCGATTGCCGCGTTCATCGACAGAAGGTTGGTCTGGCTGGCGATGTTTTCCATTACCGCATTGATTTCAAGCAGCGACTCCGACTCGCGGGCAATCTCTTGAATATCTGTGGCGACCTCGCTCAAACCCATACGCCCCACCTCCGAGGCATTCTCCAGCTCCCTGACGCTTTCGGCGTTTTTGGTCAAGGTATTGGTGACGGACTGGATGTTCGCGATCATCTCCTCGATCGCCGCCGATGACTGCGAAACAGCGTTGGCCTGTTTTTCGATATGCCCGTTGAGCCTGTCGATGTTGACGGTAACCTGTTCCATCGTCGCATTGGTCTCTGTCACACTTGCGCTCTGGTTAAGGACGCGGCTTTTGATGCTTTGCGTGTTGGCGGCGATCTGGTTCACGGCCGCGGCGGTTTGGTTCATGTTGCTGGCAAGCTCGGTGCCGATGTCGGACAGCGAAACCGCCTGCGCCTTTATGCTTATGACCAGGTTTCTGATCCTTTGGAACGTCATGTTGAAGTAGTGAGCCATCTTGCCAACCTCGTCCTCGCTGGAAACCGCAAGCTCTTTTGTCAGGTCGCCTTCGCCCTCGGAAATTTCCTTTAACATGGATACAGCGCGGGATATTGGCCTTATCAGCATAATCCTGCAACTAAGCATAAGAAGCAGCACGACCAGAACAAGGATAATTATGGAAGCAATGGTCGTTTCCAGAACCTGCTCCCGAACTCCATTGTCAATGAGTCCATATATAGTCTCCATTTCGGTGGCGACGGACAAAATACCGATAATGTCCCTGCGGTTTTCCGCGAAAATGGGTTGGTAAGAGGCGAAGTGTTCGACACCAAAAATAGACACCCTATCGTGAAAATTTTCACCCCTCAGCACCGGCGCAAGCGCGGGGTTGTCCACCCCCATCCAAGTGCCAATAACCCGGTTTCCCCGTTCATCGGTAATGCTGGTGCTAATCCTGCGGAAATCGTCGCCTTCCCGGGAAAAGATCGTAACCTGCGTGCCCAAGGCCGCGGACACCTCGTCCGCAAGCCGGAAATCATTGGCTACGGAGCCGCCCCATTCGTCCACCAACTGGTTGCCGACCAAACGCAACTGCCCGTGCACATGGATCATTCTGCTTTCAAGGAATTTCACATAACCGTTAAGCGCCCTTGCCCCCATGGTAAGGGCGGTGTCAATGCTAAGCCTATGCATACCAAATGTGGCGATGATCTGCGTTACCAAAATTGCCAGCACTACAGCTATTGATGCCAATCCAACGATTTTTGTCTGTAATCCGATCTTCCCCATCATTTTCTTCATCCTCGGCTCCTCCTGTGAGCGTGTCCACCGACATTGCGGTGATTACAGTTCTTGTGAAACTCCATAAATTTCGCAAGAACTCTCTTTTAGCTTGCATCGGGCGCGCAAAATACGGGCGTAGAAATGTCGAGTAAAACCCTAGAGGTTATTCGCCCATGAAGAACGGCAAGCTATTTTGTAACAGAGAATATAATCATGCGAAAGCCGGTTTTCAATACCTGTGGAGTGTTTTTTTACATGCGTGCGGATTTTGACTCTCTAGGGAAGAACTGAATTAATCAGCGGTTCCCGCGGCCACCACCAGGCAGTACCGTTTCTTCCCAGCCCGCAGGACAAGCTCCCCCTCCGCGTTCAGCGTTTCCGCGCCGATGACCGCGGACAGATCCGCGATGGCCGCAAGCTCGCCGCCAACCGCGGACACGAAAGCCCCGCCCTGCTGAACCAGACGCCGGGCCTCGCTTTTGCTGGGGGCCAAGCCCGCGTCGTGGAAAAGATCCACCACGTTATAGCCCGCCTCGAAATTCCCGCGGGAAAGCCTGGCCTGCGGCATCGCGGACTTGTCCCCACCGGGGGCGCCACCCGCGGCACCGCCGAAAGCAGCTTTCGCGCCGGCAAGGGCCTTGTCAGCCTCTTCCCTGCCGTGAATGACTGCGGTTACCTCCCAAGCAAGGCGTTCCTTTGCCTCGTTGGGGTTTTTCCCGGGTGCGACCAAGGTGTTGCACTCGTCCACGGGCAGAAACGTGAACATCAGCAGAAAGCGCAGTATGTCCGCGTCCTGCACGTTGCGCCAGTACTGGAAAAACTCGTAAGGGCTGGTGATCTGTGGATCCAGAAAAAGCGCACCCTTTTCGGTTTTGCCCATCTTTTTGCCGTCCGCGGTGGTTACGAGGGGAAAAGTCATGCCAAAAACTTCCGCGCCTTCGATGCGCCGCACAAGTTCCACCCCAGCGACGATGTTGCCCCACTGGTCGTCGCCGCCGATCTGCAGCCGGCAACCGTGGCGGCGGTACAGTTCCAGAAAGTCGTAACTCTGCAAAAGCTGGTAGTTGAACTCGATAAAGGAAAGGCCGGTTTCAAGCCGCGCCTTGTACGCCTCGAAAGTCAACATGCGGTTCACCGAGAAGTGGCTGCCGATTTCCCGCAGAAAGTCGATGTAGTTAAGATCGGAAAGCCAGTCCTTGTTGTTGACGGCGCGGGCGGTGTCGCCGTCGAAACCAATGAAGCGGTCAAGTTGCGCAGCGATGGCCGCAGTATTCGCGTTCAAGGTATCGTAGTCGAGCATTTTCCGCAGCTCGGTTTTGCCGGAGGGGTCGCCGATGCGGGCCGTCCCCCCGCCGATCAGGGCCAGGCCCTTGTGTCCAGCCTCGCGCATGTGGCGGTAGGCGAAAAAGGGAACCATGTGCCCGATGTGCAGGCTTTTCCCCGTGGGATCGCAGCCCACATAAAACGTGACGGGGCCTTCCCCCATCTGCTTGGAAAGACCCTCGATGTTGGTGCACTGCTTGAAAAAGCCGCGCTCCTGCAAGGTTTTGATTGTCGGATGCATGGCCCCAGTATAGCATGGGGAAAAACGACAGGGGAAGGGAGGGAAAAAGGCCCAAAACCGCACCTTCATGGGTATCAAGCCGATAACTTTTCCCGACCAGGGCGCGTTCCCACTACGTAGAAAGACACAGCTTTAATCCAGCTAAAACAGGCTATTTTCCACAGCACTTTTTATACTTCTTACCGCTGCCACAAGGACATGGGACATTCCTGCCGATTTTAGGGGACTCGCGCACAAAAGGTACCGCATTTTCCGTATCCTCAAAATCGTCTTCTTCTTCCCCGTCCGTGTAACCTTTCTGGGCAGGTTTAAAGTTCTTTTTGTATATCGCGGCATATTTGTCCATAACAAACTCGGTCTTTTTTTCGTTAAGCACGTCTAAGTAAAAGACCTGGTTAAGTTTGAAACAGTCAGGGTATTCATTCTTCAGCACCTTTATTGAAGGGCGCAAAAGCTGCATGTTAAAGGCTATGTAGCACTCCATCGACAACCGCTCTTTTTCATCTTCGTCTTCATACAGAAGAAATTCCGTCAGATCGACAAGCACCTCGTGCAGCCGTTTATCCGAGCGAAGTTTTTTAGTTATCATGACTGCGCGTATATACTTGAAATCATCTTCGTCTTCGTCGGCGCGATGCCTGCTGTTTTCAAGCACAGGAAGTATTTTTTCCACAAACGGGATAAGATAATCCTCTTTGGCTATGAACGGGATCAACCTCAGTATTTGTTCATATGCATTTTTAGTCAGAGTCTTATCGTTAACGAAGAATTCCACAAATTTCTCATAGCACAGCAAGTTGCTCTTGGCGTCAATTCGCCGTAAATTACGCACTCCCAGCAAATAAATAACATAGTCGTCACGGAACATGTCAGGATCCCATTCCATGGCATGCTTAATAAGGTCAGAAACCAGCCATGTGTAATGTTCCAACGCAAAATTCATGTATTCAATCCACGCCTTGGCCTTCAAGGGATCGGCCTTCACGGCAGCGTCAAAATACTCATTGGCTTTTGTCGTATGTCCCCGCGATACCGCTATTTTAGCGCGCAGCAACAACGTGTCGCAGTCGGACGGATTCTTTTCCAACAGTTCTATGCACAATTTATCAGCGGTTCCACTTTTTTTCATGTACCACAGCGCCTCGGCAAGAAGGCGTTTGACTTCGGCCGAATCGGGGTTTTTGACGCTCAAGTTCGTCATAAATTCCATGGCCTGTTTGTACTTGTTTTCCCGAATCAGGGCATGGGCCACAAGCAGATCGTTTTGTATGTCGGTCGCAATTTCGCCGCCATCGCCCGCAACGAAATATGCATCATACTCGCCACGCTTCTTTTGGTCGGAAAGTGTTTCATAGGCTATTCTTATAGCCTTGAAACCTTCCGGATCGGAATCTGGCGAATGCGATTTTACCGCCGAGAAATACGCACGTTTAATTTCGTTGCCGTCCGCATCGCGAGCGACATCAAGCAGCTCGTAATAATTCATGATCAGTTTTCTTTTTCTAACTCGTCAATCGCATCGTCCAGTTCGTTTTTCATCTTTTCCAGAATCACCTGCTCCCAATCCATGACAAGCGCTTTTTTAAGCTCGTCGGCGGCGGCCTCAACGCGATCGGCGGTTTCACTGCCGTGGACGGTAATAAGCCTTTCCGCCTTGCTTATGATCTGCCTGTATTTCCGCGCTTTGGGAGCGTCCTTCCACTGCGAAAGTTCAAGGTTCTTTCCCATCTGTGCCGTGTTGACCGTTACCGTCGCGGATTTGCCCGTCGAAACTATTTCCGCCGAGACCGTCAGAATACCATTCAGGTCATACTCAAAACGGATGTTTATTTTTTCCTTGCCCGCTTTTGCCTTGGGTATACCGCTCAGCTCAAAGCAATTCAGCAAATAATTTTCATCAGGATCATCGCTTTCGCCCTGATATGCCGTGACATGTACTTTCGTCTGGTAGTCGGTAGCGGTAAAATATATTTTCGAGGCCGAGGCGGGAAGAGTCGTGTTGCGTTTGATGAGGATATCGCAGAAAACATCCGCATAGCTAAAGGGGCCGTAACCGACATCCATCAAGGTTTTCGTGCTAAGACTGTACGGGCAGATATCGGTCAGGATAATCGCATTTTCGCCCAAAACGCCGCTTAACACGCCCGATTGAATGGCCGCACCGCGAACGACGGCCAGATCCGGATCCACCACCGCTTCCGGGGTTAGCCCCAAGGTCTCCTTCAAGAATTCCGATACAAGCGGAATGCGCGTGCTTCCGCCTACCAACAGCGTCAACCCAATATCCCCGGCATCTAAATTCGCATCGAACAACGCCGTTTTAATCTGCTGCTCTGTGGAATAGATTTTTTCGCGTATCATGGATTCAAAATCCGTTCGGGTGATTTTTTCGGAATACCCCAGGGGGTTGCCGTTCTTGCTGTACAAAAACGGCAACTCGAAAAGATACTCGGTTTCGTCGCTCAACGCAATTTTGCATTGCTCGGCGGCGATTTTTATCCGCATCATTGCGCGGGCATCGCTCGAAACGTCAACTTTGTCGCGCTTTTTTATCGCTCCGGTTATATGATCCATGATGGCCTGGTCGAAATCCTTTCCGCCAAGCGTGTTGTTTCCGCAGCTTGATTTTACGTCAACAACGCCTTCAAAAAGTTCCAGCACAGTAACGTCAAGAGTTCCCCCGCCCAGATCGTACACCAGCATGTATTGGCAGTCGCGCATGTGGTCGATACCGTAGTCCAAGCTGGCCGCGGTCGGCTCGTTTATGATGCGATCTACCTCAAGCCCGGCGGCCTGACCCGCGGCCATGACGTCCTTGCGCTGCGGATCGGTAAAATAAGCGGGGACGGTAATCACGGCGGAGTCAATCGATTGCCCGGCGTGCTTTTGCGCACAGTCGGTCAAGTAGCGTATTATCATCGCCGCTATATCAACGGGCGAATAAACCTTGTCCCGCACCGTGAGTTCCGCATTTTGCCCCAAAAGACGCTTTACTTCAAGAAAAGAGTTCTCCGGCTCGACAAGCGCTTTTTCCTTGGCTTCGCGCCCGACAACGGGCGTGCCATCCTCGGCTATGTATACAACGGACGGGGTTATAAGTTCGCCCAAATGATTGGGAACAATTACGAGCTTCCCATTATTATCGACATAAGCAATTTCCGACGTGGATGTGCCAAAATCAATTCCAACTTTCATCAACTACCTCTTCTTGGTATACAACATCTGGCGTATAAATTTTATTGACAACGACAGCCGCACGCCTTACAACCTCGCCTTTGTAAATATAGCCGCATTTCAGGGTTTTGACAACGTAACCGTTTGGAAGATCATCGTCCTGTTCAACACTTTCCGCCGAATGAAGACGGAAATCAAAAGGTTCTCTCTCGGCGTCAATTATTTCAAGCCCCGCCGTTTCCGTCGCATTCTTTGCCGCGTTCCACATCATTTGCGCCTGTTCAAAAAGCGGCGAATCCGTGTCCTCGATACCGTCCTCGTCTTCTATACCGTTTTCGTATTCGGCACTGTCTTCATCCTCGGCACCGTCTTCAATATCTTTCGGGTTTATCAGAACAAACCCGCGTTCGGTTTCATTGGGGGGGCACCATGTCGTCTCATTCGGAGGATCAACTTCGACGTAATTCTCTTGTCCTGCAAAATAGTAAAAATCCCCGATCGTGTCCGCAAGTGCAATCAACGCATCAACAAGGGCGTTTTCGGTGTCGGCCGCGTCAGCGCTGGCATCGCCTTGCAAAAAACCATCGATTTCCTCAAGCTGGAGGCTTGTTTCCTTCTGCTTGGTTTCTATTTTACGCAAACGCTCGTTTATTTCCGCAAGGTGCTCATTAATACCAGGGTCGGTGCTTACGGTGGTTACTTCAACACGGGGCTTTGCGATTTTCTCAAACAAGTTCAAAAACGCCATTTCTTAGCAACCCTTCGTGGTATCCTCAAAAGTGTTCATTAAGAATAGCATTGCCAACGCATAATGTCTAGGGAACCGCTGAATAAAGCGGAATTCCGCAGTTCCCATGCTAACAGGTATAAAAACATCTGCTAAAGGGATTGAAAACGGCTTTATGCTGTCCTTCCTTGGCCAGGTTTAGATAGCGGTAACACGCCCTAATGATAAATCAGGGAAAGTATTTTTTCGGCGTACCGTCTACCAAACTCTTGGAGATCCTCCGACCCAAAATGAAGATTGTCATTTACGGGCCTGCCTACTGTCAAGCCTTCGCTGCTGATCACCCAGGCATTGGGAATATATTCCTGTATACGGTTATCGGTATTCAACATACCTCCAGTCTGGCCGCTGCCGGCATTCCAGGTCTGCCCCAGCAAGATCGGGATGGAATTAGGCTCAAGACCAAGGGCTTCGAGCATATCATCGTAGATCTCCCGCAACATCTCCGGCCAAGAGGCATAGGTAAGACCCCTTCCGCTTTCGCCCTGATGGACGATTATGCCTTTGATGATACCGCCTTCCTCCTGGGCGATTTTGGCGTTGTAGATGATAGCATCAAAAAGGCTCTCGTAACCAGCATTCCTGTACCGAGTCCAACCACTTCTCTCTGTGACGCTGGGCCTGCCAGCTTCCCTGCCTGAGCCACCAGTGCCAGCGGCGAAATACTCCGCCGCCCGCGTTCTATGAAACGACGCAAGGGCAAGATCGCCGTGGGCAACGGCTATCACCCCTATGGTGATATGCGCCGGGGTGTTTGCCACAAGGGTTCGCCCAAAATGATCCAAGGGGCTAAGCCCTATGGTCATATTATTGTTGGCGAAATCCCAATGATTCAAGCTGCCGGCAATGATAAGCGGCGGCACCGCCGGGTACCATTGCCCCCGGGCTCTGCTTACCCCTCCGTATGTTCCAGCAACGACGTTCATAACCTGCCAACGGTCGCTTATGTTGGCGGTATCCTGGATACGAATGGGAGCTGGCCCTTGCATATTCGATTGTCCAAAGGCGAGAAAAACGTGCCGTTCATCCTCTGGTTGCCCCCCTCCGTTGGCACCATTACCACCATTGGCACACCCGCTGAACCCCATAACGACAAAGGACAAAAGAACGCTTAGGACGATGAGTTTCTTCATAAATCATTCTCCCTAAAATTGCGATTTGGGCACCAAAACGTGCATTGCAGACATTTTACCACGTTTCCGAGAAAACGGTCAAAGTTTTTTGGAAAACTGCAAAACCTCACGATTGCCACAATCGCAGCAAAGGCTTACAATGACATAACATGAATCTTGAGGCTTTTATACTTGGATGCGGCGGAATGATGCCCCTGCCCAACCGCCACCTGACCTCGGTGCTGCTGCGGCGCGAGGGGGAGCTGTTCCTGTTCGACTCGGGCGAGGGAACCCAGGTGGCCTTGCGCAGGTTGAACCTTCGCTGGAAGAAAATATCGGTCATTTTCGTCAGCCACACCCACGCCGACCACGTCACTGGCATCCCTGGGCTGCTGATGCTATCCTCTCAGGTGGACAGGGACGATCCCTTGTACATAATCGGCCCCCCGCGCATCGCAGAGTACATCGAGTGCAGCCGCCGGGTGCTGGACATGTATATTAACTACGAGATTATCGTAAAGGAAATAACCGAACCCGGAATCGTGTACAAGGGGGAAGGTTTCAATGTGCGATGCTTCCCCCTGCGCCACACCAAACCCTGTTTCGGCTACACTTTAGAGGAAGACATGCGCCCCGGCGAGTTCCACCCGGAAAAGGCCGTCGCGCTGGGAGTTCCGCGGGGGCCGCTTTGGGCAAAATTGCAGGGGGGCGACACCGTGCAGGCCGCGGACGGGAGCGAGGTGCGCCCCGAAGAGGTGCTCGGCCCTGCCCGCTCCGGCAGGAAGTTTTCCTTTGTCACGGACAGCCTTGCCTTTCCAGGGATATCGCAGGAGGTCGCTGGCTCCGACCTTTTCGTCTGCGAGGGCATGTTCGAACGGGCGCTCGCGGAGGACGCCCACAGCAAGAAACACATGACGGCGGAGGAAGCCGCGCGCATCGCAGCCGCGGCCGGGGACATCAAGAAAATGGCCCTCATCCATTACAGCCCTCGTTACACCGAGCACGACCTGAAGCAACTTCTGCGAGAGGCGCGGGAGATCTTTCCGGACACGGTGCTTGGCAAGGACAGGGCGGTTTTTCCGATCGAGTACGTGGATTAGTTGGGGCCCCGCAATCCCCGGCAAGGTCTACAGTAAGATAGCAAGGAGGATCCCGATATGGGTCTAATTAGGGCGATGGCCGGTGCCGTGGGCGGCACGCTGGCGGATCAGTGGCTGGAATTCTTCGTCTGCGAAAGCATGGAGGCGGACGTGCTTGCCGCCAAGGGGCAGAAGCGGACGAGTAGGCGCGGTGCCAACAGAAGGGGGGAGGACAACGTAATCTCCAACGGCTCCGGCATAGTGGTGAACAAGGGGCAGGCGGCG
>Ga0209755_10003945_pt1 | contig 17985 bp, 12 predicted proteins | sample TergutCo191P1_FD_187301 | JGI IMG/M metagenome (GOLD analysis project Ga0209755, IMG submission 187301) | Cornitermes sp. P1 segment gut microbial communities from Petit-Saut dam, French Guiana - Co191P1 (SPAdes) (version 2) | ecosystem: Host-associated > Arthropoda: Insects > Digestive system...
CATTGGTCAAGGCGGTTTTCATCGAGACCAATCCCGTTCCCGTCAAGCAGGCCGCCGCCTGGCTTGGCCTTCCCAGTGGGCCTACCCGTCTGCCCTTGGGTAAGCTCTCGCAGGTGAGCGAGGCGGTATTGAAAAAGACGATGACGGATTTGGGCCTGGTGAAGTAGCTTGGCGCAGACATATTGTCAATATTGTCAGAAATAAAAAGGCCGCTGATTAATGTCAAGTTAATCAGTGGTTCCCCAAGGATTGTATGAACTGGCAAAGTACGCTATACATGATTCCTGGTATACTCTTGGGTCTAACGATACACGAGTATTGTCATGCCCTGTGCGCTTGGAAGTTGGGCGACAGCACGGCACGAGATCAGGGCCGCATTACCCTGAATCCGCTTAAGCACATAGATCCCCTGGGTTTTTTGTTTATCATTATTGTTGGGTTTGGCTGGGCAAAGCCGGTTCAGTTTAATCCGGGAAACCTAAGCAATTTCAGGCGGGACAGGGCTTTGATTGCGGCTGCTGGCCCTCTTTCAAACCTGGTGCTGGGTGTGCTGCTAGTCCTTGTCGTAAGGGCGATGCTTCATTTCCAGGTTGACATCGGTGGTCATACTGGGACGCTCTTTGCCGTGTTGTACCGTGGTGCCTTCATTAATTTTGTTCTGTTTGTTTTCAATCTGTTTCCCATTCCACCCTTGGACGGTAGCCACATAGCCTTTTCTGGCCTCAACCTAAAACCCGAAATCGAGGATAGAATTCGACCGTTCGGAATGCCGGCTTTGATTGGCATTTTGATTGTTCAGCGTTTTGTGGATATAACCATCCTTCCCATTGGCAGAATTGCCTGGACGATATTCGAGTTTTTCATGTTGGCTGGGGTTGCGGCATAACTGTGTGAATTCTGGACTTTCCACTCCCCAAAAATCCCCAGATATGATACCATCCTGCACAGGAGAAAAACATGGCAAAGATATCGGTTGGCGTATTGGGTGCGACGGGCATGGTGGGGCAGAATTATATCGCCCTACTCAACAATCATCCTTGGTTTAAGGTGCGCTATGCGGCGGCCTCGCCCCGAAGCGCTGGGAAGAAATATGCCGAGGCGGTAGCTGGCAGATGGCAACTCGCCGAGGGTTATGCGTCCCATGTCGGGGATCTTACGGTCGAAGATGCCAACGATGTCGGACGGGCGGTGGCGGCTCACAAGAAAGGGAAATGCGCCTTCGTGTTTTCCGCCCTGGAAATGGGCAAGGACGAAACCCGTGCCCTAGAGGACGCATATGCTGCGGCCGGCATTCCGGTCATCTCCAATGCCTCGGCGCACCGCTGGACTCCGGACGTGCCGATTCTTATTCCGGAAGTGAATCCCCATCATGTGGATATAATCCCTGCGCAAAGGGAAGCTCGGGGTTGGGAACGGGGCTTTATTGCGGTAAAGCCCAACTGCTCGATTCAGAGCTATATGGTTCCGCTGCACGCTCTGGTACAGGCTGGCTATCTGGTGAAGCGGCTTATCGTTACCACCATGCAGGCGGTTTCCGGGGCTGGTTATCCCGGGGTTCCAAGCCTGGATATGATTGACAACATTGTTCCCTACATTGGTGGCGAGGAGGAAAAGTCCGAGAAGGAGCCGCTCAAGGTTTTCGGAACCATTATGAACGGCAAGGTGGAGAACGCCATCATGCCGAAGATATCCGCCTGTTGTAACCGCGTTCCGGTTATCGACGGGCACACGGCCTGTATCAACCTACAGTTTGGGTCGAAGAAACCTTCAATCAACGAGATAAAGGAAATCTGGGCATCCTTCAAGGGGCTGCCCCAGGAACGGGCTTTTCCCACCGCCCCCAATCAGCCGATTATCTACCGCACCGAGGACAACCGTCCGCAGCCCCGTAAGGATCGTGATCTCGACAAGGCAATGTCCGTGGTGATAGGCAGACTCCGCCAGTGCAATCTGTTTGACGTGCGTTTTACGGCATTGTCGCACAACACGGTGCGTGGTGCGGCCGGCGGCGGTGTGCTGAATGCGGAGTTGTTGAAGTACAGGGGGTATATAGGGTGAATATACAACTCCCCTAGTTCTCCGCCAAGCTCGTCGGGTGAAGAATCGCCGCAGTGCCATCCGCTCGCTGGGTCAAAAGGCTGCCCTGCTGTATGCTTATCGAGGCGTTGGGATGCAGCACCACTTCGGATCTGGCCTGCAACACAAGGTTCCTGTCAAAACGGCCCAGGTTCAGTGCGCCGCCGTTGTCATGGTCTGCGGTAATGGCGTACAGGTACATACCGTTCTGCCAGATAAGGCTTCCAGGATGAATGTCATCATACCCCTGCGACACCATTTCCATGCTGCGGGTATCTATCTCGACCAAGCGCACCGCACCTTGACCCACACGTTCCCCAGCAATGGCAATCAATCTGCCATCAATAAAAGTAAGGGTTCTTGTCTGTACGGTGGTCAGCGGCGAATTGCGCTGTTGCCTGGTAGTGGGGTCGATGCTTACCAGCCTTCCCATTGTGGCCCCTGGCCGTTCAATAACCACCGTCAGAAAGCCCTGTTGAAGGGTGGGCGGCAACTGTGGCGGTAGGCCTGCCTGGGCGATTATGATCTGCTGTTGATCCTGGGCGATGGCCTCCCTGTGTTGCTGGGCATCGTCGAACCTTTGCTCGGCAAACTGCGCCTGCCTTTCCGCCTCGGCCTGCTGGGCAGCCAGGGCGGCTTCCTGTGCGGCAAGTGCCTGAGCCTGAGCCGCCGTTGCCGCTTCGGCCTGTGCCACCTGCGCCGGGGTAAGCTCGCCTGCGGCTTGGGCCTGGGCAATCCGTTGCTGCTCCGCCGCGAGTCTTGCCCTTTCCTCGGCAAGCGCCTGTTCCTCAAGCCTGGCGGCTTCCCGAAGTGCGGCGGCCCTCGCTTCCGCCTCTTCCGCTTCTCGCTCCATCAAGTCCACTAGATCCATTCGCAGTTCAAGCCCCATGCCATCTTCCCTGCGCAATTCGTCTATTACTCGCATATCCGAAATCGCCGCAGTATCAACGGCACTTAGGTCGCCCATGCCCGAAAGAGGTATTACCATACGGGTTCTGCCAGCCCATTCATCGAAGCGGACGGAAAGCCCTACGTTCTGGGGGGTAAGGTGGCTTAGAACGGGGTCTTTGTAACGCCTGGAAATGAAATCCCAGTCCTCCCGGTTCACGGCATTGTATATGGTAACGAACTGCGACAAGAGCGTGGCGTCTGCCTCCGAGTAGTTGTACGCCGCCTGCAGGTAGCCCTGGATTATGACACGGAGGTTGCGGATATGGTCAACGGCGGCACCTGCACCTATCACGAAAATGTCCGCATCAAGCCTGTCCCCGTCTGGTGGGGAAACGGAGTTAATCACGAAGTACCAGCCCAACGTCCCCGCCTGCGTCTGGCCTGCGGCGATGGCCTGTCCCAGACCCACGCCAATCTGGCGGATCTGTTCCCTGGTCTCGTTTCGTATGACCGGGCCTTCAAAATTGATGAAATTTACCGGGGCCTGATGCCTTTCCAGCTCCTGACGATCGACCTGGGCGTGGCTGGCAACCATTGCTAAGGAAAAAATAATGCAAAAAAGTAGCGGCTTGACAATATTACTCATGATGATGCTCCTGGCTTTGCGTTCCGATTGCGGAAACCCTCAGTCCCCAGAGGTGGTTTTTTTGGGGTTCCGCAAATCACTACCTTAATTATAGTACTTTTTTCGTTTCGGTGTGTAAGAGACACGCTTATGGGTACAATTAATCTGGGTCCTGACGGTCGGCCGAGAAAGCGAGAGTGTCTGGTACCATATGCGTTAACTTAGACTTTGTAACGATCCACCTACTGGTTACATCGGCTGTTGATACCAGCCAACTTTCTGCCGATAATGTACAGAGATGAACACATGAGAAACAAGGCGTATTTCATTGCTGTATTATACATCCTCTTTCTGGCTTTAGGTAGCCTGCACTCATTCGAGGAAAGATCCGTGACGCTTACAAGCGATACGCTCTGGAGAATGGCCGATTACAGGTCGGGCCTTATCGAAGAAGGCATGATTCGGCCAGGTTCCGTGCTTCTGCTGTCTTCCGAGCGTTGTTTTGCCCCTCGGCAGGCTCCGGCTGCGGATCTGGTGCTTACCTTTGACGAGGGGAACCCTTCCCACTTCAGGGATTCCGTGGGCCGTTACAGGATCTCCGTGTCCCCGAGTGTTACGTCCGTTGACCGCCGCCATGCGAGGGCTGGTTCCGGGGCCGTTCTTTTCCAGGGTAGCTCGCCAATGGCCGTCGGAACCTTCCACAGCCAGGTTCCAGGGAACGTGACCGCAGGCGGCCCGTTGGTGATTGAGCCGCAGAGTAGCACGGCCCTGTTTTCCCCGAACACCAGCATCCGTGACTTCACGCTGGAGTTCTGGCTGCATCCCCTTACCATGGAAAATGGCGAGCAGATCCTTCAGTGGGTGTCCGCCCGTCCGGGTGGGTTCGCACATCCATACCAAAGGACGGCTGCAACAACAGGTGGGCATTTTACCTTCCAACGCATTATCGCCACGTCTTCAAGAAACCGTCTGCATTGGTCCTTTACCAACTTTTTCAGTTCCCCCGATCGCATTACAAACATAGACATTAACATCTCCGGCGTAACGCCACTGGTTCCCAGAACATGGAGCCATCACCTTATCCGTTTCGATGCGGACACTGGTATGATCGAGTACCTGGTAAACGGCAGGTCCGAGGCCATCGTGTACGCCACCCCCACGGGGCGTGAGGGCGGAGAGGTCTACACGCCCATAACAGGGGAAAACGGTAGTTTTGTCCTGGGCGGCAACTTTACGGGGATGATGGACGAGTTCAGAATCCACGGCAATTTTGCCCAGGGCGCGGTAACGCGGAGATATCCGCTGAACGGCGGAAGAATCGAGACAAGGGCCATCGACCTTGGCGTGGGAAACAACCAGGTGCTAATGCTGGAGGCTTCCGGCGGCAGAGCCTCGGTACGGGACGTTAGGGCCTCTAGGGATTTCAGACGGAACGGAAGGTTCCGCTTTGCCGACGATTCCGAGATGCACTTTTTTGTTCGCGCCTCGAACAACCCATTCCGCTGGGACAACCCCTGGCAGCCCGTAACGCCCGGAGAGGCCTTTCCCAGGACTGTCGTCGGGCGGTACGTGCAGTTGGCGGTTGACTTTTACCCTTCGGCCGACGGCGAGTCGAGCCCCTTCCTAGAGGAAATACGCATTGTCTTTCTTCGGGACGACCCGCCCCTACCCCCGACTCGCCTTGTTGCGGTCGCCATGGACGGTGCGGTGCAGCTTACCTGGAGGCACAGCCCCAACCCGAATACCCAGGGTTACCTGATCTATTACGGGACTGCGGACAATGAATTTTTTGGCTATGGTGCTACGCTGGGCCCTTCGCCCATCAACGTGGGTATGCGTAACTCGATTGTTATCGAGGGTCTGCAGAACGGTACCCTGTACTTTTTCCGCGTGGCCGCCTACAGCCACCAAAGCTCCGGCCATATGCTAGACGATTCCGTTTCGTACCATGTGGGGGAATTCTCCAACGAGGCACGGGCCAGGCCCCTGCAGGGAATGAGCACGGTTAATACGCCCCTGCCTCGCAGCCGCTAACCAGCAAGGGCACTGGGATGATACAATGTCTCCCTGTGTCCTGGTCTTCTAACAAACACATTGGACTTTCGAACAAAACAAACCTGCCAGCAATAAAACTTTGCCATCGGTAACAAAGCCTGTCTCTCGGGAATTGCCGTAAGGGGGGAGGGGGGATAGTCGCCGCCCACAAAAAAAATTGTGTTAGATCTCGCACGTAGCCATATTCTGTGGTATAATCTTGGGTATGACAAAAGATTTTGCTGATACTTAGATACGGAAGATCGCTGCATTGTTTCAGGGATTACCTTTGCGACGCGGTTAGTTACTCTACAAAATGGTGAGAAACAAAGGAGACATGTATGGCGAAAAGAATGATCACCAATGCCGAAGAAGCCATTATTGCCGTCAGAGAGGATGGCAACAATCTGGGATATGTACCAGAAGAATTCAGAACAGCGGAACTATGCCTTAAAGCGCTAAAGCAGGATGGCAAGGCACTTGTCCATGTACCCGAAGAGCTTAGGGCACCGGAACTGTACCTTGAAGCCGTGGCTCAGAACGGTCTTGCGCTTCAATATGTGCCCGATAACCTAAAGACGGCGGAACTGTGTCTTGAAGCGGTAAAGCAGAACGGTTGGGCGTTTGATCATGTACCCGAGGAACTAAAAACAGGGGAACTGTACTTTGAGTCGGTAAAATGGAACGGTTGGGCGCTTAAATTTGTGCCCGACAACGTCAAGACAACGGAGATGTGCCTTGTTGCGGTTAGGAATGACAAAGCGGCATTCGAGCATGTGCCTACGAGACTCAAAACGGAGGAAATGTGCATCGAAGCGGTCAGGCAGAGCTGCTGGGCGATTGACAATGTGCCTGCGAATCTAAGGACGGCGGAACTGTGCGCCGAAGCGATAAAGCAGAACGGCCTTGTGCTTCAATACATGCCCAAAATTCTAAGGACATTCGATACGTGCCTTATGGCGGTAAAAGACAAAGGTCTTGCGCTTAAATATGTGCCAGAGGAGTTTAGGACGACGGAATTGTGCCTTGAGGCGGTCAGGCAGAACGGCTGGGCGCTTCAATGTGTGCCCGCAAACCTAAAGACAACGGAACTGTGCCTTGTGGCGATAAAGGGCAAAGGCAAGGCGCTTCAATATGTGCCTGCGAATCTAAGGTCGATGGAACTATGCATTGAAGCAGTAATGTCGTCCAACATGGCGTTTTGGTATGTTCCCGAGGAACTGCAGGGGCAGGTGAAGGGGGCTTTGGAAGGAAGCAAAGGGTATGGTATTGAAGAGGATGCGGATCATGGTAGCGCGAAATACAAAACCTTCGAGAAGACCTTACGGACGGATAGCGCATTGTCCATTACCATAGAGGTGAAGAACCAGAAAACGCTAAATTTGTTGAGGGAACTGGAAAGCCTAGGGCTTATCCGTGCGCAATCCTCTTCTCCACGGAAAACCGAAAAAAACGTTAAGACCATAAGAGCCGTAGTACGGAAGAATACCCATTCCAACCAGTGGTCGAGGGAACCTGACAAGAACTTGCAAGTGGGGATGAGGGATGATCTTTTTGCCTTTTTGCCTACCGACGATAACGGTGATTTGTTATAACAAGGCTAATAATCATTCCCATGGGAAAACCTGCACGGGCTCCCCTTCTTTCAGGCCTTCCTTGTTAAGATCGATGACGATATACCCATCGGCCTTTGTCAAAGTGGAAATCATTCCCGCCTTGCCGAAGATTGGTTCGGCAAGGTACCCCCCCCCATCGCAACGCAGGGCGACGGGTTGATAGCAGGTTCTTCCCGGCGAACTGGCAAGGTTGCAGGTAATTTTGGCAGGAATGGGACGTGGCTCCTCCATGCTCGCAAGCTGCCTTGCCAGCCACGAGAACAAAATCCTGAAAACCATAAGCGCCGAAACCGGATGTCCCGGCAGTCCAGCCAGCACGGTATCGGTGTTTTTGTCGTAGCCCAGAATCGTGGGCTTGCCCGGCTTGACCGCCAGCCCGTGGGTAAAGACCCCTGGATCGGCGACACGGGAAAACACCTTGTAGGTCAGGTCCTTTGTCCCTTGGGAACTTCCCCCGGAAAGGGCAACCACGTCGCTTTTCCCCATCGCCTCCCGAACCGCCTCCTCCAGAGCCCTTTCGTCGTCCTTTATCACCTGCAGGCCGACAACCCGATAGTGGCTTTCCACGGCAAGGGCCTCCAGAGCCGGGGTGTTGATGTCCCGAACTTCCCCGGGGCCTGGCCGTGCGGTGGGGTCAACAATCTCGTCGCCAGAAGATATGATGCTGATCCGCAAGGGTAGGTACACCGGCACCTGGGTAATGCCGACCGCCGCTAAGGCACCTATTTCCTGGGAACGGAGCTTCGTGCCACGCCGCAACAGAAGCTCCCCCTGCACGAGGTCCTCGCCGACACGGGTTACATGACTGCCCACCGCCACGCTGTGGTACACGGCAATTTCCCCGTGCGCGGTACCGCCGGCCATGTCGCCAAAGGCCTCGGTGTGTTCGACCATCACCATAGCGTTGGCACCATCGGGGATCATGCCCCCGGTCGGCACGTAGGCACATTCGCCACGGCCCAGGCTAAGACCGGCGGCCTTGCCCATTTCAACCTTGCCCACGAGCCGCAGCAGGACCGGCAATGTTTCCCCGGCCCCTGCCGTGTCGGCGGAGGTTACCGCATAACCGTCTACGGTGGAACGATGGAAATTCGGGACATTCTCTGGGGCTGTTATGTCAGCGGCCAGAATCCGCCCTAGGGCCTGCCGAGTTTCTAGTTTTTCGAATGAAAGTCCATGGCGAGCGATTCCGCAGGTTAAGAGCTTCTGCCTTGCCTCTTCGATAGTGTCTACGGTTAAAAGTTTCACGGTTTAGCGTTTTGCCCCCTCCAGCGCCAAATGCAGGGTCCTGCCTAAATCTGCCAGCCGCCCTTCCAATTTCTTGTATGATTTGGAATCCACCCCAAATCATACAAGAAATTGAGGGGAAAGTTAACACCAAAGGAGGATTTGTCCACGACAAACGCATGAATACATTCCCGAACGAGTTTCTCTCTGACACACAATGTTTGGCATTATCAGATAGTCATAAGGCGGTCAAAATATCGTCCAAAGTCCATATTGAGCATGAAGCGTTTGTTCTTAAGGCTGATTCTGGGAAGGCCCACATCCAGTAACCCCAGCGTGTTAAGAGCCATCTTTTTCACGATGTTCAAGTTATAGGCGACAGCCTTATCCAAAGTATGGTTGGCATCTTCCCGAAACGTCACATCTAAATGCCAGTGGTAACTTTCTACCACCCAGTGGCCACGAATGGCGCGGGCAGCCTCTTGAACATTCTCGGCTGCTGATGGAGTACCGCGTTTCTGTCGTGCTTGTATCGCCCTTGTGTATCGTGTTTCCAGTCATGATATATGGAGGTAATCCCGGCCCATGCTTTCTTCTGCGGAAGCCATGATATATCGCTTGTTTGCCGGTATTCGCGTATTTCCACCGCACAACGGGCTTTGTCCACCACTTTGTGGTATGCGTAGCCACAGAGCAGCCGGGAATCCTCGAAGTATTCCTACACATCTTCATGCAAGGTACCCTGAAATCGTTCGTTCTCAAAAATACCTGTTACAACCAACATAACAACCCCCAGAATAAATTTCTACTGTAACATCACATGTATTTCCAGGTTTGTCAATCGTCAGGGCAACAGCATTTACCCCAGTTATAGGAATTGTCAGGGCATGAAGTCGCAAAGGTCAAACCGAAACAGGGCTGCCTGGAAAGTCACCCTCCCCAGACAGCCCAAGGTTCGGTTTACTCAACCCTTATCGCGTTAAACCATGCGTCTTCGAAAAGCCCGAACGCAGGGCCGGCCTCGTGTACAAGCTCGGTGTAGTAAAGCTGTTCCACGGTGAATATCGGGGTGGTGGTTGTAAGCGCACGTGCCGGGACGTTTGCCGAGGCGGGGAAGCTGAACGTGTCGGCGAACTCGGCGTAGATCGCCGGACGGTGGATGAAGTTCATGAACTTGTGGGCAAGCTCGACGTTTCGGGAACCACGCAGGATTACCATGCTGCCGATGTAGGCCGGGGCACCTTGCGGGATAAACAGGACCGTGTCCTGCATAAGCTGGGCGTTTCCGTAGGTTTCCGCAAAAACCACCTCGGGGAAGCCGTGCACGACCCAAACCTCGCCGCTGGCGAAGTCCCTGCCGAAAGTCTCGGAATCGAACCGGATCAGGTTGGGCCGCCAGTAATTGATGATATGATCCCTGGCGGCGGCAATCTCGTTGGGGTCACGGGAGTTCACGGAAAAGCCAAGATAGGAAAGCGCTCCGCCGATTACCTCGCGTTTGTCGTCCAGCATGACCATGCGGCCGCGCAGATCCTCTCGTGCGAAAATCGACCAGCATTTTTCAAAGTCGGGTACCATCGCGGTGTTGACCAGGATGCCGGCCGCACCGTAGAAATACGGAACTGAAAACTCCATATGCGGATCGGCGGACTTTGCCAATATCACCGGATCGATGTTCGCAAAATTGGTAATAAGATTGCGATCCACGGGTTCCAGCCAACCCTGCCGCTCCATGATCGTCAGGAAATCCCCGGACGGGAACGCGATGTCAAAGCCGGTTCTGCCCCTGTCGATTCCGCCGGCTATAAGCCTGGCAAACATTTCCTCGTTGGACGCATAGTAGTCCATCGTGACCCTTACGTCGAACTCCTGCTCGAATTGCCTTGTTATGGATTCCGGCAGGTAGTGCGTCCACACGTAAATACGCAAGGTGGGACGACGCTCGCAAGAGACGGTGACGGATGCGAACGCAAACACTAGCAACGTCGCAAGAACTGGGAAGACGATTTTTCTTTTCATGTGTTTCTCCTATGTACAAAAATATTTAACAAGCTGCGCACCCATTTAGAACCGCCAGCCTATTTTGCCGCAATATACTTCAGGAACTTCCGCAGTGCGAAGCACAGCAGAACAGTTCCCACGATCATAATCACCGAAAGCGCACTGATTACTGGGGTTATCCCCCCTCTGCGAATGGCCGAGAAAACAAAGATCGGCAGCGTTGACGATCCCGGGCCGGCCACGAAAAAAGTTATGACAAAATCCTCCAGCGAAAGCGTGATGGCGGTAAGCATTCCTGCCACGATGCCTGGCATACAAACCGGCACGGTAACGCGCAGCAGTGTCTGTACCTCGCTGGCCCCCAGATCCTGCGCCGCCTCTATAATCGAAAAATCGAACTCGTCCAGCCTGGCCATCACCATAAGGAACACGAAAGGCAGGTTGAACGTGGTGTGGGCGATAAAGACGGTGAACAAACCCTGTGGAATACCAACGGTGCTGAAAAAAATCAGCAAGGACACGCCGACGATTATTTCAGGCAGGATCATTGGCAAAAAGGAAATGGTCTGCGTGTAGGTTCGCAGCTTGAACCTGTACCAGTTTACCCCGATTGCGCCGATGGTGCCGATCACCGTGGCCACCGCAGCGGAGCTTAGTGCGATAATGACGCTATTACCAAATGCTCGCCATAATTCCCGCATCCCGAACATTTGCCGGTACCAGCGCAGGGAAAACCCCATCCATTGCATTCCCGCACCTTCGTTGAACGAATAGACAACCAGAACCAACATGGGTAGGAACAAAAACAGGATAGCGACGATAAAGACAATCTGCGAAAGGGAAAAGCTTTTGCGAATGGCCCTTCTGGCGTGGCGTGAGGCCTCGCTATGCTCTTTTGGCTTGCCGCCGTGTAACAGGCGTGGAACGCCGGCAATTCTCATCGCACCCCCCCTTCTACGCCGTTTCGGGCCATGGCCAACCGCAAAGCGTCACGTCGCCTCATTGACAGCGTAACCATTACCCCTGCGGTTGTTACCAGCGTTATCACCATCGAAATGGCCGAGGCTCGGGGCCAGTTACGTGCACTCAAAAGTTGGTCGGCAATCATGTTCCCCAGCATGTAGGACTCCCGCCCCCCCACAAGAAGCGGCACCGCATATGCGCCAAAGACCGGGATAAACGTAAACAGCACCGCCGTCATAATCCCCCCCCGGATATTCGGCAGCAGAACCCTCGTCAATGCGCTGAACTTGGATGCGCCCAAATCACGGGCCGCCTCCAGCAGCGAAAAGTCAAACTTGTCGATGCTGGCAAACAGCGGCAGTATCGCAAAGGGCAGGTACATGTACACCAACACCAGCACCACCGCACCCTGGGTAAAAAGGAACTGGACAGGCGCATCGATTATTCCCAGGCGCATCAGTGCCTCGTTCAGAAAACCGCTGTTCCCCAGTATGTTCATCCAGGCAAACACCCGGATCAGAAAATTCGTCCAGAACGGGATTATGATAAGCAACAGCAACAGGTTTTGCCTTTTGCTTCGTGCCATGTAATAGCCGCAGGGCAAGGCGATAAGCAGGGTTATAACGGTAGTGACAATCGCCGTGCGCAGGGTTCGCAGGGTTACGTTCACGAAAATCCTGTCCGCAAGCGAGCGGTAGGCATCCAGCGTGAATTCCATCTCCACGCCGCCGTAGGTTCCCCGGCGCAGAAAACTGTAGGCAACGATAATGACAACCGGCACGAGAAAGAAAACCGTGAACCAGAGCGTCATGGGGCCGGTGTAAAAAGGGCCGAGGTTGCGCCGCTTAAGCGCAACGTGCTGAACGGCACCCGGCTTCAATTCTTCACCTCGACAACATAGCCGTCGTCGGCAGTCCAGGAAAGAAAGACCGAGTCCTTCCACTTTATGCTAGGCCCTTCGTCCGAGTAGTTGGCGTGTTGCTTTATAACCCTGACGAGCGGCCCGTCTACCACCTTGACGTAGAACTTTGTCTGGAAGCCAGAGTAAACCGGCTCGTCCACCATTCCCTGGAAAAGGTTTATGTCGCTGCGCTTGCTTGTGGGCCTTTCCTTGGAGATCACGATCTTTTCGGGCCGTATCGTAAAGCTCACAGTCTGCCCGACCTTTACCTCGTCAACGGTGGTCACCTTTATCCGCCCAAGTTCGGGGATCTCAAGTTCGGCCATGTACTCGACCCAATCACGGTTCATCTTTTCCACGCCAATCACCTTGGCATCGAAAAGGTTTGTCTCGCCGATAAAACGGGCGACAAAGTTCGTTCTGGGGCTTTCGTAGATCTCGTGGGGCGTACCGACCTGCAGCACGTCACCCTGATCCATCACGGCAATTCTGTCGGATACCGAAAGTGCCTCCTGCTGGTCGTGGGTGACATATATGAAGGTAACGCCTATTTTGTCGTGAATCTCGTCCAGCTCGATGAGCATGTGGTGACGAAGCTTCGCATCCAGGGCGGAAAGAGGCTCGTCAAGGAGAAGCACGCTAGGCTCGTTTATAAGGGCACGGGCAATCGCCACCCTTTGTTTCTGCCCCCCGGACAATTGCCCTGGTTTTTTCCCGGCATGGCCTTCCAGTTGCACAAGGCGCAAGTACTCGCCGACCTTGGCCTCGACCTCGTTCTTTGGGGCTTTTTGCAGGCGCATGGAAAACGCAACGTTCTCGAACACCGAAAGGTGAGGAAACAAGGCGTAATTCTGAAACACCGTATTGGTCTGCCGCCTGTTAGGCGGCACGGACAGAATATCCCGCCCGTCGAAGGTTACCGTCCCGCCGTCCGGATGTTCGAAACCGGCGATAATCCGTAAAAGGGTCGTTTTTCCGCAACCCGAAGGCCCCAGAAGGGAGAAAAACTCCCCTTTTTTAATCTCCAAGCTCACATTGTTGAGCGCCCTAAAGTTGTCGAAGAATTTCGAGATCCCCCCGACAACCACATTGCTACCTTTCAATATGTTACTTCCAGCCTCCTTCGGGCAAGAATTTTTGTGCCGTGCCTCCCGCCGCCCTTAATACCAAGGACAGGTCTTTTGCCGTGCTGTTTTTGGCCAGCGCATACGCACCACCCTGGGCATTCAGAGGTCGCTTTCCCCTGGATGCTACCCTTTCATACCGAACAATGCTATACAATGCGGTTTTTTGGCATTTGTGTCAAGCAGACGATATGCTTCGGGCACGAAATTTTTTTCACTTTCAAACAAAAATCGATTTCCCTGGGATGCGGAATGCGTCATTTGACAATACAGCACATAATATGTTAAACTTGTCATACAAGCTGTAAAAACCCAACGGAGACCATGTGACGAATCCAGACGACATAAGAATTAGTGTACTCAAAGAGACTGTGTATAAAGTGCAGGCTCTTATCCACCCCCTTTGCAACATCAGGGAAGATGCCAATGAGATTAAAAGGTCCCAATGGGAAGAAGAAATTGAAAGAATTAAGGCGGATACAGAAAGCGATCAGATGCTTTTGTTCATAGGCCCTTTTTCTTCAGGTAAAAGCACCTTTGTAAACGCCTTGCTGGGAGCTAATATCTTACCTACCGCGGAAGCTCCGTGCACTTCCGTTGTTTTGGAGATAAGTTTTACCGAAGGCGGCGGCCATAAAGGGAAGCTGTTTAAATATGGCGGCAATGTAGAGGAAAGCAATTTCGATGAAATTATGGAGCTGGTTAACGGCCCGCGTGGTTCGGTTGGGCGGGTAGCACATATCCACCATATAGAGTTGCTTTTTGATGTTACCGAGGTAGAAGATTGGGAAAGACATCCGCTCAATACATTGAAAAGCCTGGGGGTAAAAGTCGTTGACTGTCCGGGGTATGGTTCGCCCTACGCGACAAAGGAAGATTCCATTGAAGAATACATAAGAAAGGCGAGTTTTACTTTTTGGATGAGCCCTGCGGATAAATTTGGAGGCCGCCTTGCTGCACGCAAGCTGAGTGATATCAAGAAGAAAACAACAGCGCTTATTCCGGTTCTTACTATGGCGGATAAATTAGTAGATGAAACACAATATGAACAAGCCCGGGAAGATTTTTATGAGCATTTGGCCCCCCTTTTCCCCAGGAACAAAGAGCCTCGCTTTGTGTCCGCATATAAGTACCTTAAGGCCGTGGAATTAGCCAAAAAACTTGATGATGACGGCAAAGAACCGCTCACAAAGGAGCAAAGAGCAAAGTTAGAAAAAGAGATTGGAAAGCTTCAACTGGAAGCTGGATTGGAAAACATTTTTGGCGATATGATACATGCTGGGGAGAAAAGGCAGGTTGCCCAAGCAAAAATTATTTCAGCTTTGAATGATCTCAATACCCTGCTCAAGGATATGGACGATCGTATTAAAAACGAACTGAGCCACTGGACAAAGGAAGCGGAAAAAGCAGGCTGGAGCGGCAACGACCAATACAAAAAGTTAAACGAGATAAAAAGGGAGGTTGACGCATGGGTCAAAGCGCAGGCAAAAATGGTTGCCTCCAATCTGGAAACAGCCATGATAAAAAAAATAGCAGATTACATTATGCAGGTAAAGGGGAAAGTCGAAAGCTCCCAGGTGCAGTACATAGTCAAGGATGTTTGGGACAAGGAAATAAACAAGCACAAAGGTAACTGGGCTCAATTCCTTCACAACAAATACAAGCAATATGCGGATTATACGCCTAATATTTCTGACGACACTAAAATAAAGCCGCCTGATTTAGTTTCCATAACAGCAAACCTTACCAACACGCTTTTGAGCATTATGGAAGCTTTTAGGTTCGCTGGGCCGCAATCGGCACTTACAGCCTCTGCCGGAGCCGCGTTAATGATCACGGCACCCGCGGCTGCTAATTTGGCGCTCATCGGTGGCGCTTTATCTACACTCATGCTTTTTGCTGGTCCTGTGATTATTGCCGTAGCCGTAATTCCGTTGATTCCCCTCATAAAAGACTTGACGGATAAACGTAATGCTCAATACCGAAAACAAATGGAAGACAAACTGAGGGAATGGATGAAGACCCTGGACGCGGCACCTACGATTCAGGTTCTGCTGAACAAAGAAAGCGAACAACTCTACAATTCATATAGAGACCAATTTGATGTTGCCGTTGGTCAGGCAGTACGCAACCGCGAAGAATGCGTTAACTTGAAGGAGGAAATTTCCCAGGTTAGGGCAAATATAGCCGAATTATTTCCAGAAGAAGCAAAAAAGGGAATGTAGCATGAAAACCCAAACCGCTTTATACAAGGCACTCCTAAGCTATCTTGAGGAAAACGATATAGACGCTGAAAAGATTGATCAGGCTATTGAGACGCTCAATAAATCTGTGAATTCTTTTTCGGAATGCGTAACTGGGTATGTTGAGGAGATCAAAAATGCGGCAAGTGATCTTTTACGAAAAACTGAAGGCTGCGCGTCAATTTCGGCCAACATGGAATCATCGAAAAATAATTTTGAAAAAACACTCAAAATTTTGGCGAAAATGACGGAAAATATTGATCCATTAATTGCCGCCGCGATCTATGAAAGGGTTGCTACCTTAAAGGACACCATTGATTTATTTGAAGGGCAAATAGTGTCAAAGCTGGACAAAAAACAAGACTTGCCGCCGAACCATTCGTATGGGCTGCGGAACCAGGATCGCGCGAAAGTATTTCTGGTGAGCGAATTTAGCGCTGGGAAGACATCTTTTGTAAAGCGCTTGCTTGGGGACGTTGCCGGGAAAACTGGCGGCGGCCCAGTTACCGCCAGCCTGGTTATTCATAAACAAACAAGCGCCCCAAGTTTTTGTATTACCTTTAACAAAGAGCTTAAAATTCCAAAGTCAAAAGAGGAAAAATTCAAGCGTTTTTTGGATAAATATGATCTCGCAAAACATCTTAAAGAATTGAAAGAAAGGGGAAAGGTCTTTGATTGGGGTAATGATAAAATTCTCAGTTTTATTGCCGAAGCGAATTTCTTTCCCGAAGTATTTTCAGAAATTACCTGGAACCACATAAAACCAGCTAGAAACAAAAACTATTCTTTTTTGGATTTCGCTGATTTATACGATATGCCGGGAGTTGGGGGCGAGGATACACATGATAAAGTTGTAGGCAAAATTTTCAAAAACCACAAACCAGATATTATATTGTATCTTATTAACACAGATAGCGGTGTTCCTTCTGATGCTGAACGGAAATTGTTGCCAGAAATAATGCAGTCCGTAATGCAGCGTGAACCATATCCTCTTTTTTACTGGGTCTATCAAAAGCCAAGTAATTATGAGAAACTCGATATAGAAAGCATAGGTGTGAATGATCCTCTTTACGATGAAGAATTTTTAAAAGGCAGAAAGGGAAAATTAGAAGAATACATTGCTGACATTATAAAGGAAAAGCAACTAACACCTTCGCAGACAGACTTTTTGGGTAAAACCTCAATTTTAGATGCACGCGGACTCAGTGATGATTCGGAAATGGCTCAAAATGCCGTATCCATTGTGTTGCAGGATTATTTATGCAGAACCGCCAAAGGATATTGCGAGATCGTAAGAGGGTTACTCCATTACAGCGCAGATAATAAGGCGCAGCTCGAAGTTATGAATTACAAACCAGATGAGCTTAATTATCAAGGGGAAAATCCTTTCATTCAGAAAAGGATTGTTGAGGCGATAAAGAACACTTCCAATTTATCTATAGAAAACGTTAAAATGATTTTTTTGAAGGCCTTGGCAATTGATGACTCCAGTGATGCCAGGCACAACTTTCCATTTGATCTGGAAAAAACCTTATCTGATATGAAAAAGAACATCCATAAGGTAATTGATGAAATGCTCAAATCGGTAAAACCTTTTTTACGGAAAGAAATCAGTATAGATTCCATAAACAAAGATTTTTGGAATAAATATACGAAAACCGGTTCATGGCAAGAGCTTTTGTTCAAGGTTCAGGCATACCATTGGCTCATTTCCCATTACAGGGGTTTTATATCGCCTCAATATATCAACAGCATAGGGTCAAAGATGCTCGATAACATTAAAAACGACATTAAACGCCTTGAAGACACTAAAATTCCATTTTCCCTGACCATAAAGCTTGGGGGAACTTCAGAAGAGTGATGTTCGTGGGGACAAACCCAAAGTTACATAGCTAACAAAGCCATCGAGCAAGTCCAATTCCTGCTCAACCGCTTCTTCAGGGTCGAATATACCAGCCTCTCGCATGGCTTTAGCCCGTTCCTCCATGGTGGCAAAGTTGACCAGACGGAATTCGGCAAGCTGTTCGGGGGTCAGTAGGGGCAATCCTGGTTCTGGTGCCTACTACGTTGACCGTCAAATATGGGCAACGACCCCCCGGATTGTGTCAAAAGCAGAAAAGAGGCAATAAATGTGATACAATAACAAGGCAGAAGGATGCCACGGAGGGAACATGGATTTCATCGGCGGGGAAGACCGCGAGCAAACGCTGTTGCTGCCCGACAGCCTTGAGGACTACGTCAACGAAGACAACCCCGTGCGCGTGATAGACGCGTTCGTAAACGG
>Ga0209755_10003947_pt1 | contig 17979 bp, 16 predicted proteins | sample TergutCo191P1_FD_187301 | JGI IMG/M metagenome (GOLD analysis project Ga0209755, IMG submission 187301) | Cornitermes sp. P1 segment gut microbial communities from Petit-Saut dam, French Guiana - Co191P1 (SPAdes) (version 2) | ecosystem: Host-associated > Arthropoda: Insects > Digestive system...
CAAATTCAGATATGCTTATAATATCTGTATGTCTTGCATATCTAATTTATTTTATCAACTTAGTGCAAATTGTCAAGAAAATGTATTAGAAAGTGACAAAATAAATATAAACAGTGACAACGCAAATAACATGTTGTAAAATAATTTGGAAATATAAAACTATAACCAAGTGTGACGTATACTGTTATTTTGTGTACGTTACACTAGTGAAATGAGGAGGCGTGACTTAGTGAGACTGTTAGCGATTGATAAATTGGTTTCTTTGATGAAAGATGAAGGTATGGACGCTGTTTTGGTCTGTCCGTCTGAGGAGCTGAAATTCCTTATTGGCTTTTCTCCAATGATGTGCGAGAGATTTCAAGGTTTATTTATTAAAAATGATGGCAATCTTTTTTACCTTTGCAACAGCATATATACAGGGGAACTTGAACTTGTGCTGAAAAACCAAAGAATTCTGACATGGTATGATGGGGAATTTATGGACGAAGCGGTGTGCAGGCTTCTTGGTGAAGAAGGACTTTTAGGTAAGACGATTGGTGTCAACTCGACAGCACCGGGTTTCTGCCTCGCAGATATTGCAGAAAAGACAGGGATTAAATTTGTTAATGCAAGACCTATTCTTGAAGAGATGCGTGTTATCAAATCGGCTGAAGAGCTTGAAAGTTTGAGGATTTCTGCCTCAATAACCGACAAGGTGTTTAGCGATGTGCTTAAGTTTATAAAGCCGGGAATGAAAGAGTTTGACGTTAAGAATTTCCTGCTTACTGAGATGGTAAGGCATGGTGGAACGAGACCGTGGGCACTTTTGGCATCAGGTCCAAATTCCAGTTATCCGCATTATCAGGGTAGTGAGCGGGAAATAGAAAAGCAAGATGTGGTCTTGTTTGACTTTGGTTGCATGTATAATGATATGTGTTCGGATATGTCTCGCATGGTGTTTGTCGGAGGTGTAACAGACGAACAAAGAAAAATTTATGAGATTTGCTGCAAGTCTACTCAGGCGGGGGAAGCAGCTTGTTTTGAGGGTGCATTTATTCCGGATATTGACAGAATTTCAAGGGCTGTAATTGAAGAAGCCGGATATGGAGAGTTTTTTACAACTCGCCTGGGTCATGGCATAGGCTTTATGGGTCATGAGGCTCCTGATATTAAAGTCAGTAATCCTAGAAAACTTGAAAAGGGTATGGCTTTTACAATTGAACCGGGTATAAATCTTCCCGGAAAATTTGGGATGCGAGTTGAAGATGTTGTCGCAATAACAGAAAACGGAACGGAGATACTAAACAAATCAACGCATGATTTGATTATTGTATAGAACAATTCTGCAGTTACCAAAGCGCAGATTGTCACGGTGTCTTTGTAGGGGCGACGTTTTTGTCGCCCGCCATCCAAATATTCGTAAAAGGATATCTCGGGCGGGATGACCGCCCCTACGGGGTTGAACTAACACCTGCAATACAGAACACAGGTTGTCAAGGTGAAAAATGATTTTAGCCCGAAGAAAACCTTCGGGCTAAACTTTGTCTTGTATTATTCGTCATTCCGTAGTACAATATATAAAAGAAGATTGTGAGGTCTTGGATATGGAACTTGAATGGATAACTGCACAACAAGCCGCTGACAAGTGGGGCATTACTGTGCGTAGAGTGCAAGCTCTATGCAAAAATAGCCAAATAGATGGTGTTGTTCGTTTAGGTAAAGCGTGGTTAATTCCAAAAGATGCACCCAAGCCCCTTGATGGCAGATTCAAGAAGTCGGAGGTCGATAACCAAGATGAAAACTCTTAATGAGCTTCTGATTGCAGAGGTTACAGAGCATGAATTCAAATCTGAACTTGAAATAAAGAAACCAAAAAGCTGGCTTAAATCCGTGAGTGCATTCGCGAATGGAATAGGTGGCAGTATATATTTTGGTGTTGATAATACAGGTGTTGCAATCGGACTGGCTGACATAAAGAAAACCGCAGACGAGATAAGTAGGCTGATTAAAGAACGAATGTCACCATTGCCAGAATTCAACTTGTCTGCTCATCGTGTTGATAATAATAAGGATGTTCTTGTCCTTCATATTTTCCGTGGAAACAACACGCCATATTATTATGTTGGTGATGGTTCGACCACGGCATTTGTTCGGATTGGAAGCGAGAGCGTTATGGCTTCACCGCAACAACTTAATGAACTTGTGATGCGTGGTAAAAATCTTACCTTTGATACGCTACCGACAGAATACAAAGTAGCAGACCTAACTTTTACATCATTGGATGCTGCTTTTAAGCGTATTAGAAAATTGATTCTTACAGAGAAAGATTATATTTCTATGGGCTTGTCGAAACCCGATGGTACGGTGACGAATGCGGGGCTGATGTTTTCAGACGAATGCCCGCTTTTGCAATCCAGAGTATTTTGTACACATTGGGATGGTTTAGATAAAAGCGGTGGCGTTGATGATGCCATAGATGACAAAGAATTTGAGGGAGACCTCATTTCCCAACTTTTGAAAAGCCACGATTTTGTAAAGATGAATTCCAAGGTACGTTGGAAGAAAATGTCCAACCATAGGGTCAATAAGCCCGACTATGCAGACAGGGCTGTTTTTGAGGCACTTGCTAACGCTTTTATGCACAGGGATTATAGCGTGGTTGGCAGCGAAGTTCATGTAGATATGTTTGCAGACCGCTTGGAAATTGGCTCGCCCGGCGGTATGCCTGACGGCACAATCATTCAAGAGCAAGATATTGAAAAAGTTTTGTCAACACGGCGAAATCCAATTATCGCAGAGATTTTTCATCGCTTAGATTTTATAGAGCGACGTGGTAGCGGTTTTAAGAAAATTCGTGAGGCAACTGCGGAACTTTATAATTACAAGAATGATTTTGCACCGACTTTTGTTTCTACACGGACGGCGTTTCATGTGGTTTTGAAAAACATGAATTTCAATAAAATAACTTCCGTAGTGAAAGTCAGTACGGAAGTTAGTACGGAAGTCGCTACGGAAGTAAAACTTACGCCCGAAAAACTGAATGCACTGTTAGAGTATTGCGAAAGTTCACGTACCAGGCGAGAAATGCAAGTATTTTGCGGCATAAAAACAGATGAGTATTTTCGTAAAAGTATCGTAAGTCCAATGCTTGAACGTGGGTTAATACAGATGACAATTCCCGACAAACCAAATAGTCGCAATCAAAAGTATATACGGACTAAGCAAACAAGGAGCTTATAAATATGACCGATACACAACAACGAACCGCCGCAGGTGAAGAAGTTGCAGACGAAATTCAAGACTCAGAGATTCTACAGTGGTTAAAAGATACAGGGTGTAAATACTACCCGTTGATGATATAATTCAGACAAATGTTGCGAGTGTTGTCACTAATCAGCCAGACCTTATTGACTTCAAAAAAGTTAAGTCATCAGGTGATGCATTTTTAATCGCAACTGCGATGAAGTTTGTAGTATATTGTCTTGGTTGAAGTAATAATTTTCCTCCTTTCTCGTTGTGGACTTGCCCTGCGGGCAAGGTGGAATGTACATAGTATCAATCATTTGTGCCGCAAATGCTGATTCTGCCTACAAAAATAGGGTAGACATCACATCTACCCTTAATACTATACATTCCATTACTTGGAGGTTTTCAAACTCATGTACACTGGTAAATTGAAAATCACTTGCATCTGCATATCAGTTGTGTTAATCCTCGTGATATTCTTATCTTTTGCACTTTTTTTATTAACGAGTAACATAAACGATGGGTATTATACATTCAGTGTAAGTCGTTGTGAAGCTTCACTAGTACTTTTTGTAGTTAGTGGGCCTAGCAATGAGGGAGATATTATAACATTTACAGGCCACAATAGTCGAAGTATTTTGCCACGCTTGCGAGCAGGGATTATTCATACAAATGGAAACCCGGAGAGATTCTATCGAATGATATTGACCCCATCGCGGTATCGCATGCAAGTAGCTTATGATGAAACTTGGCTGTCTAGCTTTGCAAGTTTTACCAACCCTGCTACCAGAGTACATTTTGGTAATGTGAGAGTTCCCCGCGAACCGGGTCCTGGTGCTGCCACTCCGCCGCCACCTCCAATGAGCACTGCCTGGATTGGCGATGGAGATACCATGGATGTGATCAGCCCTATTCCTCCTGTGGACCGAGATGTAATTCTTAGCGCACTTGGGGTGTATGAAAGGCTTTTAGCGTTAGCGTTAGCCTTGCGAATTTATGCGGCATTGTTTTTAGTATTTTCATCACTAGGGTATTTTGCGTACTTAAATCCCGAGGCTGTGTTTAAGTGGATTGGCAAGTTGCTTGGAATTGCAGGTGGGGAGTACAACTTGAGACGAATGCAAAAATTTGGTATGTTGGTCGTTTCTTTGGCTGCTCTTTCAATTTTTCTATTGCTGCTCTAGTACAGCAATGTATTGTGAGCTGGATTGACAAATAACATAATGGAATGGTTAAAAAATTACACCGTCTATTTACGAGCTAATACGCAACTACGATGAGGACAATTTGCAGGCACATATCTAATTAAGAACTATAAGAGTTCCGATGTTACGATTAAAAAGCAGGAGGATTTAGACAATGTGGAAATGTCCGAAATGCGGCAGAGCATTTAAAAATATAAACCAAAACCATTTTTGTAAAGAAGATAATGCGGAGTCAATTGACGATTATATTGCAAGGCAAGCGGAAGAAACAAAACCGATACTTAAAAGAGTCAGAGAAGTAATCCGTGAAGCCGCGCCTAATGCCACAGAAAAAATATCATGGAAGATGCCCACCTTTTGGCAAGGCGAAAATTTGATACACTTTTGCGCCCAAACGAAACACCTCGGCATATATCCCGGAGCATTGGAACACTTGCCAGATGAAATACTCCAACGACTTAATAGCTACAAAACTACAAAGGGAGCGATACAGTTTCCATATAATAAGCCGATTGACTACGATTTAATATCAGATATCACTAAGTGGCGCGTGTCTGTGGCTTTACGAAAGGATTCGTAGCGAAGTTCATGTAGATATGTTTGCAGACCGCGGTACAGAATGATTTGCATATTTCATAAGCCATTCGTATTTTTAATTATACTTATATTTCTTTCTTGTTCTTTATCGTCCAAATTGATATTTTGTTTATTTGCTTCCTCAATCCTCTTATTAACTTTGTCAATTTGCCTCTTAGATAAGTTCATAATAGTTTTATAGCCAGAATCCCACTAATAAACTAAGTAACGCCAGAACGTGTCTTATTTCCAAGTACCTTTATCTATACACCAAACGGCATAAAGCGGCACGTTTTTTATTCCATTTCCAAATCCGAAGTTCTTTGCGGAGATGCGGATGGCAAAGTCGATGCTATATTTCCTCCGGAAAAATTCCAAGCTCTGTGATCTGACGGATTCCCATGATTTAGCCTCAACGGGGATAATCTTGTTTTCAAGCTGCACAACGAAATCCAGCTCAGCCTTATTGTTGCTCTCCCAATAAAACAGCTCAAAGCCATTTGCGTGAAGCTGTTGTGCGACATAGTTTTCTGTAAGTGCACCCATTGCGGACGCGCCCATTGTGCGCCCCAGAACAGACAAGTGCGAGTTGTTGCTCTTGGCATTTAGCAGACCCACATCGCTCATATAAATCTTAAATGAAGTGAAATCTGTATAGGCGGAAATGGGTTCTTTACCCTCGTTAATCTTGTTGCACCTAAGGATTACCGAGGCTTTTTGAAGCCAGTCCAATGATAGCTCATAGTCTTTCGCCCTTGCGCCGCTTTGAATTTTCGCATATTGAAACTTCCTGTTCTCCTTGGCGAGCTGAGATGGCAGCGTGTTGTATATGGCTTCGTTTCGTAGGGCTTGGGTTTTGGTATCTGTGTGCTTATTCATGTCGGAGACATAGTTGTTGCAGATAGAAAGCTGTTTAGCTTTTACAATATTGAAACTCTCGGTTTTAATATATTCTGTGACAACTTCCGGCATACCTCCGATTACCAAGTAGTGTAGATAATGTTCGATAGCCTGGTCGTGCAATCCCGAGGGCATAGTGGTGTTTTCGTCAAAGCACTCTCTTATCAAAGTTAGAAGCGGTGGATTAAATTCCATCAAATATTCCTGAAAATTTAGTGGTTGCATGCTCAGTTCATCTACCTTTCCTACAGGAAATGTAGAGCCTTCTTTTCTTAGTGCAACCCCAAGGAAACTTCCTGCTGCGATAATGTGATAATTTTCTGCTGTTTCATTAAAGCGTTTGAGTGAGCTCAGTGCGGCAGGGCATGCTTGTATTTCATCAAACACCATCAAGGTGCTTTCCGGGAGAATTTCTTGGTTTACAAACGCAGAGAGCTTTACAAGAAGTGACTTTATTGAGCTTATTCCACTTTCGAATATACTGCAAAGTTGAGGATTATTGTCAAAATAAAAATAGGCGACGGATGCATAATGTTTTGCACCAAACTCCATGATACTATGTGTTTTACCAACTTGCCGGGCACCGTGGATTAGCAGCGGCTTTCGGTTGTCTTGATTTTTCCACTTAATAAGTAACTTATCGATAAGCCTTTTCATATAATACTCCAATCGTTTAGGTGTATTTGGTGGCGATGCGAGCCTGAAGGTGCGTTTCAGAATTATGGTTAGTTTATAACAAGTCTGATAGCCAGTCAAGCAAAAATCACATTTTTAGGCACCCTAAAAATGTGGCAGCCTCCATGTGCTCTCTTCTCAAAAGGATAATGCCACTTAAACACCCCTATAACTCCACTGGTATATCATTTTAAGTGTCATTTTTGAGCATTTCTTAATTTTTCACTTGGACAGTTTACAACTTTGATGTATAATGTGCTATGTTAATAGAATACCCTATACAGAAAGTGAAAAAGATTTATGTGCGCAAAAAAAATTGATACAAAGACTTCCGATTCAGTGCGATATTTTTCCGCTCCGGGCAGGGTTGAAATTGGTGGCAATCATACCGACCATCAGTGTGGCAGAGTTCTTGCTGCTGCTGTTGGCATGGACGTGAAAGCTTCGGTTGTGCCAAAAAAACGAAAGGTTGTGTCGCTGAATAATGACCTCTTCGGTGCAGATACTCTCGATTTATCCGACCTGTCTATTCGCGAAGATGAAAAAGACACGCCCACCGCTCTCGTTCGCGGTGTTGCTGCATGGTTTAGTGAGCATGGGTATCCCATTGGTGGCTTTGATGCCAAAATATCATCAAATGTGCCTGTTGGGGCTGGGCTTTCAAGTTCTGCGGCTTTTGCAGTTTTGATAGGGAATATATTTAAGGGCTTGTATGGAGCTAAGATTTCAGCTATGGAAATTGCCCAGGCAGGGCAATATGCTGAAAACAAATATTTTGGAAAACCATGTGGGCTGATGGATCAGGCCGCTTCAAGCTTTGGCGGACTGAATGTATTTGACTTTAAAGACCCTATTAACCCCACCGCAACCCATATTCATGCCGATATTTCCGGCTACAGCATGTGCGTTGTGGATACCGGCGGATCACATGCAGACTTAACTGCTGACTATGCTTCTGTGCCTGCTGAGATGAAGATTATCGCTGAGCATTTCAAAAAAAACTATTTGAGAGAAGTTGATGAGAGTGAATTTTTCAGTCGTATTGGAGAGCTGCGCCATTTAGATGATCGAGCTGTTTTGCGGGCAATCCATTTCTTCTCAGAAAATGAGCGCGTTTTAAAGCAGGCAACCGCTCTGGAAAGCGGAGACATCAAGGGATTTCTTGAGCTGGTTGTGGAGTCAGGTCAATCATCACTTTCATATCTGCAAAACGTGTTCAGCCCATCAAGTCCTCATGAGCAGGGCGTTACGCTTGCACTTGCCCTGTCAGAGCGAATCCTCACAGGCCGCGGAGCCTGGCGTGTTCACGGAGGGGGCTTTGCAGGAACTATTTTGTCATTTGTACCTAATGATTTAAAGGATATTTACCATAGGCAAATGAGCGAAGTATTCGGTAAAGAACGTATTCATTTTTTAAACATACAAAAACAAGGAGGCCGAGAGGATTAATTTATGGCAGAACTTAGATATAACCCTATAACTAAAGATTGGCTGATGGTTGCAAGTCATAGGCAGGGACGCCCGCAAATGCCAAAAAACTGGTGCCCATTCTGTGTTGGTAGCGGCAAGGTTCCTGATGAAGGCTATGATGTTTTTCGCTATGCAAACGACTTTCCTGCTCTGTCAGTTTCACCGCCAAAACCTGATGATGTCGACGGCGGGCTTTTCACAACAGAGCCTGCATATGGACATTGTGAGGTACTGCTATACTCACCTGATCATAACTCACGGCTTGCTGATTTGAGCGATGAGCATGTACACAAACTTGCACAGATGTGGTTGGATGTCTACAATAGTTTTGCTTCAGATACAAAAGTAAAATATGCTTTTATTTTTGAAAACCGCGGCGAAGTCGTTGGTGTCACAATGCCACATCCACATGGTCAGGCATATGCCTATCCCTTTGTTCCAAGGATCATTAGAGATGAACTTGTCGGCGCCAAGGAGCATTTTGATAAGTGCGGCTGCTGTCTATTTTGTGATTTACTGGCACAGGAAGTGGCCGATGGCAGACGCATTATAGCTGAAAACGAACATTTTGTATTGTATGTACCTTTCTTTGCTCAGACCGCATACTGCACTCATATCACCGCTAAAAGACATGTCAGCAGTATTGCTCAAATGTCCGAAACTGAACTTAATGCTCTCGGTGAGATTGTGCGTGATGCTTCTGCTATGTATGATGCATTGTTTGATTTGCCGTTTCCTTATATGATGTGTATGCATAATGCACCTTTAGATAGGCAATCCGATGAGTATTATCATTTTCATATCGAATTTATCCCTCCGATGAGATCCGCAGACAAGCAACAATTTTTTGCGTCCAGTGAAACCGGAGCAGGAGCTTGGTGCAATCCTACTTGCCCGGAGGAAAAGGCGCTGGAGTTAAAAGAGGCGTGGACTAAAATACATCGATAAGGAGGAGCAAAAATGACTATATTTGTTACCGGCGGTGCGGGGTACATTGGCTCACATGTTATATTAGAACTTCTTGAGCAGGGATATGATGTTGTTGCTGCAGATAATTTTGTAAATAGTAAACCCGCAGCCGTCTCACGTGTGCGTGAACTTTCGGGTAAGGACTTTTCTTTTTATGAAATGGATATTTGTGATGGTAATGGCGTTGCCGCTATTTTAACAACACATAATGTTCAGTGTGTGGTACATTGCGCAGGACTGAAGGCTGTGGGTGAATCCGTTAAAAAGCCTTTGGAATATTATTCAAATAACTTAAATTCTACAATTGAACTTTTGAGTGCAATGAAAAGATGTGATGTACGCAAGTTCATTTTTTCTTCAAGCGCAACTGTCTATAGTGGAGACAATGAGATGCCACTGACAGAACATTCTAAGACAGGTAATTGCACCAACCCCTATGGGTGGACAAAATTTATGTGCGAGCAAATTGCTACAGACACCGCAAATTCCGTCAATGGCTGGTCGGTTGCACTACTTCGCTACTTCAATCCTATCGGAGCACATCCCAGCGGAAACATCGGCGAAGATCCTCAGGATATTCCAAACAATCTTATGCCATATATTGCCCAAACTGCGGTTGGTCGTCTGCCCTTTCTGAGTGTTTATGGTAATGACTACGATACCCCTGACGGAACAGGCGTTAGAGACTATATCCATGTTATGGATCTTGCCGCAGGACATGTCGCCGCAGTAAAATATGTTTGCTCGAATATGGGTGTTAATACCTTTAACCTCGGAACAGGTAAGGGAGTAAGTGTATTAGATCTAGTTGCCGCCTTTGAAGAAGCATCCGGTATAGTTCTCAATAAAAAAATTACCGAACGCCGTCCCGGTGATTTGGCTGTCTGCTATGCTTCAACAGAAAAAGCCCGCCTTGAGCTGTCATGGGAGGCAAACAGGTCACTTTTTGATGCATGTGCCGATACGTGGCGATGGCAAAAAAATAACCCTAATGGCTATTGATACATTAATGGAAAAGGCTGAGTAGAAAAATGAAAAATTACATTGACTTACATATGCATTCTTCTTTTAGTGGTGATGGAGAATTTTCACCTAAATCACTCGTGCACCAGTGCAAAGCGGCAGGCGTTCGTGTTATGTCGATTACAGACCACGACTGTGCAAAAGCAAATGCAGAAGCAAGAATAGAGGCGGAAACGCTTGGCATCAAGTACATTTCCGGGATCGAGATTGATTGCAGATTTCGCGGCAAGAATTTTCACCTGTTAGGTTATGGTTTCGATGAAAATGGTCCTGATTTTGTTGCCTTGGAGGAATATATCTTATCCGGCGAGCGAAATGCATCGCGCGAACGCCTTGCCCTAACGCGCAAACTCGGATTTGACATCTCCGAAGCAGAGCTAAACGCCATTTCAAATATAGATGATGGAGCCGGTATTTGGACAGGTGAGGTGTTTGCAGAAATATTATTTGAACAAACAAAATATCTCGACCATGAACGGCTTTTGCCCTATCGCGCGGGCGGCACAAAAGGCGATAATCCGTTTGTAAATTTTTATTGGGATTATTATGCACAAGGTAAACCCTGCTATGTAGAGGTTGACTTCCCCACAATGGAGGAAGCAATTGCGACTGTGCAAAGAAATGGCGGAAAAGCAGTGCTTGCACATCCCGGTCACACCCTAAAAGGACAATTTGAACTATTCGATGAAATCGCCAAAACCGGAATTGATGGTGTAGAGGTATTTTGCAGCTACCATGATGAAAAAACGGCTCAATATTTCTACGAGCAAGCACTAAAGCATTCGCTTATATTCACCTGTGGAAGTGATTATCACGGAAAGACAAAACCATCCGTCAAGATCGGAGAAACCGGATGCTGGATTGATCCGCAAAAAGTAGAGCATCAACTTGGCTTCCTATAAACCTTCAGCACAAAAATGGACGATGAATCGTCCATTTTTGTGCTAGTATAGGAGAGCTATCTATCTTTAATCACTGTGAATCTGTTAGCCGTTATGGGGGTTGTTATCGTCGTTGTTATTATTATTTGTTTTTTTCGTTTTGCGGTAAATTATAATTACGACTACTACTATCACAGCGAGTACTATTATTGCGGGTAATATGCTTATAACGCCTATGGCTATAGCCTGAATGCCTCTGACAAATCCATTTGCCATGTTCCCGGCTGCCTCAGCAAAGCGGGCACCAAATGGGGCTTCAGGCTCTGGTTCCGGCATATCTTCTGGGAATATCACTTCAGATAACCATATACTGACAGATGAGTAGTGGATATTGTCATCAAAAATATTTCGTTGTCTCTCACGGCTTCTGATATTTGACTGGACCTCTTCTAACTGCCTGTTAAGGTTGCGTCTTTCAGTATTGCTAAGAGAATCATCTGTTAAAATGTCTCTCAAACGTGCTTCTTGCTCGCGAAGGTCATCTAGAGTCGCTTCCGTGTGCTCAAAGTTTGCGGTCACATTCTCTCCACTCTGGTTCAGTGATACTAGGTTGAATTCATCTTCCATTACCATCAGAAATTCAGCCAATCTGTCCGAGTGGATACGAAAAGTAAAGCTGGCGTGTCTTTCTATTTCCGGGAAACGCATGTCACGGCCTTGAACATGTGAGTTTTCAATAAAGCCATTCATTTGAGCCACTGTATTGAGAATTATGCGCCTACCCTGCATAAATTGTGTCGTTTGCAGTTGCAAATCTGCTGTATATACCATCCGTCTGCCCCTTGAATCGGCTGGAGTCAGTAAAGGAAGCGCAACGGCACTTTCGTCAGCTTCTGGAGTAAACGGTGCCGCTTCTCCCGCAATGCCGGGAATCACCGGTATATCAGTAACAGGAGCATAATCTACCTCCCAAATATCAGCCGCTTCAGGAGCTGGTGCCGGAGCACTTGGAGCCGCTGGAACACTCGGGGCTGTTGCTGGAGCAGGTGCGGCACAGGCCGAGCCTATGATTGTAAGGATAATTAGTAGCGAAATCAATGTGATAAAGCGTTTCATAAAATTGTCCCCCTGATTTTCAAAGTCAATATATTAAATATCTGTTACGTAGATATTACAATAAGATTGCATCTTTATTGCATACTATTAGTTACAAATTGGGTACAGAATATTTTAAATGAGCCTGAGGAGAGTTCCTGAGGCTCATTTTTTGATGCTTTATTTAATTCAGAGTTACTACACCAATATCTTTGTCCGTGTCATCAACTGTTACACTGCGTCTTAACAACGCACATCCATCAGCCACAAACTCAAATTCATATTCTCCACTGTTTTTTATAAGCTCGTGGCAAAATCTGCCCTGCGGATCTGTTATGGTCATTGAAATAAGCCTACCATTCTTAAATAGCCTTATCTCAGCATCATCAGCAGATTTAACTACTCCGCCATTCATTATTTCAAGTGTTCCTGTAACGAGGCATTTTTTATTGTTCATCATAATAAAATCAACAGTCTACGCAAAATGCGTCAGTATCGCTTCAACTGTGGCATCTGCCATTCTGTTTTGCTGGTGTGGGTCAATGAGCCACACAAAGTCGTCTATGTTTACTATAAAGCTAGATTCGAGTAGTACATGCGGTGCCCATTGAGGGCGGCAGACAAAGAAATTCGCTTGATTAATATTTCTATATCTGTTCGTTTTTGGGTTTATGTCATACATAATATCCAGAACAGTCCTTGCAAATTCTGCACTATTAGGGTTACGATACCAAACCGTAAAACCTCTGATATTTGCTGCATTAGTGGTTTCTGCAACACTGTTTATATGTAGTGATATGAACATGTCAGGCTTTATGCGCCTACTTAGCTCCACTCTGTCTTGAAGAGAAACCGTAATATCTTCATTACGTGTGAGAAAAACTGTTGCTCCCAGATTTGTCAGACGTGCGGCAAGTCTTCTGGTATTAATCAGAACAATCTCTTTTTCCGGCATATCCGCCCCCAACGGGCCAAGAGCTCCATAATCATCTCCACCGTGACCTGCATCAAGTACAAAGGTTATTCCCGTCAGCGGCTTATCCCCTTCGGTTAAAGTTCTTCTTCTTTTTAGATTCAAGCGAAATTCACCATCTTCAAAGGATATGTGATGCCCGTCAAATCTAGCATCTTCCCTTATTGTAAATGCAAGGTACGGAACACTTCCGTTTATACCGCTGTCTACATTTGAAAACATTGTTTCTGACAAATCCCTTGGTAGGTTGAGGGGCGGCGGCTGTGTATGCATACCAAAGTGTACAACCAGCACTCTTCCGTCAAAATGTGCATAAGCCCCTGAGAATGTGTCGGATTGCCACACAACTGCATCATAATTTCTTCCGACCATATATTGCCCGTCTCTAAGTACATCTTCTACATGCTCGCTTTTCGTTTGAATAGTCACAGCGTCGCGGGCAAGCCACATTCCACTTGACAAACGCACAAAGCCATTTGTGGCTTCTGCTATAACTCTGTCAATCTGTCCGCGTGGCATCATCCAGTCGGAGCCACCAGATGTTGTATTGTTTGGAAATATCCATGCTTCATCAGATATTACTGTGGCATATCTTGGCTCTGTAATCTGCGTAATAGTTGCAGGAGCCGAAGGCGGCGTTGCAGGCCTCGGCTCATTTCTGGTAATTGTTCGGATTGCATCGGGCTGTCCTTCTTGCGTGAATGTAAACACATTTTCCCCGGGTTCAAGCGGAGCATGCACCGAAAAAAATCCTTCTATTGTGCGATTTGTAACTTCAACACCATTTAGATATAAAGTCCTATCCGGAAGGCTTGTCCCTGTTATATTAAATCCTATTGTTGCATCAAGAGCGGCTTGCATTGATGTATCATTTCTCGGTGTTCCTACAGAAAGGTTTTCCAAAACCATTACGGGACGGCGCTGATGCTGACGCTCTGCGTCTCTTTGAATGTAGAAGTCACGAATAGCATCACCTACAGCACCTCTGAGGTGCATATATCTGAAAAACACACTCCCTTGTACAACATCTGATTTTGCAAGCATTTCCAGTTGACGTATCATCTCTCCACGCCAGCGCGGTGATTGGTGGTCATCTTCCTCACGCCAAGCCGCATGTCCGATGTATAATCTAACGTCCGAATCTTTGCAAAGATCAATCCACCAATTTAAAACTGCCTCAAAATCAGCTATTTCAAAGCCAATATACCAGTAAATTTGGGGCATAATATAGTCCACCCAGCCCTCGGTAACCCACAGTCTGGTATCTGCATACAGGGAATGATAGGATTCCATACCTCGTGTCGTAGGAACCCCAAGTGGATGGGTTGAGCCATTTTTCCAAATAGCAGTAGGAGATATCCCCCAAACTACGTCTCTTCTTAATTCTTCATTGAGACTTGAAATTTTGGTTTGGATATCTCTGATAAGGGTATTTACATTTTCTCTGCGCCAATCATGCAGATTCATATTGCCACCATATCTGGCAAATGTTGCTGCGTCATCAAAATTAGTGTCAGGATAGAAGTAATCGTCGAAGTGAATGCCATCAACATTATAATTTCTAATTAGGTCCTCAATGCCATCTATGATCAGTTGCCGTGAGTCCGGCAAGCCTGGGTCAAGAAACAGTCCGCTTCGTCCGTTTGTATCCGTCCACCCCACAGCAAGTTCAGGGCGCAGACGCACAGGATGATTTTGCGCTAAAGTGTTTGGGTCAGAGCTATTCGTTATTGTGTGTATAATTCTATATGGGTTAATCCATGCATGTAGTTCAAGGCCATTAGCATGGCTCTTTTCAATCCAATATGCAAGCGGGTCAAAATCAGGTATTGGAACCCCCTGTGTTCCTGATAGCCAGTGGCTCCAAGGAAAAATATTTGACTGATAAAAAGCATCACCTGTTGGCCTGACTTGGAAAATAATGGCATTTAGGCCCATCTCAACTGTTCTTGCAACAATAGAGTCAATTTCCCGTTTCATTGCCTGTGCGGAAATCCCCTGAGATGTCGGAAAGTCGAGGTTTATTACAGTTGTAACCCAAACCCCGCGAAATTCGTCATCTGTTGCAACAATGTCAAACAAATAATAACTGTCAGCGAATTCCGAATAAGGCTCAGGCCAGTCATCTCCACGAGTCTGCCCCAATTCGTCTAACTCTTTTTCGTTAATTTGTCCATCTGAACTGCATCCGATAATAAAAATGCAACTGCATAGCAATATAGCTATTAATAAATAATTTTTAATTTTCAAAACACAATCCCATTTACTTTAGAATTTTGCCAAAAACATATCCTCTATACGGACACACCGTGACCAGCGTAGATTACATGTAAATTGTATCATAAAGGTATCGAGTGGGCAATGTTTTTGGATACCTGCAGTCGGTTGGCATAAAAAGGTGAAGCCGGCTATCTACCGCTACAACATACACATCGCTAGCAATCTGATTGCTGTGTTGAAAGTTCTAGTGAGATAGGTACAACAGTTATAAATTCTATAAGGTTCCTAGTATCTGTATGAGAATTCTGCTCATCGCAACTGGTAGTCCACACTCGAATTTCATAATCCCTAGTTACATATAGGTGTACAAACCTTCCAACTTGTGAAGAGTTGATTGGTGTAAAAAAGTCGCCTCCGATGCGACCAGCTACAAAGCTAGCTCTCACATGCGCTGAATCTGAGAGTGGTAAATTAACTGTAACTGCCCTACCGCTATTGCTCCATAAAAAGCCAGAACCTTCTGTTGTGAATCGTGTACCACAACTCGTCTGTCCATTGGCTCGCTTAGATACATCCTGCGTAGTTGCAGTCCATGTTAGTGTATCTCTTTCTATATTGCCCCTCAGCAGCACTCTGTTTCTACGAAGCAATCGATCTAATTGTCTATAATGCTCAGCTTCAATAGAATTTCTTTGAACTTCATACCCCGTAAGCATTCCGCGAGGATTATAAGAATATACTCTATCAAGATCCACGTATGAAGGCACCAATATATCGGCGAAAACCAAAACAAACACGCCAAACACTACAACCAGAAAAATTGCCAGGAAGACTGTATATTTTATCTTCCAAACCACAAATTTTTTCAAGAGGCACCTCCAAAAAGCAGTTTAGGATTAGTGAGTACATTTACAAGCTTATTGTGAATCAATCGGTGTTTGCAAAAAAAGTAAATCAGCCCTAAGTAGATCTTTCGGGCTGATTTTGCACTCAAATACTTTCGCCCAATCGCATTGTGTTTAGATGTAGGCCATTTTTTTATCTATGTTCTTAACGCGCTTAAAATTCTTTAAGCCTTCTAAAAACAGGGGGAGCTACATCTCAATGTCTAGTGCCACATGCCGTAAGCATTCTTGTGTTTTACTACCCGCTTACACGAGATGTAAGTGTGAAGCCATAAAAATAAGCCAACGCATTTAATCTCCACCTTGGCTTATCTTTATGATATAGGAAAACACCTTTTCCTACTTATTTTTTCCTGCCGCGCTTTTTCTTTGTGTCAACGGGCTGCCCGCTTGCTTCGGCAAACTTTCGTAAAATTTCTTGTTGGTCTTTGTTGAGCCCGGTCGGTACAACAACTTTTACTGTAATATATTGGTCTCCTCTGCCACCTCTGTGGAGATTTGGAATACCTTTGCCTTTTAGACGAAATACTGTGCCTGTTTGTGTTCCTTCCGGAATCGAATATTTCACTTTCCCGTCAAGTGTGTTTACTTCAAGCTCCGCTCCAAGCGCCGCCTCTACAAAGCTTATTGGCATTGTGAGCAAAACGGCATTACCTTCACGCTCAAATTCTTTATGGCTCATAACGATTACCGTAACAAACAAATCGCCTGCTTCTCCACCGTTAACACCTGCGTTCCCTTGTGAGCGAATTGAAATCGTCTGTCCGTTGTCAATTCCTGCCGGAATTGTAACCTTTATAGCTTTGCTACGGCGAACAAGGCCAAGCCCTCGACATTTTTCGCATGGTTGATGTATGATTTTTCCTCGCCCTGAACACTTAGGACATTCTGATTGGCTCTGCATAACACCAAATGGTGTCCGTTGTTGTGATGTGACCATTCCACTGCCGTTACAATCACTACATTTTTCAGCAGTTGTTCCTGCTTTACAGCCAGAACCTTTACAATCATCACAGCTTTCAATGCGCATAACACTGACTTCTTTTTCACATCCGAATGCGGCTTCTTCAAATGTTATTGTCACATCAGCTCTGACACGCTCGCCTTTTCTAGGACCATTTCTGTTTCGTCCCGAGCTTCCGCCGCCGCCACCGCCAAAAATTGAGCCCAGGATGTCTCCTAAGTCAAAGTCCATGCTTCCGCCAAATCCGCCTCCGAATCCTCCACCGAAGGGATCTGCTCCGCCTGCTGCAAAAGTTGGATCAACCCCTGCATGGCCAAACTGGTCATAGCGGGATTTTTTGTCAGCATCAGAGAGGATTTCATATGCTTCATTTATTTCCTTAAAGCGGTCCTCTGCTCTCTTGTTGCCTGGGTTTATGTCCGGGTGGAATTTTTTTGCAAGCTGGCGGTACGCTTTTTTTATTTCATCTTCTGAGGCGCCTTTACTCAATCCAAGCGCCTCGTAATAGTCACGTTTTTCAGTTGCCATTTTGTCGTCGCAAACTGCGCTAAGTCTCGCCTTTGCACAAATACCAAGGCTCTCTTGCTACGCTGCTCCTCCTCTCCGATGCAAGCCCACCGTGTTGGGCCTTGCATCGGTATTTCTTCTGTTGAGCACATGTGCCCATTTCATTTATTCGCTTTTAGGTTCGTCGTCTACTATTTCGTAGTCGGCATCGTATACGTCACCTTCTGGACCGCCTGCGGTGTTTGCGCCGTGATCGTGGGGCGCGCCGTCTTGCGGACCTGCTTGTGCATAGAGCTTTTCGCTGATTGCGTGAAATGCTTTTTCAAGCTCTGCAACTGCATCTTTTATAGCTTGTGTGTCAGTTCCTGACATTGCTGTTTTTACCTTAGAT
>Ga0209755_10003948_pt1 | contig 17976 bp, 10 predicted proteins | sample TergutCo191P1_FD_187301 | JGI IMG/M metagenome (GOLD analysis project Ga0209755, IMG submission 187301) | Cornitermes sp. P1 segment gut microbial communities from Petit-Saut dam, French Guiana - Co191P1 (SPAdes) (version 2) | ecosystem: Host-associated > Arthropoda: Insects > Digestive system...
TTAACTTCCTGTAATGAGCAGTGTAGTTTACATTGTGGAGCTGAAAGGTTTGCTGAGGTGTGCTGATAAGTGAGGTGGGTGGGTTCCCTTTGTTCTCACATGTTGTGAATACTGGTAAAGTGAGAGAGAGAACTGCTGGTCACTGTTTTAACAAACATTATAGGATCTGAATTATTTTTCAGATGGAACGAGATGATGCCTTGACTGAAATTGAAATACTGAAAGATAAGGTAGAGAAAGCCCAACTTGCAATGCAGAAAACAACAGAAGATAAGGATGTAGCAAATAAGGAATTTGAAAGAATCCTTGAAAAGTTTGACAGGTAAAAGAAGTGTTATTGTCAGCAAACAAAGTTATAACCTTCATATGATAAAGACAGTTTAAGCAGCTAGCAATGTAACTAACTCTATGGATTACAGTCCTGCTTGAAAAGCTGTTAGTCCTCGCCTAGTTTAGAAATTGCTTGTATGTTATGGAAGGCAAAAACTCAATATAATCTGTGCTCCTCTCCAACTGATTTCTTGAAACCCCATTTAAATGTCATTCGTCTATGCCTAGGTCTCCCAAGTTGTCTCTTACCTTCACATGTACCCACCAACACCCTGTATGAGCCTCTCACCTCCCCCACACATGACACATGTCTTGCTCGTGTCATTTTTGTTTCATCACCCAAACAGTATATGGTGAAGAGGGCAGATCATAAAGTTTCTCATTATGTAGCCTTCTCCACTCCCCTATTACCTCATGGATCTTAGGCCCAGATATCTTCCTCATACCATTTTCTCAACACCCCGCAACCTTTGAAGCATCACTAATACGTACCAGGCCTTTTTCCATTATCACTGAACAACAATACTCACAAATATCTTCATTGTTATGGTTTCAATGCTCCTAGTCTGTTACTGCATTTTGCGTTTGAGGTGTATGTGTTCTGTTTCACACATGTGATTCATGATGACTTACTGGTTTTAGTTTGGTCACTCGTTGTTTGGATTAGTGTTTTCACCTGATTCGATACATGGTGAGTGTGTTCAGTGACAATGGGAAAAGTCTAGATACATTTTATTGGTGTTTCACGTGTTAAACCACTGTCAAAAGATCATGTGGTACTCTCAGTTTTGTTACTCCATGAAGGTGCATACCACATTTTGCACTCGTGTAAAACAGCGGGTAAAATTATGCTTCCATATATTCTAAGCTTTATATTATTGGCAGCAAACAGGAAGATAAAAGATTCTGGATTAAATGATTGCAGGCATTCCCTGAATTTAATCTTCTCTTAATTTCTGCAAGCATTCATATTGGATTTGTTAGTGTCATTTCCAGATATTTAAACTTTGCACATTTTCAAGGATTAGTCAATGAAATATCAACCTGTGCTTGGTTTTCTCAGCATTTACTTTTAGACTAACCTTATTATTAACAATTAATAAAGGTTCTGTGTTTTACCACATAGGATTTATGTTTCAGAAGCCAGTATGTACCATTCAGTTTGAATCCCTTGTACTTTTCTTGGACCTTTGTAATGGCATATGCTAAAGCTAAGTTGTAAAGCAGTGGTGATAAAGCAACTCCTTTTTACAGAGCAGTCTGAATAGGAAACGTTTGAGACAAATATTTGTCTATCCAAACTTAAATATTTTTATTAATCTAATCAGTTTCATCTGGATACCAAACACAATGTGCTTATTATACAAAACCTCCTCCCTGCCTGCATTTTGCAGTTTATAAATAGCTGATGCTCTGCCCTGTTACATTCCCATTCTTTCTAAAGTATTTAATTACTACAGAATATATGATCAGTAGTAGATCTGCTATGTCAAAATCCACAGTGATGATCCCCAGTAATTTTGTCTACAATTGGAGTTAACCTTGAGAGAAAAATATCCAATAATATTTTTTGTGTAGTTGTTAATGTTGATATGCCTCAATAACAATAGTCTGTCGTATCACCCTTCTTGTAAACAGGTTCAGTGATTGGCTTATTCCACTGTTGAGGCAATTCTTCTTTATTCCAAATAAGTATGTGGATCTCAGAATGCAATTTCCTGTCGTCAGCCTGCCTTAGTTCTGCTGGAATTTCATTCTGGTGATTTGCATCTTCAAGGCTTTTCAGTAGCCATCTCAACTACAGAGGTACTGGGCTCAGGCACAAGTAACTCTGCTGTGTATGTTTAACACTGCAAATTGTTAACTCCCATGTACATTTAGCAACTGAGAAAAACGGTCCTCTGCTCATTCAAAATACTGTGGGAGTCTGCCAGCAGATCACCCTTGTTCGGTTTATTGATGGTCCTTTACCGGTCTCTGATATCCATGTTTTTACTGTTAGTTTCAAGTTTATTAAATTTACCTCTCAAAAATTCTTGCCTTTATTCCTGAAATCTGTACTAAGGTCATTTTTCACATTGTTGATGAGCATTAATATGTCTTGGGTCCTGTTACCACACAGCAATACAGGCTGCTTCCGTTGCTGTACAAATTTGCACATTCTTCATCAAACAGCTGATTTATGTTTGTACTGACCTAGACTCTCTTTAGCTGAGATCTTGAAATTCCCTCATATATTTTCGTAAGCCCTGTTTGTGTCCATATTATCATCTAAGTTCTCAAGTTGCAGAAGTCTTCTGTGACTTCCACCTTGTTCAGCTTTCTCAGTTTGAATCTCTCCATATCAAACTTCTGAGATGCTAATGTACATACTGACAGTCTGTCCTCAAAATTTGCAATTAACAGTCAGTTCTTTTGAAAATCAGGCACCAAGTATGTGTGAATGCCATCTCTTGTCTGTCAAGATGTGATCATTCTAAATGTGAGTCCATCAGGAGATGTCCATGTGTTAGGAGTGTTTTTATGCAAGAACATAGTGCTCTTGACAATTAGATTTTTTGGGGTGGCAAAGTTTTCTATTGTTACTATTTTCATGTAAACTCCCTCTGCCCATTATCTGTTCAAAAATATCTTCTGTCCCAGTTTTGCATTCAAGTTTTTTGACAGACTTTTCTTATGGCACTTAGTGAAGGGATGAAGTACCTGGTCTGATTCACAATATCTTCTATCCTCATGGCGGGGGGAGGGGGGCCATGCAGGTTCAGAACAACAACTTCAAACAAACACAAACACAAAAAGCACCAGCAATTTCATAGCACTCTACATGATTTCCTGTAACTAACAAATTTGCTGTTGTAGCTACTAATGTGATTCTCCTGTGTACAATAATTTTCACACCTAATTCATGATTTTTGTATTCTTGTTATTAAAAGAGTATTATCCTCTGCTTGTTCTGTGAAAGTCATGGCAAAGGAAATGCATTTGCTGTAGGCACAACTGCATGCTGAGGTACTGCCAGCTGATGTGTTGAGTCTCAGTTGACAGTCATTAGGTGGTTGTGAATATGAGTTGCAGTCGTTACTGTGGGGTTCTTATTTACTGCTGGAGGGGTCACAGTGTGGGGATCAGAAGTCAAGCCATTGTAACTTGGAGTCTACTGCATATGAGGCATTAGAGATACAGGGTGTTTCTATAATTTCAAAGAGGGTTGCTGTGTGAGTGAATTTGCTGCATAGCATGGCATTTAACTTGATGAGTCTCATTCCCTGCCTCATAGTTCTGTACCATGCATCATTCTGAATTTTGTCACCACCTTACACATCTTCTTCCATATGTAACATTCATATTTGGTGTCCTAGCTAAACAAATATACATATCTGTCAGTGACTGGCCACTTTTTGTAACATATTACCTCTTCTGTTGGTACCATCCACCCATTTACATTTACTTTGGATTTCCTTAAATTGCATTCAAATTCCACTCTTTATAATATTCATTTGCCTGATCATAAATAAGCTCACTTCAGGCCTCTCCTTCTTACTTCTATCTGCCTGATCCATAGCTCTTCTCCTGCCACTCATATCATTTATCTGCCTGATCTGTAGCTCTGACAGGCCAGTAAAATTTAAACATGTCACTGCTACATTGTTCAGATGCAGAAATTCTGTAATGGTCAAACCTCATGTCATTGGAATCGTTCAGTGTTTGGGCATTTCTGCATCATCCTTGTGTACAACAAAGTTATTCACTGTGTTTTTCAGTGGCAGTGTCTTCACTCTCAGGCTGAGCTGTGTGGGTGTTGCACTCACTAGTTTAACTAAATATATTGCTTTGAGTTTACCGTAAACATGGTTACTGGAGAAAGTCTCAGAGGTGAATAATTCAGAATGTATTGTACCATCATCTGGACACTACTGGATTCTTATTACTGCTTCACACAAATTCTTTTTTACTTACGCAGCATATAGTGTCATCTGTGGACAGATGTTTGGGTCACCCCTCTCATTTTAGTTATAAAATCTGGTGCTTCATTTTCACCAGAACTTAAACAAAACCGAACACCCTCTTACACTGTTCATTATAGCACAGATGGTGATGGAAGTAGTGGTAGAAGACGAAGGACAATGCTGATGACTGGCAGAGAATTTTGAATGTGGAAAATCAGGACATAGTTTTAAAAAATGCGATAGGCAGAATAAAATGAATCGGGCAGTTGGTCGAGGGTGTTGAAGGAGGAATTTGAAAAATAGGGTTAACATTTTTTTGGAAGGGTAAGCTGGAGAATGGTAACAGGATATATATGGTATTCTGAAGAAGGTGCAATGATACTGGAAGAAAAACATGTTTATGGTAGTAGACAAAGATATCTTTGGTGTTCTGTTGGGACGTGAAACGTACATGAGGGACAGAAGAATGTACAAGATGTGGAAGGAAAGAGAGAATAGGTAGAAACTGTGAGCATGGAAAATAAGGGAAACCTGAAGAGTAGAGATGGATAGACATCCCTTGTATCTGACAAGGAGAATGTGGTGCACCCTGTTGGGACTGTGTGAAAACAAGGAGGTGGGAGGAGGGTTTAGTAGTGAAGGAGAGTCTTGTAGGAAATGCAGATTTGGTGTACATGACAATTCTGAGATGTACAAATAAAGTTAACCTTAATGGATGGCGGGAAATATTTATGAAGATTCGCTGTAAGTGAGAGAGCACAGTAAGAAAGACTAATGAGTAGCATTTTAAAAAAAATGTATTATGTAATGAAAATGAAATAATGTTAGATGTGACCACTATTTTGGGTATTGTCTATTACTGTGGGGTAAAGAAATGTACAGTGTTTTGAGGATGGGTCAGACTCTGTATTGAGATGGAAAGGGAAGAGGAAGAACTTACTGTGCTGCGCCCTTTGCAGAGAGCAAGGCTGTGTCACTGGACCTGTAATGTTAATGTAGAGTAGGAGTTCTGGAGGGTGTCAAAGTCAGTGTACCCATGACAGGGAAATATCTGAGGACAGTTACCTGCAGCAGTGTGACACTGTGCAGCTGCAGATCTATGTAATGCAGACTTAACTTGATACATATAAATATCAGGAAAATCTAAATTTCTCCCAGCATGTCACCATTATGGTATCTTAGATTCCAGAAAGGAAATTGAGTGAAATAGTTCAGAATTTCCTCTGTTTTCTTGTACTGCAGAAAGTATGTTGTGCCTTGTTGTTTGCTTGTGGCATGAGAATCTTTGTGAAGTAGAAAATAGTGCTAAAAATCAAACACTTACGTGAACTGTCCTGTTGAAAGGGGTGTGCAAAGAATTAAGTGTGGTAGTTTTTCCAAGTCCATGAATAGTCAGTAAGTTGCTGCATGCCTCAACTCCTGTATACCTTTCAGTAGTGCACAAATTTCTGTTGTGTTTGTTTTGGTTAATTTATGGACAAAAGTATATTATTTTCAATTTTAAAAGAGTCCAACCTGTACACAGTAATATTTTTGTTATTATATCTCTAAATTTATGACAAGACAAACAATTTTTCACAAACATGCAGTTCATAATTGTCATATACATGAATTTTTCACTGACACTCAGTCATCACACCATTTATTATGAGTAAATTAATTATGCATATTTGATTTGTTAACTATGTTCCATCAATTGATGCTTCAAATTTTGTGCCACTGTTATGTTGTAGATCTCAAGGCGAGATTTACCGTTTGCAAAATAAGTTGGAAGCTTCTGAGACTGAGAAAGACCGCTTGGAGATGGAGGCAGAGAAAGCCCAACTGCTCGCAACCAAGTCTCGCGAAGACCAACGCAAATTGCAGGATGACTTACAGCGCGTTCAGGAGGCATATGACCGTGCTGCACTGCAGCTGGGTCGCACCAAGGAGAATGAGGAGAAGTTCAAGGAAGAGATAGATCGCATCACTGTGGACCTAGAAATGGTTCGTGACCGCTATGAGAAAACACAAATTGAAATGCGCCGCCTCCAGAGTGAGCGTGAGAAGTTCCAGGCGGACAGTGAGCACCTCACATTTGAGCTTGAGCGTGCACACACACAGTATGCAAAATCTCAGGCCAGCAATGAAAAGAACCAAGAAGAGATAGGACGCTTACAAGTGGAACTTGAGAAGATGTATGATAAGTATGATAAGGTGCAGGTGGAACTACGTAAGAACTTGGCCGAGGTAGACAGGTATCGAACTGAGACAGAAGGGCTCCGTGAAGAGGCAGACCGCTATGCCGCCAGGATGGGCAAGTACCAAGACACACAAGAACGGACTATAGAGGAACAGGACCGCCTTAAGGTAGAGCTGGAACGCTTGAGGGAACGGCTGGAGAAAACAACAGCTGAGTTGGAGCGAGCACGCAAGGCAGAGCAGGAGGCAGTGAGGCTACGGATGGATCTGGAGAGGGCAGAGGGTGTGAGAGGTAAATACCAGTTTGAGCAGGAGAAGTGGGCTGTGGAGGGCTCACGGCTACAGGGTGAGTGTGAGAAGCTGCGCGAGCGGCTGGACACCAGTCAGCTGGAGCTGCAGCGCTCCCTGGTGGCCAACGAAAAACAGGAGGAGCGTCTGCATGAATTGCAGTTGGAGCTTGAATTGAGCCGTGCGGAGGTAGGCAAGGTGACTGGCAGTCAGGACAAGCAGCAGGGTGAGTTAGAGCGCTTGCACATAGAGTGCGAGAAGTTGCGAGACCGCCACGAGAAGTTAATGGCACGATCAGAGGGCCTGGAGAAGGAGAATGAGCGACTCAGGATAGAACTGGTACAAACAGATCGTCAAAGTGAGAAGAACCGCTCTGACTTAGACAGATTGGATAAAGCCCAGCAGGCCAGAGAGCATGCAGAGAATGAAGTGAGCAGGTTAACACGTGAACTAGAGAAGTCACAGCTCCACCTTGGCAAGTACCAGGAGAACACCGAGGCAGCACGGATTGAGTTTGAGCGCATGGCCACGGAACTGAGTAGGCTACATGAGAAACTTGAGCGGTCACAGGCTGACCTTCGGAAAGCAACAGAGGAACGAGATGTATTGAGCACAGACAGAGAGACCCTCAAGAAGGAGTTGCAACAGACCAAAATTGCCATTGAGCAGCTTCAGAGTAACCAGCAGCGTGTGCGCCAGGACTTGGACCATAGGACACAAGATGAAGTGGCTAAACTGAAGCAGGAACTGGCTCAGGCCAACAGAGACAGGGACAAAATGGCCTCCATCCTTGATAAGAGAGATAAGCAGGCTGAGAAAATTGATAAACAGTTGGGCAAAATGGAGGCAGAGATAAAACAGTTGACTCTGGAGCGGGATCAACTGGTGATACAGCTGGAGAAGTCACAGGATATGCTAATGAACTTCCAGCAGGAGCTGCTGCAGTCAGAATCAGAGCTGCAGAGGGAACGTGAGGAGGCGCGGCGTATGAAAGGCGAACCGCGCCACATGCCTCAGGATGTGGAAAGAGACAACAGAGACATAATAGACAACAAAGACCGAGAAATTAAACAGCTTCACTTGCAGGTACAGGCTGTTCAGAAAGAAAGAGACAAAGAGAAGGACCGTTGTGAGAAATTGGAAAAAGTGCTTCAACAGATTGGGGTACAAGGAGACCTTGAGATTGAACAGTGGCGTAAGGCAGTTGAGGCTGAACGTACCAGGGCAGACACAGCTGAAAAGACAGTGACAGAAATGCAAAAAACAATGCAAGGGACAGAGAAGCAGATGCAAGCATTGCAGCAGCAGATTGCTCAGTTGCAACAACAGGCAATGACAACAGCACCTGCTGCCAGCAACAAGGAAGACATGAAAATGCGCAGAGAACTGGAAAAGGCACAAGAAGACCTGAAGAATGCAGCAGTTGAACGAGAAAGGTTCCAGGCACAACTGGAGATGCTAGTGCAAGAACTGGAGAAGAACCAGGTTAGTTGGAGGATTGCCCAAACTTCAGCAGGTGTATGTATTTGTGTATCTGTTGTGTGCCTGACAGAAAGCTTGTTTATTTCTGTATACAGAGTCATCATAAATGATCTTTACACTTTCAAATATTTTTGGGGGATTACATCATCCCATTGAATTTGTTAAATCCTTGTTAGTTTATTGATTCTCCAATCACTATAAATGATTGTTTATTTATTTATTTATTTATTCATCGCATTTACTATGACATTTTTTGGCCAGTAATTGCAGCCATCTTCAGCTAGTGTAATGATGGCTGCAATTACTGGCCAAAACATGTTGTAAGGAGTGTGATAAGTAAATGAGTATACATTCATTTGTAGTGTTGTATTAATTGGAAAATTGCTACACTAACATTGTTTAAATATTTCTTTAAATAAAATCTACACAGTACTGAAATCTGTACAGTGTATTATAGTAGTCTCATAGTTTGTATTGCCATTTGTTAGATGTCACTGTGAACACCATTGGTAATTTGACACATATCAAGACAGTAATCAGTCTCCATGCAAATGCTGGGCAACATTTGAATTTTAGTGTACTCAGAAGCTACTCGAATGCAGATTTTGAGTTCATTAAAGACAGTGAGACAGTGAAATGGGTGTGTGTAAACAGCCTCCTTAACACACCCAGAAGTGAATGTAGTGGATTTAGAACCAGGGTTCCAGTGTTTGGAATGTGATTGGTTGTAGTTCTGAAGTGTTTCACATCACCAATGGGACTCGTGACAAAATCGGGTATGTGACAGTCAAAAGAGTCAAAACTTTGGGACTTCTACATTATGCTGTACAAAGTTCACTTCTGTTTGTAGCACACATTTCATAGGACAATTTTGTAAATGTGTTAAGGTCGTATATAATCACCCTGTATTTCCTTTCAGTTCAGTGTGCATACGTCCATTATGTGTCGGTGTTTATTGTAAATTTTTTATAAGGAATCTTTATTCTGGTCTCCTGATAAGTTACAGCTACTTTTCTCCAGTATGGGCATTATTTTTTTATGATTGTGTCGTAATGTTTTAATTCATTATTACAAGGTTGTCATAACTTAGCTTACAGTTGTGTAAAGTACCTAGAAATTCTCTGGCACACTTTTGAATGTTGAGCATTAGATTTCAGCATGCTCTGCACTGAACCTGTATCCTTTGGGCATATCCTCCAACCCATGCTATTTTGTATATTTCTGTACACCCTTGTCATTTGTTTATTTAATGCACATGGCATCTGTATACAAGATAGTCAATAATGAATTCGTGTTTCCACGTTTTCATGCACAGCTCATTTTTCATGTTGCATTTTTTATTACTTTAAGTTGGATTTTTCCTACAATTATTCATACCTTTTATAATAGCATGATGATTGTGTGCTACTTTTGTGAGCATAAACTGGGGCCTCACTACATGTACCACAATGTACTGCAGTAAAAATTATGAGCATTTTCTTTCAAACTACTTAGTCCAGTTTGAAAGTTCTTTGTCACAGTTTTGTCTTTCCTGTACTGCAGACTACACAAACACATATAGTGGGGCTTCATTGTGCATTAATATTTTTTTCATAGATGCAGCTTACTTTTGGAACTCTTGATGTGTTTAACTTATTTATGTCTTGAAGCTGCCACATGGACAGATTTTGGTATTTTACTTCTTTATTATTTTTGTGTATGGTAAAGTTATATGTATATATAGTGGCTCCAATACAATTGTGACTGCAGTTTAACAACCTGCCAGTTACTTCTGTCATGTAATTTGTGCCAGTGGGTAACATATGTGTCAAGTATTGTCAAGTGAAGTGTTAATTGCAATTTACAGTTATTATTTGTCTGATCTCACACAACTTGCAATTTATTATTCATTTTATATAAACAGCTATTTATGTACTTACTAGTAGTGTTAAAATTGGAAAATATAATCATTTAGTGGGGCAATAAGTAGGAGGTAAATACTTCATAGAATGTTATGAAAATTCTTGAAAACAATGCAAGAAACATGACAAGGTTTTTATTGTGTATAAATTGTGAAAGTTTTTCCACAGGTACGTTACAGCCAATATCACTTTTCGTATGAGAAACACGCTGTAAGAAAACAAAATGCATTTCCACCACCACAAATTGGGCACTATATTTATTTTCTTTAAAGGATTTTTGTATAAATTTAATAACAGCTGTACTACATTCCGTTTCATTTCTGTAGGTAATGACATTTGAAATATACGTTACTTTAATGTGTTCAGGTTTGGTGAAGCATATGCACAGCTGTATTGGACTACTGCATATTTATTACTACTGACTCCTGTACATTTCTGTGCCTAGGGTTATTTTGATTAAAACAAAATCCAAAGCCTTCTTTTAGAGGGAGATATAGAGAGCTCATATGCACACACACACACACACATCCCTGTGCAATGTAATGGTACTAGAATGGACTGTCTGCATAGAAATAAAACAGTTTACACTGTAATGAAACATGAAAACATTGAATTGTTAAAGGAGGAGACTTTAAAAAAATAAACATACATTCTCCTTTTGAAATCTCCAGCTTGGTAACAGAACAAGCCTTTGACATTATGATGATTATAAAAATGTCAATAATTCGAGTCATTTGTGGACCTGTTCTAGCTTCAGTTGTCAAGTACTCTCATGTCAGTTTCTGGTTGTAGTTTGTACTTGCTTATTTATTTGTATATTCCATATCTGTCTCTTATATAAATTTGACACATTTGTCTGTTTCTATACTTCTAAATTTTGCTTCATCTTTAAGATTAATGTCTTTTGGGATGTGATGTCACGCAGTTTGGTACATAGATACCAACATTTTGTCTCATCCTTTGTAGACGTTCATGAAGAAAAGGACATCAGGTTCCTGTCTACCAAGTTACGTGATATCACAGACCAGAAAATCATCATTCTGAAATGCACTGCCTTGAAAATATCACATCATTTATTTACTTTCCGTTGATCTGTACAGGATTACAAAATTCATATGGGTATGGAAATAGTCATATTTTGGGGAATCAAGAGGTGAAACCCACACAAAGGTGTACAACAATCCTCACGTTCATTTGGCTTCCTATTGTTGTCATTCTATTTATATTTTATAGTCATTTCAAGTAGTTTAATATATAAATGGAAGTTTGCATGAACTTGATTGGATTTATTGTGAGGAAAGGCATTGAGAAGGATGTTAATTTCTCTCTCTAAATTGTGTACTTTGGAATGGTTTTGATAATCAGGCCATCCAGAGTCCTATTATTTTTGCATTAAGTTAATGCAACTATGGGTGAATAATTGATACTGATAATACAGAGACATTATGTGTTGCGGGTAATTTCAAAACAATTTTGTTAAATCTTTTTACTTCTGCATATATTTCAAGACATTGTTTGCAATTGCACAGTTCTATGAAGTTTTACACATTTTGCATGCCTTGTGAGTGAGTAATGGACTTGAAATTCAAAATTCAAAATGTTTTGAACTCCATTTTAAATGAAGTCACTTTGATATAAGACATAAAACACAGCATCTTTTGAGTACGGAATTTATACAGAAATGATGACATTGTAGACGGTCTTGTATTACACTGTCATCACAAATAACTTATTTTGACAGTAGGAGTGCTTTCATTTCTTATTCAGCATTAAACCAATTGTGAAGATTAAACTAAAACTGAGCAAGCTGCCTTTGTTCTTATGAAAAACCTACAAATAAACTGGTTGTGCTCAGAATATGGATAATATTGAATATATTTTCAGAATGTTATGATAATTTATATTACATAATTTTGCAAAAATCCATAAATTTTTGTATCACAAAATTGTACCACTAAGATATGACAATTTTCTTTTTATTTTTTCTTCTTCATTTCTAATGTATGAGTAATAAGCTTTTGACAGGTGTCTGTAAGAGTCTGCAATTTGAGGTGCTTACTGCAGTAGGCAGACAGATGTTCAAAATGTTGGCCAATATTTTCTTTCAATGTGTGCCGCGACTCAGCAATGTTTAGTTGAATGTTGGTTCACACACATATGATATGCAAATATTTTTGCTTATAATCCAGGTAGTGCATTGTATTTTATATAGATTAAGAAATAATAATTGAATTGCAAATTTGAAAAACAAAGAGTTTATTACTCTCTCTTAAACATTTCAATGAAAGTTACATTTTCCTTTTCTGTTTTACTTCCTGTGAATTTGTTCAGCATATGACAGAAAAACATGTGCTAATGCCTTGAAGTTGTTTAAATGTATTTCTCACGTTCTGAATTGACTGTTTTAGCTGGATCTGCACGAGGCGAACAAGAAACTAGCGAATGGCGCAGCAAGAGCTGGCGAAGAAACGACCGCTCTTAAGATGCAGTTAGATGAACAGAAAAAACAATTAGAGGATCAAAGAAGAAAACTAGAAGAACATAAGAAGGGATTAGATAGCAAAAGTAGGCAGTTAGAAGAAAAAGAAAAGTCGATAGTAGATTTAGATCAAAAACTAAAGAAGAGGAAGGAGAAACTGGACCAATTAGAAGCACAGATACAAAAGGCAAGTGCAATAAGAAGAATAATTGAAAGTATGAGAACTCACATAAATGGAGACTGAAGAAACTGTTTGTTGTGTGTGTGTGTGTGTGTGTGAGAGAGAGAGAGAGAGAGAGAGAGAGAGAGAGAGAGAGAGAGAGAGAGAGAAGGCAAAATTTAAAGTAACATTAAAATACCTAATTACATAATCCTTTCACTCTATAGATGAAGTTTTTTATGTGTAAAAATGATATATGACACTGTTTTGTAAAATGTTTGTCATATTATACACTGTAAAAATTGTGTGTGTTTGTGTTTTATGACTTGTTCCTCAACTTATTATCTTTGTGACACACTTATAGGTCCACGGAATGTGTGTATGCATGTATGTATGTATGTATGTATGTATATACAGTATGTATGTATGGTATATATGTACAGTATGTGTATATATATGTATGTATGTGTGTGTGTATATATATACATATATATATATGTGTACAGTATGTATGTGTGTATGTATATATATATATATGTTATGTGTGTGTGTATATATATATATATATATACACACACAGTATGTGTGTATGTATGTATGTGTGTACAGTATTTTGTATTTTTTTCATTGCATGCTCCATTACTTGCAGTTTTACTACATGCCTTATTGTGGTATTTACAAATACAGTGTTTAGAAATATCTACATTGATTATTTCATATTATGAAATTAGCTTAATCTACTTGATATGATGGATTTAACACTTTGTTAAGTTTGTTAAAAGAAATCTCGTTAGTAAATTTAGCAAATATTTTAAAATGTTTCCTTATTAATCTATTTTTGCTTATTGGCCAAATGTCTGTCTTTAATACTGTTGATTTTAAACTGTCTGTTCCCTTATTTAGCAGCTCACTCTCAAATAACAAGTGATCTATTGTTTGGTCCTTGGTGCCACAAGGACAAGTTGGTGTTTCAATTGTTTTAAATCGGTGCAAGTATGACCTTATATTACCATGCCCCGTAACCACAGATGTAAAATTATGGGTAATGTTTATTCTCATATTTAACTTATCAGCAACTACCGGGAAGTATTCTTTTGTGATTTTCCCCTTTGTTGTTTGGTCCCATTCCATTTGCCAGTTCTCAATACTTATCTCACTTAGTTCACTTATCACTACACTTTCTGGAACTTTCTTGTAGCATTCTTTGATGTCCACATTCGTCACTGCCTCCTTTGCGAGTGTGTTGGCCAGTTCCTTTCCCTGGATCCCATCGTGTGCCTTGACCCAGCAGAAATTTTCTGGTTTGTTTTTCCCATCTCCGTCAGTTTCCTTCTTATTTCTTCAATGAGGAATGTGTGGATATTGTTATTTTTAAGTGAGTCCAGTGATATTCGGCTGTCTGTGTATATGGTGGCCATCTTGTCTTCTGTTTGTAGGTTTTTTGTATACTCTAGTGCTCTTACTATCGCCAGTTGTTCGGCTTGATTGTTGGTGCATCTTTTGTTTAGCCTGTATTTTAGACTTCTTATGTGGTTACCTGATCTGATTGTGGCTACGCCTGCACCTACCCCCTGTTCTGACTTGCTTCTTTTAGTAAATATTTGAATTGTACTTGTCACCTCATTATTTTCTGCTAGTAAGGTTATTGTTTCTGCGGGGTGATGCCGGTATTTAACTTCCATGTCACGATCAACCAGTGCTTCCTCTTTTGTGCTACCTTTGATTAGATGGTAGAATTGAGATGCCGTGTCTATTTTAATGGCAATGGGGGTCAATCCTGTCAATATGCAGAGGGCTTCGTTCGACACCGTATGGTTTGCTTTTGCGATTCTAATATTTATAAGTCTCTGTACTCATTCTAGCTTTAATTTGTAGCTTACTTTATCTGTAGCTTTTTTCCACACTGGTGCTCCATATAAAACAAGAGGCAGTATTCCTCCTGTGTATATTGTGTTCAGTGCTGCGTGGTTTAGCCCCTAGTTGAGCTTTGCCAATTTAGAAGATGCAAATATAAATTTTGTGCATTTTTCAACCTTGTAGTTTATGTGTTCTCTAAATGTATGTACAGTATGTGTATATATATACATATATGTGTGTATATATGTTATGTATGTATGTACAGTTTGTATGTAATATATATATATATGTATGTATGTGTGTACGTATGTGTGTATGAATATATATGTATATATATACACAGTGTGGCACAGTGGTTAAGATGCTGTGCTACAAATGGGAAAGTCTCTGGTTCGATCCCAGCTGGTGTCATTGGAATTTTTCATTGACATAAAATCCTTCCAATCGCACTATGGCCCTGAGGTCGATGCAGCCTCTAACAGAAATGAGTACCAGGAGCATTTCCTGGGGGTAAAGGCTGCCGGTGCATAAGGCTGACAACCTTGCCATTGTCATGAAATCTGGGAATGTTAACTTTCTGGAACCCTCTGGGCCACTCCAAGCCTGTACTGGGACTGATGTATATATATATATATATATATGTGTGTGTGTGTGTGTGTGTGTATGTATATATGTATCGCTCATTTGCGGCAACAGTGTCACAACTCAAAATGTGTGATTTTTCAGGACAGACTTTTAAAGGTTTTGAAGTGCTTTAATTTCCTATGAGTGCAACAACGACACAACTGCTCTCCAGCTGCGAGTTTTGCAAACTGCATTATGACATTATACCTGTTAAAAGTGCGTCTGCAAGCGTTTATTTCTATACCAATAACTCAAAAATGCCAAATTTTGAGTTACGACATTCTTGTCGCAAATGAGCGATGTGTGTGTGTGTGTGTGTGTGTGTGTGTGTAAAGCAGTCTGCCCCAAAATGTGAATCCTCTTTAGTACAAAACTTGTTTTATATGGGCACCTTAATTTCAAAACCTTCAGTTGTGATTTCCATTGATCCACTCCAACACATTATAGCCCTTGAGTGAAACAGTAAAGTCACTTCGCTGCTACATAAAGATAACTTTTTATTAGCAAAGGTTAAGGCTACAATACCAGGGTGTGCTGGTAAGTCCTTAGCCCAACCTCCCATGTCATAGGATGGAATTGATAGTGTTGTTGGAAAGAGGGGTCTGTTCATGTGCCGAATTGCAAGTCTTTTCTTGTTACAGAGGCTGAAAGGAAACATGTCAGGCGATGCGCGCGATTTCAACAACATGGAGACGCTAGCTGTCATAAAGTATTTTCCCTGCAAGGCAAGGTGCCAAAAGAAATTCACGCCATTTTGACAGAAACATTAGGGGAACATGCACCATCGTATGCCACCATCAAAAACTGGGTGGCCCAGTTTAAACATGGTGATTTTTCCATCTGTGATGAGCCTCATCCTGGACGACCCAAAACAGTGACCACCCCGCAGATTATTGATCAAATTCACAGGCTAATCTTGGAAGACCACCAGATTTCAGCTAAATCAATAGCTGAGCAACTGGGCATCTCACATGAGCGGGCTGGGTCCATCATTCATGAAGATTTGGACATGAAGAAGCTCTCCACAAAGTGAGTCCTGAAATCCCTGAATGCGGATCAAAAACGTCAACGGTGCCAGTCGTCTGAGCAACTATGGAAATTTTTTCAGCGCGATGCAAATGATTTCCTGTCACAATTGGCGACCATGGATGAAACCTGGTTATATCACTATGACCCAGAGACAAAGTAATAATCAATGGAGTGGTGGCATATCAGCTCATCCCGCCCCAAAATATTCTGAGTGCAAAAATCCACTGGAAAATTTCTTGCATTGATTTTTTGGAATCAAGACGGCTTCCTCCTCATTGATTATCTTCCAAAAGGCCAAACTATCAACGTGGAATATTACTCATCTCTGCTGGTGCAATTGAAAGACATTTTGAAGGAAAAACGCCACGGGAAGGTCACCAAGGGGGTCTTGTTCTTTCATGACAGTGCCCTAACTCACCAGGCACTTGCAACCCAGAAGAAACTGGCCTACCTTGGCTTCCAGTGGCTTGATCACCCACTCTATTCTCCAGATCTTGCCCCGTCAGACTACCACCTGTTCCCTGAACTGGATAAAACAATTTAAAGGTCGCCATTTTTGGTCTGACGCAGTGGTCATTGCTGCCGCAAAGACCTGATTGGATGGACACCCCTCTGAATTTTTTTGAGTGGCTTGCAAAAGTTAGAGCAAGGTGCTAAGAAGTGTATTGAGCTTCGTGCGGAGTATGTTGAATAAATCCCGAGTTTGGTTGCTGTAGCTTGTTTCCTTCCTGGTAGGGCTAAGGACTTATCAGCACCCCCTCGTACAAGAATAAATTGGTACCTGTCATTAGTGTTGTGATGACAGATTGTTTGTGGTAATGACTGCTGCTTGGTGTATGAATGAGTAAGTGCAAGAAAGTGTAAGATTGCCTTGCCACTTGAGGACAGAATAAGGACAGAACTTGAACTTTCAAGTGTGTGAATACAGACATGTAGAGAATGGCACTGACTGTGCATGTGTTATAACGGAGAGGTAATCTGAAATGGTTTGTTACACAAGTATGTCATACATAGTGGAAATTGTGATAGAGAAAGATTGTCGCTTTGTAATAAATACTTGTATTTTGTATTACAGCAGCAATCTGCAGTAGCAGCAGCAGCAGCAGGAGGCAGAGAAGATTCAGAATTACAGAGACGACTGTTAGAAATGCAAAAAGAGTTTGAGGCTAACCATGCAGAACTAGAGAAAACACGTGAAGATGCTAATAGATCCCAAGTAGAAATGGAGCGTTTGCTACAGTTGGTGCAGATGAGCCAAGAAGAGCAGAATGCAAAAGAAAAGACAATTCGTGACCTGCAGGAGTGAGTAGTGGGAGAAAAATGACACCAGTCATGTTTCTGACTTTAGAAAAGGCATAGGAATTACAGAAGGCTAGAAATTCTTAGTGTCCATTTTTATATTTTTCCTAACCTTTTATTTTATATTTTATTTCCCTTTGTATATGCACTGTGTTGGTGCAGTACTGTGTCATCCATCTTGCACATTCCAGGTATCATGAATGTTAATTTAAAATAGGCATTAATTGCCAAATTTTTGTAACTTCACCATTTTTGAGTGGCATCTCATCTCAATGCAGTGACTATGAATAACAGTGTCCTCTGGGATATAGTCTGGTAAAATGCCACATTTCTGAGGAACATGCTTCTGTTTTGTTCACATTACATTATGTAATCTTCACTGCTTTTGTTTCCTACTAT
>Ga0209755_10003949_pt1 | contig 17974 bp, 20 predicted proteins | sample TergutCo191P1_FD_187301 | JGI IMG/M metagenome (GOLD analysis project Ga0209755, IMG submission 187301) | Cornitermes sp. P1 segment gut microbial communities from Petit-Saut dam, French Guiana - Co191P1 (SPAdes) (version 2) | ecosystem: Host-associated > Arthropoda: Insects > Digestive system...
GGTGCATGAGTGTCCTTGTCGTTCATAATCCGCCCTGTAAACCCTACCACCGCCCCCAAGCCGTCCATCAACGGTATCATCATCCGCCCCCTAAACAAATCCCCACCATACTGGTTTGCCAGCCCCGCCGTATTCATCTCTGCCTTGTTAAATCCCCGTTTTTCCAAAAACGCCAACAAAGCCCTCCCGTCCATCGGCGCATAACCCACCCGAAACTTTTCCACCGTCCCCCGGTTCAAGTTTCGTTTATAAAACACATAATCCATCACCGGCTTGTTTTTCGTCAGACACACCTGAAAATATTTTGCAGCCAGCTCCAGACACTCATACGCCCGCTTTTTACGCGCCGCCACCTTAGCATCCCCACCCCCATACCTCTTCAGCTCCACTCCAGCAGCCGCCGCCAGTTTCACCAGCGCCTCCCGAAAATCCACTCCCTCCATCTCCATCACAAAAGTAAAAATATCCCCGCCCTTATTGCTCGAAAAATCATGCCAAATCCCCTTCTCTGGACTAACCATCAAAGACGGCGTTTTGTCTGCCCCCCACGGGCTGTGGCCCTTAAAGTTCCGCCCCGCCTTCTTCAGCTCTATGTACTGCCCTACCACATCCTCCACCGCCAATCTCTCCCGAATCTCCTCCTTGGCATCATTCATACACTCATTATAATAGACATCTATGTTATTATAAAACCATAAGTATGGACAATCTCGACTACCTCAACAAAATCTCCACCGAGTCTAACAAATCCGCAAAGGCCAGCAACGACGACCGCCTACTTTCCTCTGCCATCATCAAAATCCTCATCGGCGGCGCTGCTGCCCTCGTCCTCATCATCATCCTTGGCTTAGTTTTGGGCGGCACTAGTTCCAGAACCATCGCCCTCTACGAAAGTTTCCACCTCCGCCTCCAAAACCTTTCCGCCGACAACGGCCCCATCGCCACCTACGTCCGAGACGTCAAATCTTCCCAGCTCCGCGCCATCACCGGCACCCTGAGGAGCACTCTCTCCGGAGCCTCCCGAGAATTTTCCGCCATCCTCCCCGACCTAAACGTCGACCCCGCCCTCATCAGCGAATCCGTCGCCACCTCCGAAGCCGACATTCTCGCCGCCTACACCAACGACCTCCACAACGCCAAACTCAACGGCTTACTCGACCGCACCTTCGCCAGCTCCACCACTCTCCAAATCTCCCTCCTCATCGCCATTGGCTCCGAAATCCTCGAGCGAGGCCCCCCCGACGACGCCCGCGCCATCATCGAAAAAACCATTACCGACCTTCAAATCTTGCACGCCCAATTCGTCGAAGTCAGCAATAATTCCAACTAAGCCGCACCAAATCCACCACCTCGTCACGGCTCAACTGTCCGCTACAAATCACCTCTATCCCACTGCCCCCCAACGTCTTCGAAGCCAGCACGCTCTCGTACCTTTCTCTCAACAATCTACCCAGCTTGCCGTCGCACTTCACCTCAATTCTTAGCGGATCCGTCCCCTCCCACACCACCAAAAATATCCTTCCCTCCCGCTTAAACACCCGCAAACTTTTCCGCCCTTGCCCCTCTGTCTGCGTCAGCTCTTCCTCGCTCACTTCGTCCCCAAAATCTCGCGCCAACTCTAAAATTTCATCTTCAAATACCACTTCAACTCCTCCATACTCCCCCGTATGTCGTCCACCGCCCGATGCGCCTCCGGCTTTTTGAACTTCTTACCCTTAGCCCCCTCGAAATACACTTTCCACGCACTCACGTCGAGCATCCTATAGTGCAACATCTCATCCAACCTCGGCCACCATTTCTCTATAAATTTCCTATCTTGATGAATCGAATTCCCCGCCAAGTACACTGTCTTTCCAAAATTTTCCCGCACAAATCTCACCAGCTCACCCTCCACCTGCACCGATCTCAGACCGCCCGCACTCCCCACCATCAATTCTCGCCTCACCTCAGCATTCTTCTCCCAAAACTTACCCCTCATCCGCCGCTGCATCAAAACCCGCGAACATTTCACGGCAGCCTCATAAGTCGCCAGTTCATTCAGCTCCCAATCCGTCGCCACCGCCCCCACCTCCAAAATCCTATCCTTGGTCGGCGACAACCCCGTCATCTCCAAATCCATCCACAACAGCACTGCCTTCTTACTCACTTGCGCCTCATCTCCACCTTTAACCACCGTATCACTAGATAAACCACCAGCGCAATCACCAAAAAGTTAAACAAATCCGACAAAAACATCCCATAGCTCAATACCGCGTGCTCCCCCGACGCCGTCATCCCCATGTCCCAGGACAAACCTCTCAGCCCATCGCTCGAACCCAACAAAAACCCCAGCGGCGGCATCACAACATTATTGATCAACGAATTCACCAGCCCCGAAGCCGCCGTACCAATCACCAGACCCACCGCAAACCCAATCACCCCCTGCCCCTTTATAAACTCCCAAAAACCCTGCGCCTCCGCTTTCCCTTTCTCGCGAATCCTTTGCGCCCTAGGCTTCTTTTTTTCATCCTTCTTTTCCATATTCTCCTCTTTCATCTTACATCCTTTCTGGCGTTTCTATGCCAAGCAACCCCAACCCCATCGCCAACACTTCCGCATACCGAGTCACCAGCTCTCTACGCAACGCCTCATTCTCCCCCCCCACCACTCTATCATGTTCATAAAACCTCGAAAACTCCTGCGCCAGCTCATACAAATACGTACACACCTTGTGCGGCGCCAACTCCTCCACCGCCTCCCTCGCCGCCCCCCGCCACTCCAATATCTTCAGCAGCAATTTCCGCTCCCATTTATCAAGCGAGTGCTCAGTTTGGATGAAATTCGGAGTCGAAGTCGAGGATCTTGAAGTGTGCGTATTTGGTATACGTTGAGTGCGAACCGCAGACTTCGACCAGAAGTTCGCCAAACTGTGCGCTCGCACCAACGCATATTGCAGATACGGTCCCGAGTTCCCCTGCATATTCACCGACTCATGCGCGTCAAACACAATATCCCCCTCCATCTTCACCTTTTGAAAAGCATATTTCACCGCCCCAATGGCCACCGCTTCCTCCATCCCCTCGCCCTTCACCATGTCCAGCACGTCCGTCGCTCTAAGAAAGTTCCCCTTGCGGCTACTCATCTTCTCCGCCCCTGGCAACTTCACCATCCCATGCGTCAAGTGTCGCGTCCGCGCTGCCAGCTCTGGCGCAAATTCCGCCACGCTCGCCAGCACCACCTTCATATAATCTTTCTGCTCCGCCGCCGTAATCACTATCGATTCATCAAACTCATAGTCCCGCCACTTTTGCTCCAATAGTCCCACGTCTTTCGCCTCATACGTCGGCAACCCGTCTTTATTTATAAACACCCGCGTGTGCAGCCCAGCCTTTTCGCCCTTATACACCACCGCCCCATCGCTCTCCTCGTACACCTCTGGCACATGCTCCCGCACCGTCGCCAGCCCCAACCCCGCCACCGTCGATTCCGGATAGTATTTTTCAAAAACAATCCCTACTCGCTCATAAAACTTACCGAAATACTCATAGCTCGCCTCCCTCCCCGCCCAATACACTTCCGCCACATCCCCTACCCGCTCATTCTGCTCTGCAATCTCATAAATCTTCCCATTCAGCTCACGAATCTTCCCCTTAGCCGTCTCATCATCCTCATACGCCCGCGTTCCCGCCACATAACACTCCGCGATATACCCCATCTTCTCGCCCAACTCTTTCCCCTCAAATCCCTCAAAATTTCCCCTCCGCAAGATTTCATACATAGTCTTCGCTACATGCAACCCTACATCCCCGCCATAGTTCACTCTATGCACCTCCCCCCCCGCATATTCCACCAAACGCGAAATCCCATCCCCCATAACACTCGTATACAAATGCCCCACGTGCAGCACCTTAAACGGATTCGGATCACCAAACTCACACACCACCTTCTTCCCGGCATATTTATCGCTCGCCCCTCCCGCCTCAAACCTCGCCAATTCTTTCCTTAGCATCTCATCCCCCAAAGTAATATTTATAAACCCCGCCCCCGCCACAGACACCGAAAAACCACCCATGCGACTAGCAATCTCCTCAGCGATTTCTCGCGGGTTCTTCCCCACTTTACCTGCCAACTGCATCGCCACATTCGTAGCCCAATCTCCCTCCATCCCCTTCGGAACATTAGACGGCACCACCGAAAGCACCACATCAACATCCACCCCATACAAATCCCGCACCACCGCCTCAAGCTGTTTTCTAATCTCTTCCATCCCCTTTATCATACCAAACTTTATGCATCTAACCCAAAAACACGTCCGTACACGTTATATTCATCCCTAGATTTTTCAGTGCATCCATCTCGGTCTTGGGCAATATCACCGTAGAATGCGCCTCCGCGCCACGCAGCCCCGTCAAATTAGCCAGCGCCAACTTCACCGTCGCGTCCGTCGCCTCACTGGCCGCCAGCGCCACCAACACATCTGGCAGATTCAGCTCATTTTCACCATAAACTTCTTGCTTCAACTTCAACATCGACTTCAAACTAACCGGCGGAATCAAATGTATCTCATCTTCAATCCCCCCAAGTTCTTTAATGGCATTTATTACCGCTGCCGCCGAAGCTGTCATAATGCCGGTATTCTTTCCGGTGATCATCTTTCCGTTCGCCAGCTGGGTAGCCACCACCTCAGATTTCTTCTTCTCCTTTGCCGCCAGCGCCGCCGCCACTACCTTCCTATCCTCCACCCCCACCCCTACTTCATCCATCAAAATCTTTATCCTATTGGGCACTTCCTCTCCGTACAATCCATCTTTGTACTCGCACAAGCTTGCCAAATACCGCCGCACGATCTCTTGGCGACTAGCCTCCTGCACCGCCTTGTCATCCTTTATGCACTTCCCCACCATATTCACCCCCATGTCCGTCGGCGAATAATAAATATCCCTGCCGACAATCTTGCGCACAATATTCTTCAGTACCGGAAAAACTTCCAGATCACGATTGTAATTTACCGTCGTCTTACCATATTTTTCCAGATGAAAATTATCTATCATATTCACATCCCCCACGTTCGCCGTAGACGCCTCGTATTCAATGTTTATCGGGTGTTTCAGCGGCAAATTCCACACCGGCAGCGTTTCAAACTTTGCATAACCCGCCTTCACCCCCCGTTTGTGTTCGTGATACAGCTGCGTCAGACAAGTCGCCAGCTTGCCGCTGCTCGAACCCGGTGCCGCCACCACCACTAGCGGTTTTGTCGTCTCTATATACGGCTGCGCCCCATACCCCTCGTCACTGACAATCATATCAACATCTGTCGGATAGCCCTTAGTTTTGGTGTGCAAATACGCCTTAATTCCCCGCCGTTCCAATTGATTTTTAAACCTAGTCGCCCCCACCTGGTTAGCATATTGAGTTATCACTACCCCCGCCACGCTCAACCCCAACTCCCTAAATCTCTCCACCAATCTCAGCAGCTCCACGTCATAAGTAATACCATAATCCGCCCTAATCTTTCTCTTTTCAATATCATCAGCATTTATGCAAAAGATCATCTCCACCTTGTCTTTCATCTCTCTCAATAGTTCAACTTTTATCCCCGGTCGGTACCCCGGCAAAATCCGCGCCGCGTTCAAATCGTCCAATATCTTACCGCCAAACTCCATATAAAGTTTGTTATCGAACATCTTCGTTCTCTCTGCAATCTTGGCGCTCTGAAGTTTCAAATACTTCTCGTTGTCAAAAGCATCCCCACGAGCACTAGCCATATTTACGTTTTTGTTTTGCATCTATCACCTCCTTTAATGTCCCACGCTTTCGCCAATTGTAGCACAACCAAAAAGCCAAAACCAGAGTTTTAATATCTGCCCCAATCAATATGTTTGTGCCGAGACCCAAGTATGATACGATGAGTACATATACATAAGCAACAATAGAAAGTAACCAATGGACAAATCCCCCATCAACCTTACGCTACCCGAGTCTTCAGCCGAGCCAGATCCACCTCCGGAGTTGCCACCGTCAGAACCCGTGACACCACCCCCGCCAAAAAAGTCCGCCCCGCCGCCCGACCTTTCTACCTTCGACCCCATAGACAATCCTTTCGTCCCACCCGCCTCGTCCATCCCGCCCGTCGCTCCCACCTTAGCCCAACCAACTCCCGCCGAGCCCACACCCGCACCAACCCCCACCGAACCCACACCCACTCCCACCGAACCCACACCCACACCTGCCCTTGCCAACACCATCACTCAGCCCGGCAAACCCCGCGCCTCACTTGGCAAGCGCTTCCTTCTCGCCGCCATACCCCTAGCAATCATCATCGGCGGCGGCGTCCTGCTCAATGTCCTCGGTTTCTTCGTCCACCGCGAAACCCTCGCCTGCACCGTGACAAACCAAGGTTCGACCATAAGTATGAATTTCAATTACGCCAACGGCTCCGTAGACACCGCGGATATCAAGTTCAAGCTGGCCTTCACTAGCCCCAGTGAAGCCCAACAAGTCCTCGACCGATCAGAAGACGACCTCAGAAAAATGGTCTCACAAGAACTCACCGGCAAACGAAACCTCGACACAGACATGCAACTTTACGTCGAAGACAGCTCAATCATCGTCGACATAAAGATCTCCCACGACCTCCTGTCCAGCGTGTCCCTGGCCTCTGGCGTCCAAAAAACCGCATCCATTTCCGAAGCCAAAACCGGCATCGAAGGCCAACTTCCCGGCATGATCTGCACCATCAAGTAACCCAGCCTAAGCTAAGTCACTCGCCACGCGATTCACTTCATCTATAGTCGTCACCCCCGAAAGCGACTTCAGCACACCGTCCTGCCGCATCGTAATCACTCCCTTCATCTTCGCCACCCGCATAATATCTCCCGCCGTCGCCCGCGCCACCACCAACTTTTGAATGTCCTCATCCACCTCAATAGCTTCAAACAACCCCGCCCGCCCCACGTATCCCCCCGGCGTATCGGGCGTATCAAACCCCTTCACCAGCGTAAAATCTTTCGCTGTAGAGAGCGGCAACCCCGGATACCCCAAATCTTCGCTCACCGCCGCCACATCCTCATTCTTCTCCGGCAACACCTGCCCCACTATCTGCTTAATCTCTTTCGTCTCAATCTCAGACGATTTATACGCCTCTCGCTTCTCTGCCACGCGCCTCACCAACCTCTGCCCAATCACCGTGTTCAGCGTCGACGCGATCAAAAATGGTTCAATCCCCATGTCCAGCAACCGCGGCAAAATCCCCGCCGCCGAGTTCGTGTGCAAAGTCGAAAACACCAAGTGCCCCGTCAGCGACGCTTGCACCGCCAAATTCGCCGTCTCCGCATCGCGAATCTCCCCCACCATCACCACATCCGGATCTTGACGCAAAATCGACCTCAAACCATTCGCAAACGTCAGCCCCGCATCCACATTCACCTGAATCTGATTCACCCCGTCTATCTTGTACTCCACCGGATCTTCCAACGTCACAATATTTATCGATTCGTCCTTTATCTTCTTCACCAGCGCATACAAAGTCGTCGACTTACCACTACCCGTCGGCCCCGAAGTCAAAATCATCCCATTCGGCTTGACAATCCCCGCCAACACCGCCTTCAGCGCCCGCCCCGTCATACCCATTTTCTCCACCTCCATCGCCGTACCAGTTTTGTCCAACAAACGAATCACCACCTGCTCGCCCCACACCACCGGAGAAATCGCAATACGCAAGTCAATCTCTTTTTCGCCCACCAGCACCGTAAACTGACCATCTTGCGGTATCCGGTGCTCGTCAATCTTCAAATTAGCCAAAATCTTAATCCGGCTCACCAACGCCGGCTCAATCGACTTCGGCAAATCCATCACTTGCCGCAACACACCGTCAATCCTATTCCGGATCACTAGCGAACTCTCCAGCGGCTCAATATGAATATCGCTCGCCTTAGATTTGGCCGCATATTCCAAAATCGTCGTCAACGCCTTACTAATCGGCGAATCCTGCGTAATCGTCTTTACGTCACCCGAAGCTTCCTTCGTACGAATCTCTTCGTCAGTCGCCTTAATAGCCTTATCAACATCCTTAAAATCCGCCTTATATTGATCGAGTATATACTCAATACCCATCGTCGACGCCATCATCGCCCGAATCGGTTTTTGCACCAACGTAGACAAATAATCCGTCTTTTGAATGTCTGCCACATCCAGCATCGCCACCAACAACTGCCCGCCCACCTCACCCACCGGCACCACCTTCGAGCGCTCTGCCACATCTTGCGGCAGTCTCAGCAGAACCTCCTGCGGAATCTTCACGCTGTCCAAATTCACAAACGGCACGCCCAAAACCGCCGCCGTCGCATGCTGTGCCGTCGCTTCGTCCACCAAATTCTTCGCAATCAACGCCGTCAAAATCGATTGACCAGTTTTCTTGGTCTCGTCACTAATCGTCTTCGCGGCCTTAGCATCAACCAAGCCCTCGTTAGTTAGTAGAGTTGCGATTTCCTCTTGCGTCGCCCTAGATATAGACGCCATGTCTATTCCTCCGGTTCGGGAACGCCTATTGCCTCAACACAAGTCTGCCTCTCTGCATCCCACATTTCGCCTTGCCTACACCTACCCACATACACCTCGACCGTCGGATTTATCGCTTCACCGTTAAAAACTTCTGGATCCGGCTGCACCACATCTGCAGAAATAATGTCCATATATTTTATTGATACCGACGCATCGTCCGGATCGCCCAGCAGTGAATTTACCACCAAAGCCGCCACCACCGTCGCAACTATCGCAATCAACACAACTGTTGCCAAACTCGAACCTCTCATTGTCTCACCCCCGTTCCTGTCGCCGTCCCAGCCTTACTCTTATCCGCATAAATCACCTTCGTTTTCAACTCCGCCGTCACCGCATCCAAATAATACGCCACCGCACTCCCCCTCATCTCGAGCATAGCATCTTCGTTTCTATCACCACCCTGCCATGCAATAGTCATCGTCTGGATATCATAATTCCGAATCGACCGCTCAATAGTGTCTAGCACCGCCTTCGCCGTAGTAGCCGTGTTTTCAATTATCAGCGCCACCGGTATCATGTTCAAACCAATCTCTATATTTGTCCCCGCAACACCACTACCTCCCGGCCCAATCGAGTACGGCTGCACCGGATTCCCATCCTCATCCAACGTTTCCAAAAACAGTTTGTTCAAACTCCCATACGCCGCCTCTCTGTTTGGTTCCGAACCAGTTTGCACCGCCGGCAAAGCATCCGGTATCACGCGCAGCGCCGAACATATTCTAGCCAACCCCACGTTATCCGTCGTATCAATCAGATCACCCTCAAACGTAGTGCAGCGGTTTTCATCGCGCACCCGCGCCATCACTTCCAAATTTTCATCATCCTCCAGCAATCTCACATTACTAGCCAAATTTTCAACATTACTCTGAATCTTCTCGTAATTTTTTATCACGGTATCTTTCTCACCTATCACTTCCGCGTTAAACCTTATCTGCTTCACAAAATAAATCGACAACACAATCGCACAACCCAGCACCACCGACGCAAAACCCACCGCCACAAGCATAGTCTGCGTCGCTTTGTCAATCTGCGCTCTTTTTTGAATCGCTACTTCCTTAGCTGCCATTTGGTACCTCCTGCAAACATTCTATATCGTCTGGAGCACACTCCTCGGGCGGCTCCACAAACATATCCCTAATCTGTATATAACTGTCCGTTACATTCTGCCTGGTCGGCCCAACTATCATCATATGTTTGTTGGCAAACCGAAACACTTCTTTGTTCAACACCACCGACGCCGAAAACCTCAGCGCCAAGTTCCCGTCTGAATCTCTGGTGTTTGACGAATCGCGAATCGCCGGCGGATTCGCCGACAATTGGCACGACAGCCTCGTACCCTCTTCGTCAAACCTACCATTCTCTCCATACGCTATACATTCACTCTCAAAGTAGTACCGCCCACCGCCCACTTCGTTATTTTCCGCCATATATTCTTCTCTCTCAGCCGATGTCGCATAAGACCGCTTAATCCTCACATCCACCACTTCCGTTTCTTCTTGCCCCGTCATCAACATCGGTGCCTCACACCCCGGCGCCCCCTTGTGATAAACCCCATAAACCACCCCATCCACTATCTCCGCCGCCGGCTCATCCACGCAAAAAGCCGGTATCTCAACAAAACTACTCTGTTCTTCATCGTAACGCATATAGCGACCATGATCATAGTAGGACAACACTGCAATATTTTTAAACACCTCCAACGCCCGATAGTCAATATTATTCAGCGAATTACCCACCGCGTCAAAACTCAGCGTCGCCTCCGGCAAGTTCACCGCCAGCTCAGAAATCTTCACGTCATCCTGATCACCGCTCTCATACGACGGCAATATCACATCCAACAGACCAAACACCCTCGAAAGCATCATCTTATTACCATTCACCAGCGAAATTTTATCCATCTGATCTTGAATCGTCAAATATTCATTCAGGTTCGCAAATTTCAGAACCGCTGTTCCGTACCTCGTGCCACAATCCCCTTCTATCCCCGTACCCTCCGAACGACATTCAATCTCCCTGTCTTGGTTAGACAGCGCAATATTTTGACCCGCCACAATACTGCCCAGCAACGCCACTACCGCCGCCGACGCTATCGCCACCACTATAGATACAAAAATTATCAAATTCCTTTGCTTCTGTTTCTTCAGCAGCTCCCCTTTTACGTCCGGTACAAGGTTAATCTCAAACATTATCTATCGTTCGTCCTTTCCGCCAGGCCAATCACCACCGCAAATTCACTCGCCACCTGAGACAGCGCCTGCTTTTGCTCGTTGGTCACTTTCACTAGCTGCCACGGGTTGCCCTGCATTGTACTCACGCTTGTCTTTGCCTCAATATATTCCGACATAAACGGTATCATCCCCGCAAAACCCGACAAAACTATACCCCCCAGCTTCAAATTCGGATATTTAGTCTGGAAAAACCTCGCCGACTTAGATAGTTCGCTCGCAAAATTCTCCAGCACCGAATCCAGCGCCTTAAACACTTGCCCGTCCAGCTTGTCCTGTGCCAATCCAAATTTCAAGATAAACTGCCGCGCTTGGTCTTCCTTTACGCCCAAAAAATTCGCCGTTGTCTTCGTCAGCGCCGACAACCCGCCCGGAATCGTCCGCACTAGCCGCGGCGCCCCACCGTACGCCACCACAAGATCCGTCGCCATCTCGCCGTAGTCAATGATCATCCGCCCATCCTTCACCCCCGGCGGCGTCAACGATCGCGCCATCGCAATCTGATCCGGCTCCTGCGCCACCACGTTCAGACCATAAGATTCCAAAGTTTCCATTCTGTCTTCGGCATAAGCCACCGCCACCGACGACAACAGCACCTCCGCCTTCGTCGGATCGTTCGGGCTTGGACCCAGCACCGCAAAGTCCACCTTAGCGTCATCCACCGCCATCGGAATATATTGATCCAACTCATAGCGCACGGTCTTCTCGATCCCCTTCGGGTCTTGATTTGGCACCTCGATAATCGCCGTGTAAGTCTTACTCGCCGGCATCCCCACCGCCACGTTTTTGGTCTTTATCCCGGCCTGCTGCACCGCCTTAATGATCACTTCGCCCAGCTTCCGCTTCCCCGCCTCAGAACTATCCTGCACCGTCGCCCTCTCCACCGGCACATACGCAAACCTTTGCAGCGTCCAACCACTTCGGGCATTACCACTCAGCTGCACCAGCCTCAGCGCATTTGTCCCTATATCTAACGCGAAGAAATCGCCCACTCCATAAACCGAACTCATACCATAAGTATAATACATAGAAAGCAAAAAATAAACATGAAAAAATTCCCCCTTTTCCCCATGAAAAACCCCGCCTTTTACAGCGGGATCTTCTCCTTTTCTCATCTCATCACCTCCTCTTTCTTTCTGAGCTAATCAGCCGACCAGACGCTCTCCTACGAGCGCCTCGTGGTGTTTGCGCAGCTGGACGATAGCACCCGCCGGCACTTCGTCGGCGTTGGGGTATGTTTCGTATCTCCCCAACACTCTACCGTCCGGCCCGACGACATAAATGGGAGTGTTGTCGAACGGGGCGAATTCGGGCAACGCCCATATACTCCCGCCCGGTTGATACGTCACTCCGACCCCAACTTTTTCCTCCGCGCGACGTTTCACACGCCACGGGTCGATAGTTGGAAAAATTTCAAATTCCACCCCCTTCCATGTCATGCCCCAAACATGGAGTTCTGGTAACTTATTCGCCACGCGGACGCCCAAACAATAAAGACCCGGAAAACCTTCCGCGCGATAATACGCAATTCCACCGGCTTTCAGTTCTTCAAACCCAAAAAGTTCACCCCCTTCCGGGTAACCGATGGTCGCTAGCTTCCTTTCAAACCACCTTGACGCGCCTCCGAAATCGAGGCCGCCGCTGTAGCAGTCTTCCTGGGTGGCCACAATTACCACCACGCCTTTTTTTAGCAATTCGCTTATTTTCATTTTTTTACCTCTCAGCCCCCTTGGGGAAATTTTTTTAATTTTTGCTCTCGGGGCAGACAATTTCCCCCTAGCAGCATCATGGCCACGAAATAGTTCGTGAGCATAATGCTGCTAGCGGGTAGCAGAAAAGAAAGGATGGAAAGACTGACGGAGATAATTTTCAATGATGAAATGATTTTAAACGTACTAGACAATTAGAGTACTTTATGTTCGGCTTTTTGCAAGCAAAAAGCCCCATCTAGATGGGGAGCATATACTTCTCTTTCCACCTATTTGGTTACACCTTCTAACTGTCTTGGTTCGAACCGGTTATTTACCTATAAGTAAATTCCGATTCTGACTCCATTGTAGCACACTGCTTGTGTTTTGTCAAGAGTTTTTTGACAGATTGACGCAAAAATCTCACCCCATACTACCTCTGTCGCACCAAAGTTGCAAAGAGCACGAAAACGTTACGCAAGAAGTCTTTACTCCGCGCCCAACACCACATTTTCGCCAGGTCCCAAGCCCCAATTCCCCAAAAGTTACAACTTTTAGGGAACGCATTCCCTAAAAATATCCAGCCTCGTCTCGATTCACGCCTTCACCCACAAAATAACTTTTCGCTCTTTCCAGCCTCGCCCCTATCTGCCTCAGACCAATTTCTCCATACGCATCTACAAAATCCCTCTCGTCCATACGGTACCCCTCCAATCCTTGTTGAGCCGAACTCTCAGCTGTTCTAGTTTCGCTCACAAGTACCACTCACTATACATAAAAATCCCCCGACCTTTATCCACATTAAACGTGGAGGCCGGGGAATGAAAAATAACAAAAGTGCAAAGAACTAACCGGTGATGCCGGCTTTTTGGAGCGCGGCCGCCATGACAGTGTCGCCACCGCCATTCAACGATTTACGCTCGACCAGGTCCCAACCGCCTCCGATCGAGGGGCATGGTTTTCCAGTCGCACCGAGTTTTCCTAGGAACTCATCTTCGAGTTCCTGCTCAATCTCGGCAATGCGCTCCATTTGCGCTTCAGTCAGGACTTCGGGACAATAAATCACCTCGAACTCATGGGGCGCCGCCGTAAACTCGTGCGCCCAGCGAAGGACGACTTCGCCGTGGAGGATCTGGCGCCAAATAGCCCAGCCTTCAGACTGGTAGCGCGGACGGGGATTTTTGATCTCGTCGTAATCGCGATCCATGCCGTTCGAAGTAATTACCCAGCCTTGTCCGGCATTTGTTGCGCCAGAACGATGCCAGATGCGAATATCGCTCGGCAATCCGGCCGCTTTAGCTTCCGCTTCCGCGACCTCTTTCGCCATCTTCCTGGCCGCCTCGGCTTGTTTCTCTTCAGCCTTCTCGATGACTCCAATGAGTTTTGTAATCCCATCTTCAGACATCGAGAACTGATTCGAGTCGACTTTTGCAATCCAACCATCGGAGCTCCCGCTGTTTTTGGCAATTTCAAGCGTCAGGCCGCACTTTTCAATGCGAGTACGAAGTGCTTCATAACGCGGTTCAAACTCAGCTTTGGCGTTCTCACGTGCGCGAGCCGCAGCTTCGTTCTCGGCGACAAACTTCTCCAACCCGGCGATCCGAGTTTCTGCTTCTGCGATATTCTCATCGCTGTACAGATACTCTGTGTTACCGAGTTTGAAGTATTTTTCTCCAATTACGATTGGAGAGGAAGCTTCCGAGTTGCCGCATTTGCCGGCCAGATTTTCCTGCCTACGGCTTTCAAGTGTCTCCAGTCGCTCGATGAACATTACACGATCTTGCGCAGATTTTGCTTCGGCCGCCGCTTTTTCCCTCAGGAATTTGTCGACCGCCTCGATTGCCTTACGCTGAAGATCGGCGTGCTTCTGGCAGTATGCTTTGGCGCGTTCGGCGAAGAGAGCAGTGCGGTCGGTTCCGGGGTCGTCGCCGTCGATTTCTTCGTCGCGGATGACCCGCGTAAAACCAACAGGAAGAACGACATAATCGTTGCCCACTCCGCCACCATTGCTACTGGCGCTCCGGAAATACAAAGATCCTTTCGGCTCACCGTGAAGACCGCGCGTTTTGCTAAACGCGCCACCCCAGCTGACGCAAACCAATAAATGCTTCGCGCGCATCGGGTCTTGCGGCCTAAAACAGGCACCGCCTTTTTTGCTCCGCCAGAAATCTCCAAAGAGGATCTTGGCGTCGCCGGACATGTCGAGGTTCATGTTGTCAGTGATCTCGCGATCGCTGACGAACCCCGTTGGGTCGATGGGGTTGCCGTTCTTGTCTATGGCAAATTCCTTCGGGATGATAAACGTCACATCCGGACGATACTTCCCAAATTTGTTCACACCAAACGACGTTTCGGTTTCGAAGCAATAGTCGCCATAGGCGGCTTTTACTTCACTCAGGGTCAAAGTTTTTTTCATTTCTTTCTCCTTTCGGAATGCCAATGTTCTTGTAGAATTAAAGGGATTCTCCCTACATTGGCTTAGGCACAAATACCGTCCTTATGAACAGCGGTAGGGGCATAATATTACGCTCCCTAGCGCTGTTCATAGCATAGAAAAACAAATGAATCTAATCTCTTGCTTACTTGTCAATGTGCGGGGCTTTTACCGCCCATATTCTTGTCTCGCCTAAGCGAGGCAGAAATATGGAGTGTAAATTTGGAGTTCGGGCGGGGCATGAAAGCCCCACCCGAGAGCAATTTAAAGCCTTGCTGTAGCTAAAAGATATTTTTCAGGAGATCGCTTGCCCTTCCGCAAGCGTGGTCGGTCTCCCGACCATTCCTAACTTCCGGCAAACCGTAGTTTGCCGCGTTCAGTATCAGCCCCAAATCGTGGACACTGATACTGACTGTCGCATTATTGACTTTTTCAATCACCTCCTCCAGGCGGCCAATAGATATACTGACGCGATTCGGCATACCGCCCGGCAGGCCGAACATGGACACGAAATTCCATCCACGCCTGCCTGATATTGTGAGTTGCGGTTCTCCCTTGAAATCGAAATTAAGTGCGACGGCGACCCTGTCGTCATGTTGGCCCGCCATCAATAGTTGGGTCAGGTCATAATTGACCCTACCGCGCGCCTGGGCAGCAACAACATTTATAAACCGCACGATATTCCCGCGCTCCTCATACAGAAGCGTCAACCGTTCAGTTTCGGCCTTAATGGCAGCGTACTTCGCACGAGCCTCGTCTATAGCGGGTTGCGTATCGCCGGTAACCAGCTCAATGTAAACCGCCTCGCGGATACTATCGGCGCGCAAATCGGCCTTCATGGCTTCCTCTAAACGACGTCCATATTCAGACAACTCGCCAACGCGAGTGTCTGCCGCTATGGCATCAGCGTCGGCGCCCTCATAAGGCTCCACGCCACCGAGAGCGTACTTGACGGCACTCATCACGCCGTCGAAGTCGCCATGAGTGACGATGGTGTCCACCTTGACCACCAGGTCGCTGGTGATCAGTGGAGGACAGGCGGGCGCCTCCTCGCGCGGCTTCAGTATGAAGCGCGGGTCGTCGGTGTACGCAGCCCAGCCTTCGTGTGGATGGTGATCCACCCAACACACCAGCCGGTCGCCGAGGATGTCGATAAACGCCTGGGTCGTGTTGCGGAAATCCGCGTAACGATCCTTGCTGCCAGGGGCACCGTTATTGAACCCGAGGTCCAACACGGCAACCTTTCCTTCAGTTCTGGCGGCCAAAGCTCCGTTCACCGTAAATGGCTGGGCAAAAATAACCTCCGGAAACTTCGAAAAATCTTTGTCGTTGTTCATAATAACCTTTCCCTACGCCAACCTTGCGGTCGGTTTCGTTCCCCTTAAGCTAAGTTTAGGCTCTCGTACAGTAAGGCAAATGAGACTATACTAGTACGTTGTTTCGTCTTTGCTTAAGTGGGCATTATGTAGTACCGTCCTCAGACGGCCTGTGGGGGTCATGACTAACCCCACGGGCCGCTGATTCAAGCACTACAAAAAACCAGGAAAGGTATTATACGACATATACCGAAATTCAATGATTTTATTTTATTAATGTGCAATCGGAAGTTCTTTCGAACTTCGCGACTGAAGATTGGGCTTTGAAGGCCCGTAACCGTCCATGTGTACATACATGGAAAGTTATGGGGGTTCAAAATTTGGGTTAGCCCCGCCATCACCCGAAAAACGGGGATGGCGGGACTTCTATGTTTCATCATCACAAGGTTTCCACCCGTTCTTCGAACGGGCGACAATGTCCGTTTTTGTCTACGAAAGTTGAAAAACCTTCGTATGATAGTATGGAGTACATGGTACTCCTCCATTCTGCGCAGACCACCTCATGAATACATTTAGTGGTGGTGGCAACGATTCCCTCTGCCGAACCGTCTTCCGACGATACGGAGACGATTGTCTCTGCGCTAAAATACCTGCAAAAACCAGAATCCTCACAACGAGGACCGCCAGTTTTGCAGTAATTCTCCACATCCACACTCGCGCAATCCGGGACAAGACTCAAGCCCGCCGCCTTCTCTATTTTGCCTACTAATGCCAAATTCATACTCACAAATAAACCTCCCAGCCCCTTGGGGCAAATTTTTTGCTCTCGGGGCAAGTGAAGTCCCCCTAGCAGCATCACGACTACGAAACGAGTTCGTAACCACAATGCTGCTAGTGGGTAGCAGAAAAGGCAGATATGAAATTAGGTTGGATGTATTCTCAATTGATGAAATGATTTTTAAACGTACTGGACAATTAGAGTACTTTATGTTCGGCTTTTTGCAAGCAAAAAGCCCCATCTAGATGGGGAGCATATTACATGGCCCACACCTATTTGGTACACCTCAAACTGTCTTGGTTCGAATCGGGTTTACCTATAAGTAAATTCCGATTCTGACCCCATTGTAGCACACTGCTTGTGTTTTGTCAATACCCAAAACATGTTTTATGGAATATTGCTGGACTACTCCGGGCTAAAGCCCCCGCAGTGACGGGGAAGGTAGTTCGAGACCGCCTCCCCCCTACAACCCCACCCGAAACTCCACCACATCCCCCTCGGCAACCACATACCCCTTCCCTTCCGTCCGCATCAACCCCGCCTCGCGCACCGCCTTTTCGCTCCCCAGTCGCACCAAATCTTCATACTTGCACACCGCCGCCGCCACAAACCCCCGCTCAAAATCCGTATGTATCACCCCCGCCGCCTCGGGAGCCGTCGCCCCCCGCCGCACCGTCCACGCCCGCACCTCCTTCTCTCCCGCCGTCAAAAACGATTGCAGCCCCAGCGTCTCATATGCCGCCCGCACCAGCTGCCCCAGCCCATCCTCGCTCGCACCATAGCTCGCCAAAAATTCCCGCCGCTCCTCTCTCGTCATCCCCGTCATCTCCGATTCCAGCTTCGCATTCACGAAAACCGCTTTCTCTGGCGCCACCATCTTCGCCAGCCTCGCCTGCTCTTCCCCATCCGCCAGCCCCTTCTCATCCACGTTAAACATATAGATCACCGGCTTGGACGTCAGCAGTTGCAGCCCCGCCACATTCTCGCCCCCCCCC
>Ga0209755_10003950_pt1 | contig 17970 bp, 10 predicted proteins | sample TergutCo191P1_FD_187301 | JGI IMG/M metagenome (GOLD analysis project Ga0209755, IMG submission 187301) | Cornitermes sp. P1 segment gut microbial communities from Petit-Saut dam, French Guiana - Co191P1 (SPAdes) (version 2) | ecosystem: Host-associated > Arthropoda: Insects > Digestive system...
CAGAGTTATTCTGGAAGAGTACAACAGCTCAAATTTCTGAAACAATATGGGTGTTTATTACAATTACATATATGTACTAATTTATTTAGATTCCTGATTTTCATAAAATTATGTCAGGCATTTTGATATGACACTTCCTTCATATTTAACAGCATCACACTTCTCTCTTCCAGAGTTTCAGTCTTTCAAGACTAAAGTTGAGAATTTGTAACATTTTTTTTTATTGTTGTACCAAAGCCCTACTTGGGCCTAGACCTCGTCATATGTCCAGGTCACAACAGACAACCCGCATTTGTAGGTTTCCAGGGGATAGGGGATCAGCTTGTCACAGAGACCTCTACAGATGTAACAGTTTGGTTTTATTATTGTGATATTCACATATTGCATACTACTGAGCAATGTAAGATGTGAAGTTGTCACAGAGAACAAATATGCCAAAATCTATTTGTGTGTGTGTGTGTATGTGTGCTTACACTTGGGTGTGCACTGCTACAATTCGTCAGTCCCTCCAGGCAAATACTGGGCTAGTACTTTGAGTAGGTCATGACTGCTACCTTCCAGAGCTTTGCCAATTCATCATTTTTTAATCATCCTACCATTCAGCACTACTAGGTTAGTGACTGAGCACACTATAAAAAAAATCCACACAGAAGAGAGATGCCTCCTCCTGATTAGCACCCTGGCCAGTTAGTGTGTTTAAGATTTAGTGATTGTTATTCTGTTTTAGCTAAATATAGAATTGTACAGCTCTCAGATACAGAGAAAGACAAGTACCTCGATGGTCTGATTGATCAATAGTGAATGCGAATAATTGACAGATTGGGTGTCAATCTGCAGGTTAAGCCTCAGGTATGAGATGTAAAGTGGGGGTGATGACTGCTGAGGTCAGTGTACCTGTTAGGCAGAAGCATCATGTTGATAGTAGATGGAGTCAGCAAGTCTCTGAAATGTTGGTTTTTGACCCTACTTGAATGCAGCTAATTACCTAAGAGGATTTCAGTACATCAACTGACAGTTATAAATGCTATCTACTTAAATCCATATTTTTATATCCCTTTGGATTTATGAAATAAAAGTAGCATGGTGGATATTGATCAGATGATTTTTTCTTAGGCACATAACATATTTCAGATATTTCAAACATTCTAATATTCTCTTTTGCTTGATTTATGTTTTTTTCTGCTTTAACACATTTTGAATGTTAACAGATGGTACAGGTTTAGTGGCTATATTGAAATGTTAAAACAGTGCACACAGAATTGTTCAAATTAAAAATGGTCACATGCCGCAGAACACCACGTCACCTCTTGTGGACAAAGACTTATGAAGGACCATTTTGAAATGTACTGTGGAAATACAAGCTTTTTATACATGACTTGAATGATATATATATAATAGTGAAATCTAGCTCAGTCTTTATGATTCACTCTTCTTGGATGTAATGTTACATTGCTGAACTGCTTTATCCTGGAGCTGAAGGCCCTATAGTCCATCCAGTGTTCATTCATGGTATTATGTGTGTGGTAGGTGCTTGGTGCTAGATAACTGAAATAATTAATAATAAACATGGATAAATATATTAATCCATACCACAAAACAACAGTAATTAGGAACAAAGTTCTTACTGAAAGAAAAATTTGTGGATTTAATTCTGAGGAGATGAATTTTGAAATAAAATGTGTTTTCTTGTTGCTGTTAATCATGTCATACAGATATGCGTTGCTAATGCATGTCGTGTTTGTACACAAACTGAAATTACAGAGTAATGGTGGTTTGAGTGTGATGCCTAGGTAATACAGTATGATGGTTGAAGGAAGAATATGCTGCATATATCCACATACTTCTAGGAATGAGATTAATTAATTTCATTGGTATCTGAATGACCGTGATTGGAGTTCTGTGTTGGGTTAAGGTTACAAACTTAATTTTATGTAACTGTTTTGTCAGTGTACACCGTGCATATTTTACATGATTTGTTTTGCCTTAATGACATGTACTGACATTTTAAAGTAGTAGTAATTTTCCTAATGCTCAGTTTATTTTGGTTAACAGCATTGTTGTACATATCTGTGTGTGTGTGTGTGTATATATATATAATGTTGAATATATACATTTTTATTTTTTTATTTATTTTTTTAATCCAATGCCACCACATGTCCTTGTGGACTTCGCAGTCCTCCCTCCTGGGCATGGCAGGAGTGTAACAGACATCTGAGGTTGGGATGCCCTTGAGGCACAGTTACGTTGTCCCGATGATGTGAGTGGTGATATAGGAGGATGTAGTGCCAGGAGGGTCCTTAAACCTAAATTCTATGAACCTACCCAGACCATGGTCACCGCGGAAATCCTCCCCCTTCAGGGAAAATTCCCACGGTAGAGCAGGGAATCGAACCCGGGACCTCGTGATTAGTAGTCACAGACCCTGACCACTAGACCACAAGGCTGGTCTTTAAAGTAAATGTACACATTTGGAATTTGCATCAGTTATTGGGGTGTTAAGGAAGAATTGTTTTGTTTTCATCAAACCACAGTTCTACTGTATCTCTTTGACAGGCACACTGTACAGAAAGTCATGATGGCATAAAGGACATGCAAACTTTACAAGTGCCTGTGTATGGATGTTGAACTCATCACATTGGCTGTGATTCCTAAGCCTGGATCCAGATTTATTGGGCTTTACCAGAGGTACAGTGTACCTGCACCCCCACCTGTTATTCTGTTGTTTGTTGCAGTGACTAATAATGGCACCTTCTGCGTGTAAAACAGTGATAGAAGTAGTTACTAAGGCTAAAGGCAGTCTCAGTTTGTGAAGAAAATAACCTGACAACACATCTCTCATTTTATCAAAGACATAGCTAATCAAGATTGAGAGCCATAAATTTGTTTGCATTGGAGATGGAAAGGGCAGGAGGGTTTAATTCTGGTTGGGGTAGGGATACTTCTCTTTACAACCTGCCTATACTGGTTGTAGGCCCTGCTAAGCCTTCCGTCCAGTATATCCTGGGGTTCTGTCCCTGTTGGAAAGCTGATCACCCACCTACATCTAGTGCTGGAATATGTATGTGGAACATGGTTGCCACTTCTTCTGATATCTTCAAAGTATTGTGACAAATATGCCTGTTATGTGTGGGTTTAAATTAGAACATTGTTACTGTCTGGTGTATAATAACGGGATCACCTTTGTTACTTATTATTGGTTTTTCAAATTGAAAACCTGAAATAGTTAATATTCCTTAAAGGATGGGTGTAAGAATTAGAGGGTTGATGTTAAGAATGTGTGTGCGTGTGGAGTAAACCACTTGTTGTAGAAAAGGTACACTGCTGGGTGCTGAGGTGCAGTACTCCTGTGTACTTACTGAAGAATGAATGAAGAAAACCTGGGAGTGATATTGTAATGATGGCTTATCTCATGGTATCTTTTCTTACAGTGTGGGAACCTCGTTGAAGTCGTACTGGTTCGTTGATATGTGTTGTTACTGTATCTAATCTCATTCTAGAAATAATTTTATACATTTCCATCACAAAGATACTTTGACCGTGTGCTGTTCAAGTTTTTATTAGATAAAAAATTTATCATTGTTTTTCAATTTTTATCTTATGTCAGTGCACTTGTGTCTGAGAAAGTTGCCTGTGATAGTACATTTATTTCTTCTTGGTTCACTTAATTGGAGGACAGCACTACACATTATTGGTATGGTTACAAAAGTATATACTTTACAGTATAAGTGCAAGTATTCATGTTGTCATTTGTGAGCTTCTTAAATATGCCCATGTCCTGCTCACTCTGTCTGTCTGTTTTTGTATCTCTTCAAAAACCTGTTTGCTGTTACTCTAATTGAAGATATAGAATATACGTACTGTACTGGCAGATGGGCAGCTACTTGAAAAGTTTGCTGATGTGCATACCGGCTGACCAAAGTGATACTTATTGCTACTTATAGAGGTGGCAATTAAAAATAAGGAAATATCTACTTAGATTTAAATTTTACCTGGGATATGTATTTACAAAATTGTGTGTTGAGTAGCTATGGAGGACATAGCCTGTCATGTACCTTGAACCTTCCTGCAACAATTAGTTGTTTGCCATCTTGTTTATTTCATAGCTGTTGAATTGCTGAGAAAATGTGGATGTTAATATGTTGTGGCATGATATAAGTGTGTGTTGTAATGTATCGCATATAGCAACCACAGTAACATCACCACTTGCTTGAATCTGCTTAACCCTGATGGAAAGTGACAGTATGTTTAACCCACTTACTTGTATATGGTTATACTGGTCTACATTATTTTGTGTGGAAGGTAATCTTACGGGGTAAATAAGCCAGGGTCTCTTATTTCACTGGTATTTTTTGTGTGTAATTTATTCAAACAATTTACATTTTTGTATCTGAACAACATCAGATGGTAAGAATGTATGACCGAATGACTGTGCTATTTGTAATTAACCTAATAACATTTCTTTAAGCTGCTTGAAATATATACATAATGTATTTGTATCTATTTATTAACTTAATCCTTCCAGCCACACTATGGTATTTGATTCAACTCAACCTCTAACAGAAATGAGTACCAGGGATATCCCCTGGGAAGTAAAAGCGGCTGAGGCATAGGGCTGACAACCTTGCCACCTTTTTGTGCCAATTGTCTAGAAAGTCTAGGAGCCTCAACCTCCTGGAGCCTTAAGGGCCTGTCGAGGCCTGTAATGGATAGCTTTACCTTTTACTTATTTGTGTCTGCTTACCATTACACATATGCAAGAAATGTCATATACAGGCATTTATGTGTATATCCTTCTCCTCCTATTAGGCTTTGCAGAATAATTTGTTTGTATATACCATATGAACCTTCCTCAGTTATATACTAAAGTGGTTTATCTTCCATGTGTTCATTTTGTTTTTCAGCAATTTTAAATTTTTTGGTAGTTTTTTTAAAATCTTAAGGCTTCCTGGTGGTTTTTCATACTGCCATTTATAAAAAAAAAACTGCTAACACAAATCAATAGAACTAATCTAAAAAATTCCAAGTGTTCTGAGATGTGGTCTCCATATTAGGATGTTGCTTGGTTGGATTATTAGATTAGTCCTGTGACATCTGAAGTTCTAACAACACTATTGCTGAAGGTTGAAGGCTTCTGGGATATGGCACTGTGTCATTGGGATGGGAACTGGTCATCTGTAAATATAATGTCATATCCCAGGAGACTTGAATTTTCTAGATTATTCCTTTTCATGTGTGTCTGCAGCTTGCTGGCAACTTTTTTGCAATACGAAGAACCTTCAGTAAAACTGAAGACTTGCATGTTGTGTCTTTACCATCAGTATCTAGAAATTAATAGGCCCGCATATTATTCTAATAACATTCTTGGTGTTTTATGTATGTCTGTTATATTTCTTCAGTTGTACTGTGTGTGTGTGTGTGTGTGTGTGTGTGTGTGTATGTATTGTAATAAGACACTTCTGTCATATGTGTTCTGTGAGAATGTCTGATGATCTCTTAAACATATTATACCTCAGAAATATTTACTAAAACAAAACAAACTGCTTAAACTTGACATAAAATAAGTAATAACTAATTATGGTAGCAATGCTTAGTCCTCAAATGTACAGACTTCCAGATATTTACATAAGGTCCATACCCTAGGTGGGATTCAAACTCACAACCAATTGATCTGTGCAGGTAAATGATTCAGCCTGAATTCTGCAGTTCTAAGTAAATTCATTTTCATGCTTGTAAAAACTTACTGTTATGGGGAAAAAACTCATCACGCAAGAATGTAATTAAGTGAATGTACTCAGATCCCATCCACTGTGGTAGTAAAACTGCTTATTAAGTCCAGATGTTAACTAAATGAATGCACAAAGATGAATGAAATGGATTTTGTGTGTGTGTGTGTGTTCTTAGACACCACATTAACCCTTTAAATGCCGAGTTAAATCCCATCTGCCATTTGCTGACATTATTAGGATGTCACCATATTTTCCACATTAGCAGGATAAGGGTTACCCTTATGTCAGCAGCAATAACAAAACTAGCTGTCCGTATTAAACGGGCCATGGAATGCAGGTCAGCTTGCAGTCACTCAGTGGCCATGGTGCAATACATGTTATGTTGGTAAAAAGTTCCAAAACTAAGCTAAGGTTAGAACAAATGGGTACTTGTAATCTGGTAGGAACTTACTAATGTTTTGGAGGAACTGCTTCCTGTGCCTCAGCGTAGGATAAGCTGCACTGGAAGAAATCTTGTGGACTATAAGGAAAGGAGATGCATGTGCCACATTTTGAGGATAACATCTATTGATTTAGCAGTAGTTTGTGGTTATACTCCTTTTCCCTAAACAATCCCTGTTATGAAGACTCAGGTCTCACTTTTGATGTGCCAGCAGATTCCAGAATATGATAGGTACTTAATACTGATAACATGAATAGTATAATTATCACTTCTACCTTAGCATTGATACATATGCAAATATTTCTGGATCTATGTTTTCACAAAGCACTGTAATAATAACTTCTGGATCTGCTGAAATTAAATAAAAAATTCACGCCACATGCAAGCAGCTGTAACATCGTAACAAATTTTGGTTGTTTGGTATTTAATTGCAATTCTGAAGTATGCTGACAGAATCTGCTTTCACCTATATTGAACCATTTTGTATATCTTATAACCCCCAAATGTAATTGCTGACTTTATCTTAGGGAAATGCTTACAAAATGCCTGACATATTAAGTTTTTACCAATTCTAGCCAGAGTGAATGCTTTATTAAATTACTAACTCCATGCAGCAAAGTCCTTGAGATGCTGATCAATAAAGTCTCTGTGTTTTATGGAAATCAGATGTTCATTACCATATACGCATAAGCCTGTCACTGGATCCTTATGCTGAGCCATGTAAATCCAGTAGAGACCCTCAACCCACGTCTTTCAATTATTATTTTACTTGTGTCCTGAGATCTGACTTTACTAGAGAAGCAAAATTTAATTTTAACAGTATCAGTTTCAGCATTTACAAATACAACTCATATGGATAAAACATTTTGTTAAATAAATTTGTATAATACGATTAATTTTGTTTAAAAAATTCTGTTATATTAAAGATGAGTTGTTAATAAAGACACAGTATTCTTGTAGTGGCAGTAAAATGAAACAAATCTGATGTGCATAATACAGCAAACTGTCTTGTCTGGGATCCTGTAGTGGTTAACATTTGATTCTACATTGCAGTTTATTTGTGCATTACAGATATTTGTTTCAAAACCTGTTACAAAAATAACCTTTAAATGTTTTGTTGACAGTGATTACAAATTGTCTGGGCTGGCTCTTGAGCCCCACCCAGCCCCCTATGCAGTGGGTACTGGTGTTATTTCCTGGATGTAAAATGGCCAGATTCAGAAGTTAGCATTTCACCTGAATCTAGTGCCAAGGTTAAGAATGGGTGGTGTGATACCTCCACTTCCCTTATGTGCCTCCATGGTGTGGACAGGGACAACTTTACCTATTATTTTTTTTCTATAATGAAATGCACTCCCTCTGTTTACTGTGGTGTGGTGTATATTATGTAAAAAATACAATGGTGGCATTTATGATGCTGCATTGAGTAATATGTATCTGTTGTTATATTTTCAGTTGTACTTTAAGTTCACCCTGTGTGCATACCATGAAGGCAAATTGGCAAGTAGAGGTATAACTCCATACATTCTTAACCTCAGCACTAGATGAGGCAAGTGATTGCCTTTATGCTTTGGTTGTTTTATCCCTGACAGAACTCGCAAGTACTTGCTGAGTGGGAGGCCGGGTGGGACTCTGAGCTGGTGTGTCCATTTTGGAGAAGAGAAAAATCTGATCCCTGCCAGGAATTAAATGATTGTAGCCTAGTCGCTATATTGTCTACACTAGCTTCACTCATGTTCAGTTTGTTTTAATATGAGACTTTTCATTTTCACATACAAAACAACATATTGGTTTGAACTTCAAACATTGCACTCCATTTACTTTATAACATGTGGTATGATAAGGTGTCAGACAAATTTTTATTATCCCTCCTTTCATTAATTTGGAGATGTATTTTGTATTACGTGGGGGACCGCGGTAGCACAGTGGTTAAGGTGCTGTGCTACAAATCGGAAGGTCACTGGTTCGATCCCAGCTGGTGTCATTGGCTTTTTTCTTTGACACAATATCCTTCCAATCGCACTATGGCCCTGGGGTCAATTCAGCCTCTAACAGAAATGAGTGCCAGGAGCATTTCCTGGGGGTAAGGGTGGCCGGTGCATAAGGCTGACAACATTACCACCATCCTGTGCCACTGTCATGAAATCTGGGAACCTTAACTTCCTGGAACCCTCTGGGCCACTCCAGACCTGTAACAGGACTGCTTTACCTTTACCTTTACTTTGTATTTTGTTTGAATGTGGGATGAAAATCGAGTGCCTTAGGTATTATTAATGTCTTCTAATTAATTGGGAGACATATCTTCTATAAAAATGATATGGTACATTGTTAGATATATGGTAAAAGTTAAAAGTGACAGCTTCACATCTGAGAAGATCTGAATCTTTAGTAAAACCTTCGTCACAACTTATAAACTTATAAAACAATATACTTTTGAACTGCTGGTAACATGAATGAAAAAAGTAAAGATGATGAAGCAATACTTTATCCGCAAATGTATGAGTGAGGGATTGAGCAAGTGAGCTTGCATGTGTGTGTGTGTGTGCATACATGCACACATGCAGCAGGCACATATGTGTGGGAACAAATTTTTCTTATACAGTGGCCTCTTGACAACTGTACAAATGACAATAAATGTGAAATAATAATAGGTCATTGTGTTGCATCTGCCTGAAAGTAAGATAATAAAAGCAAATAGTTACACATCATATTAATATCTCAGAAAAACTGATAAGATTGTGCTCATTGTTGCCTGAGTAAAGGTCAAACAGATTCAGGTTTTATACCTAACCTGCTCTACGTGGGATACCTCCTCCTTTTTACTCATCAGCAGGTAAGGATTAAAGTATTTTGTAATATGTTCAAAAATTCAGATCGGTCATATTGTACAGTATGTTGCCTTTCTGTATCTCTGGTTTTGTTGATTGTGTACCAGTAAAATGGTTCAGTACTTTCACCAGTTTTTACCTCAAGAATACTTAGATTTTTTTTGTTTTCTTCTTCTTCTTCTTCTTCTTCTGGAAAGGTGAGCCTCCAGCAGATAGCCAGGAAGCACACATACCATTTGTCTATCCTCCTTCAGTTCTGTTTCCAAAGCACAGATATAGAAATAATATTGTGTAGTTTCAGTAATACTTCCATCATAATTTTTAGTTTTAAGATTCCTCTTGTTGTATCTTTTTATTTATTGTAATTATATGCCCTTTTATTCATGCTTCACATATTTTATGAGGTATTTGCAGCCAGAATACTTGTAGTTTCGAATGTATTGGATAATTCCTTTATTTACAAACATTTTAACTTGTCACCAGTATTTTTGTTGTATGTTCAATTCATTTTGACTCCCAAAGCCTAAGGTATAGTATATACACACTCACCCATGTGCACACACATATGTGTTTGTATGTATATGCCATATAGTTCCACAGGTATTACTGCACACTTCTGTTTTCTACCATGGACCTATCAGAGAACATAAAGATGTTACAAAATTTTTTCCATCATCTCAAATATGTATGTTCTGGACAGTTTGAATCTCATTTTGAATATTCTTTCCAAGTAAATGAAAAATCTTTAATTTCTTCGTCTTGAGTGTTATTATTGTTGGATTATTTTTATAAGTAGTTGAAACAAACAAATTATCTGCAGCAGTTCTACGAGCATTTTTATTACAACTGAAAATGACACTTCTTTGGAATTATGTATTCAATCTGCATTTTATTTTACTGTCTAGTTATAGTGATTGGATTTCTGTTTGTCAGTGGTCTCTCGTGTACACGCATGATTTCGGAAAGTGTACTGTGACATGAGCAAACCTACATTAATGCCAGCTATCATCTGCAGGGATAATGACTATCTTGTCAGCAGCAACACACTCGACACTCCCTAGCAGTAGGCCACAGCACTTCAGAATTTTGGAAAACTTGTGTATACCATGATGCTCTGTATACATTTCAACAGTGCAGTCAGTCTGGATTTTAACAACACATGTAGCCACATAATGTACAATTGTATAATCAGCTATATTTTTATAAGAACATCAACATACAATATGCTTATGTTACTAACTGTGCTGCTTTTCAAAATCCACTGTAGCTCTATGTGCTGTCATATTCTTCGTCTGTAGCAGTAAAAATCATGTTCCACACTTAAATTTGATAAGTGAAAAACATTATTAAAACCATAATTCAGGTATGTTTTTAAGAGGTTATATTTTAATATATAGTAAGTATTTCTGCACTGTACATTTTGGTATGATAAGAAATTAGACAACTGGAAACATGATTGTCATTCAAAATATTTATTAGTTTATACGATTAGTTAATGGTTGTTGAATTTCACTCCATTTTTCACTGAAATTTCTTCTGAATTTTAGTGTGTAGTATTTATACTTTCTCATTCAAAAACCCACTGCCACAGCATATCTTCTGAACCGTTCAGTCAGTGAAGCAGCTTGGAAGTAGCCATTAAAACTTCCACTGGGGGGTGACTCTCTGTAGTGTAGTACACAAATTGATACAAAAGTGAAATCAAAAATGAAAATACAAGATGAATCTCAGTTACACCTTCCAGTTTCCTGCAGGTGTACTCTACATATGTAGTGTGGAATGAAAAAGATTCAGGCTATGGTGGTGAAAGATTCTGTTACTTATTTAATTGCTGTTACCTGCCTATGTTAAGACAGAACAGTAATCATTTTAGCAAGGTTTGTAAAGTACAGTACCATTGCAAATGAATCCCACTGTCCATAAGTGCAACTGAATGCAAATGAATTACATAGCTGAAGTGGCTGTATGTAATATGTAAAACTGTTTTCTTCTAGAACTGAAACCTCACCCTCCACGTTCATTGTGATGGAGTTATGGCTGAAGTTATCTATTCTTCTGTGTGTATTTGGTTTTGTAAAGGAATTCCGGCCATCTGAGCCTTTTGTTATACCTTACCTGACAGGAGAATGGAAGAATTTTACAGATGAGGTAATTTTAGGTGACAACTATTTTGAGTGAAGAGATGAATGAGGAGATTGGTTGATTTACATTGGGTTCGAGCTCTTATGGTCCCGATGCACCTAGGCCTTCTAGATGGGCCCTTTGTGCCCCATAATCTGATATCAGCTCAGGAGAGCCCTGTCCCTTTACCAAAGTTCCAGGTGACCCCGAGATTTAAAATCTTAATGCCCTCTGGGTCCAAGAAAGGAACCCAGATATACTATCCTTTTCTCTCAAAAGTCCTGCAAGCAAATCCCCTCCAGGTTCCCCAATGGGGCCCCTATAGAAAGAAGCCCATATCCAGAGCATTTCTTAACATATCTTCCAGGGTCCCCAGTAAAGGAGCCTTCCCCAGAGGCTCTCTGCACTGAGCCTCTTCAGAGAGAAACACTCCATTCCTAGAGGCCATTCATCCATCTCTTGAAGTCCCTGGTAGATGAACACCATTCCAGGTTCCCCATTGGGGCCCCTATGGAAAGATATGCCCATCTCCAGAGCCTTTTTTGCCTATCCTCCAGGGCCCCCAGCAAGGGAGCCCTCCCTCCAGGTTCCCTTTACAGAGCTCCCATAGACAGAGATGCTCCACCTCCAGAGCCTATTTCAGCCATCTCTCAAAAGTCCACAGTAGAGGAGCCCACGCCAGGTTGCCCAACTGAGCCCCCATGAAGAAAGATATCCATCTCCAGAGCCTTCCTCTCAACCCAGAGTCCCCAGTAAAGGAGACCTCCCTCGAGGTCCTCTGCAGTTAGCCTCTTCAGAGAGAGACGCCCCTTCCCTAGAGTCCGCTACAACCATCTTTCGTAGTCCCAAGTGGGGCCCCTGTGGAAATATATGCCTGTCTCCAGAGCCTTTTCTACCTATTGAATGAGGGGATGCATGAGTCTTTATTATGTATTTTTAATAACATGGGCCTGAGTAACCCATAACATTACACTTTATGTACATGAAGGATGAGGGGCAGAGCAATTTTTAGGTAGCAGTAACTAGTTAGGAGAGACGGAGAGACAGTCGATAAAAATAATATAGAATTGTTTGTGAGATCATGCTGGTCAAAATATTCAAAAGAAATTTACATGCAAAAATGAGATCCTGTTTTTCACTGTTTTATAATGACAATGTATATACTCTGTAGTTGTGTTAAGAGTCAAAAAACTGGCATGACAGTGATTAAGAAGAGTGATATGAAGGTAATGTGTAAAGACTATGATATAGAAGTTCTGGATGATTAATGCGTGCATAATATGAAAGAAATGTCAGTAGCACCTTGAGGAATATGATGCTATTGAAGTTAATATTCAGCAATGCTCAGATTTTGTGCCAAGCTACTGAGCATAATTGTGCTGTCTTAAAAACTGTGGAGTTCTGTCTTTGAAGGGAAATTAAGTATTGAGTACAAACCATAACCTGTATAATTCATATAAATCCGTTTTCAGGATTTATTGCGTATATTGTTCAGTCAGTAGTTTGGGTTTTGACACTGTTTAGCTTCACAAATTGACATGGATATTTTTATGTTTACCCTGAAGAATGATGCAGCATGTGGCTCTGAAACATTAGTGTCAACATTTGAATTGACTTGTTGTAAGATTCCAATAGACTATCCTATGAATAAAATAGATTTCACGCATGGATGTTCACTTTTCACTTATACAAACTTACAAATTTTAGAACCATCAGAGTACTTTACAAAAAATTTAGATTTGGAAAGTGTTCAGTATCACCCATAATGTGTTGTGTTCCCCCTGGCACTTGTCATGTAGTTCAAGGTAAATGCTTGATGTGGGCCACAGTCTAAGTTCTGTCTTGGTCACCACAAATAACTATGTTTTTAAAATCATTTAAATATCAGCAAGGAAATATAGTGTATATTACATTAGATATATATTTCAGCACTTTACATAAGTTGACATAAATCTGACAGACTTTTAATTCTGATGATTATCCATTATAAAAAACTGACATTATGTTCTGTATATTTTTATGAATGTGTACACAGGATGTTGAAGTGATATTCTCTACTGGAACATACGTATATCTTGCAGAGCTTGTATTTGTGTTTCTTCTGACTGATTTACTTCGTTACAAGCCCGTCATTGTTCTGGATGGTATTTCTGCAGTCGTAGCATGGTGCTTGCTCATCTGGGGGGAAAGTGTTCAAATAATGCAGGTAATGATTGTCATTGGTGTTCATTATTTCTTTCAGTTTTAATTTCCAACTAGGAATGTATACATGGGGACTGATAGTACAAGAATGCATCTTTAATTTCTGTGTACTGCAGAGAAACGTAGAATGTATTCCATGAATTGTGCCTTCCATTTCTTAAACAAACAAAAAAAAACTGTACTTAATTTTAACTATTCTCATAACAAAAATTACTGGTGGCACCAGTCTGTCTTCTCCATTCCTGCCACCTGTTAGTCTATGACCAGGGTATTGGTCCCATTTATCCATCTGAAGTATTACATGGGGATTCTCCAAGAATCTAAATATCCATTACTTGTGTCAAAATTTTTGCTTGCAATGCCCTTTACACAAATTGCTTTTAAGGTATTGCCAGAAGATATGTTTAATGACAAAATTTTATGTGCCACTGTTATTTTAAGGAACATGAATTCACAGACTGAACAATATAGATTGTGCTGTACTGTACTCTTTTTCGAAAAAAGAAAGAGTGTGCGTGTGTATTCTTAGAGTCTATTAGGAATATACATGTTAAAGTTTGTTGGGAAACTCAAGAGACAGGAAATTTAGCAGTTTTTAAAATACTATTTGTCTGGTATATTTTTACAAGCTACAAGCTACTCATAATTTTCTTAGCACGTTTTGGTGTGCCACTTTACATTAATAAAGCTTAAGTGGCTGTGAATGCCTTCCAATTATTCACATATCTTATTACAATTTTAAAGTTTTAGGTGTCAGTTTTTCATACACCATAGCCATTTTACTGTGTGGAGAAGAATTTGCAGGTGCATCTAGCCATCTCCTGTAACATAATTTTGTTAATTACCACTCATGATTAAAGGGTTTGTGATATATCCGTCAATCACTATAGACAACTTTCGTGCTGTGGCTTTCAGAGGCTGAGCACACACTGGGCCGTAGGGTTAGGGTTTCACTTAACATGGCCGCTTTGTAGATAATAATTTATTTTCAACTGTCTCTCAGTCTTTCTCTATTCTAATTGAAAGTAACATAGAACTTTTCAGTGTTTAATACTTCTAGACAGTTTTGTGTTCAACTGCATATGTGTGCCCTGTGAGTCTGCAGCTGGAATAGAGTAAAACTACTCACACCACAAAAGTTATACTTCAATCTTGGTCTGTTGTATTTCTATGATCTGGCATATTTTAAAATGTGCACAGAAATGACAGACGAACATTTTTTTTTAAGGTAGTCATATCCAGCATTATTTCTTTGCAGTACAACAAAATTCAAAGATTGATTTCTTTGTCATTTTCTGTATGTTGGTTGGTCTGATTCCCCCCCCCATAGGCATTAAAGAAGTTAAAAATAAGGGGTGCACAAACACTGGGTGCCAGGTCACCATGGCAATTATATTTTGTACAGTTGTTGCTTTGTTCAATATTCAGTCAGGTGTACTTCGAAATCTTTACAATATGTCTACAAATAAAAAGGTATATAAAATTTTGTGTACTGCTCAGACATGGTACAGTTGTACATTTCACAGTGTCTGAGGCATGTGTGATATATATGTGTTCTGCATGGTAATGCTTAAGATTTGCATGCAGAAGGTGCAGATTTTGAATCTCTGCTGGCACACCAGGTATCCCGACTGAAGGTGTCCATGGTTTACCTTAGTTGTTACAAGCAGATGCTGTAATGTGACATTGATTAAGATACCTCCACTTTAGTTTCTTCCAGGTTCATCATACAACAACCATCCTACCATTGACACACACACACACACACACACACACATATATATATATATATGTATGTTCAGATTCTGGCAGCATTGTGAATTAAACCTCAAAAAGATTATAAACCTATTTCTACAGTGTTCATATTTAATATTTACCAGGCTGACATATGTTTCTAAAAATTATTATGATTATGATGTCAGTTTGTAAGCATGAGCTTTAGGTTGCTAGATAATGTCTATTGAACATATGAACAGCCAAAATTAGTAAGTCTTTACCTCAGTGGTAAAATATGTAACATTATGATTATTTGGGGAATTTACCATACTTCAGGAGAATGTTCTGTAAGTTAAATTACACCGATTAATGAAACATACCTGCATCAGAAGTTGAGCGGTTTTGAAGATTACACAATAACTTTTAAAGAATGAGAGCTGTTGTACATTTATTGATTACAAAATATAAAGTAAAATGAGTAGGAAGTTGTAATTTCTGTAATTTATAACACCTGTACTTAATACCTGTTCTTTCTTTGGGCTTTGTCCATCATCTAATTTTAAATGGAGTACTGCATTTTGGAAGCTGGCTCTGCTTTCATCTTCAGGAAGCAGAGCTGGCTGCTGAGACATAGTGCTTTACTAAAAATTAAGTGACAGACAAAGTCCAAAGAAAGAAGATCATTTCAATAAGTCATATACCATTGTCAGAGCCACATAAAGTTGACCTATACATAACTTCTAACTAAGATTTGAGTGACTTAAAGACATTAATTTAGCTAGAAGAGCTCACACTAGTTTCCTAAATTATCCTTAGTGTTACAAGTACTTTACATACTGTGAGCTCCCCTGTGTATGCTTTTCTTCAGCTCAAGGATGGCCCTGTGCAGTGTATGGATAGCACATCGTGTTAAACAGTGCAGTACGGGGAACTGCAAGAAAGCCACATTTTTTTTTTTTTATCATTGTTACTTTACTGTTCAGCTTTAGGCATGTGCATGTTTGTATATATCAGTGTACATAACTTAAGGTATATGCTCTCAAATTATGGGGGGCCTGGATAGCTCAGTTGGTATAGTGACTCGCTTTGGACTGGACGGTCCGGGGATTGAATCCTGGTGGAGGCGAGATTTTCTGCACCCGTCCAGACTGGCCCTGGGGCATACCCAGCCTCCTATACAATGGGTACCAGGTCTTAGCTGGGGGTAAAGCAGCCGGGGCGTTGCCTTGACCACCCACCCCCATCTAGCTCCAAGGTTAAAGAAAGAGTAGAGGTATACCTTTACTCCCCCTCTGGGCCTTCGTGGCCTGTTCTAGGGTGAACTTTACCTTTACCTTTACCTTTACCTCTACCTTTCTCTGCAATTATGGCAGATTCCTCTGGGTATACCCTGTATATGCTGTTCCTTACAGGTAATGGAGGTGTTCTACGCATTCTTCCTGGCAGCAGAGGTTGCATACTACACATATATATATGCTCAAGTGGACAAGAAGCACTACCAGAGGGTAACCAGTCATACAAGAGCTGCATACCTGTTTGGTCGTGACCTGTCTGGTGTTATTTCCCAAATCCTAGTATCAACTGGCACAATGGACTACTACCAGTTAAATTTTGTAAGTCTCTCAGGTAGGCTGAAGATATTTCTGTTGTGATATATTAATTGAAGACATTTGTGTCTTGTGTTGATAATAATTTTCACTACCAATTACATTAGGTTTTTTGATTACTGTACATCTTGAAATACAAAAACATCTAAAGCTTGAGCTGTTCTAGATATGTTGCCTGATTTCTAATTTCAGTTTGTGAAAGAAATAAAGTAATAAAGTCCATTTTAATTGAAAATGAAACAGAAATAGCTACAAAGGTCCTTGCCAGTGACTGTCATTTTTAGACAACATGGCAACATATGAAATGCAACTTGATATTCCTGATAAGGGGTCCATATTTATGAAAATCACAACTGCAGCCTTCTCTCTTGTGGGATGTCATTCAGTGTAGTTTGGTTATTTGTTACCGATGTTTCAGGACTTCCTATTGGTTCCATCTTCAAGGGTCAAGCAGTTCAAGCTTGTTGGACTGCTGAACCCCTGAAGATGGGACTGACATGTTGTCCAAGACAGTCAGTAACAAACTACTAACCTGTACTATGTAACATCCTAGAAGAGTGAAGACCTCAACTACATGTGGCAGAAGCCTGTAATCTCCAAAGTTGCAGTTCTATTATTATTTCTTGACAGTGCTTAAAAATATCTGTCTTTCTGGTTGGCTGTTTCTTTTTCAGCTGTTATTTTAGCCACGGTCTGGGCATTGTTTCTTCCACCAGTGCAGCATAGCATATATTTCAATCGAATACATGTTGACAGACAAGATGAAATTGCTGGTACCATAAATCTTGGAGCCACCCTAGAGGACTCAAGTAAGAAATTAAAAATGGTCTTAGTTTCCTATAATTTAATATAGATAACATAATATGGACACCATGTGCTGTACAATAAATCTAACATTATAGAAAATAAGTTTCTTAATGTTGTGTACTTAGCAGTTTAAATAACCATTACTCCGTCCTTTACACTGTTGAAATATGAAATATTTCAGTTCATTTCCTATAAGCTAAATATTATTTATAAGATCAATTTTTATGCACCTGATGTCATCTAACACTTCTGGTACGTTATGTTGGGCACACAGTGAAAATTTCTTGGCAATTTCCCCTATCTTCTTGTAGCTGCAGACTGCCATATGGCCAATAAGGGTATAACATTCTTGCACACACATATTGGAGTGGTGTAATTTTTTTTTGGTGGGGGGAGGGGGGGGGTGGCTTAAAAATCCTGAAAAAGTAAGTTCAGAGGTTAACATATTTCAACCATTGTTAGTCAGTGTACTGACAGTTTAATGTTATTGGATCCCCATGTGCATGGGAATATCCACTGGA
>Ga0209755_10003951_pt1 | contig 17966 bp, 14 predicted proteins | sample TergutCo191P1_FD_187301 | JGI IMG/M metagenome (GOLD analysis project Ga0209755, IMG submission 187301) | Cornitermes sp. P1 segment gut microbial communities from Petit-Saut dam, French Guiana - Co191P1 (SPAdes) (version 2) | ecosystem: Host-associated > Arthropoda: Insects > Digestive system...
ACTGTGGTTGGAGCCTATCCAAAACCATCGAGTGGTAGGAGAAATTCACCAATCCACAGTATCCCTTACAGTGTAGCACATTGTCCTTGAAGAGGGACACTAATAACTACTACTATATAATACAAGGGGATAGTATACTTTGTCGCCCTACTTACGCAAAAATTAGTGACATCCCGCTCTAAATCGGATGCAGGGTGACGAGCAATCAAAGGAGCAAGTGCGGGTAGTTCGCAAAATATTCATAAATTATTTGTGCCGCTGTGGGCGGCGGAATAGGAGCAGTTATGATTGTTAAAAATGGGAATGTCTTTTGTGATGATGGTATTTTCAGGGAAAAGGATATTAGGGCAGAAAATGGGATAATTGTGGAGATTGGTGATGATTTAACCCATGTTGGCTGTGAGGTTGTCGATGCGGCAGGGTGTTATGTTATACCGGGTCTTATAGACATACATACCCATGGCGCGATGGGTGCGGACTTTAGTGATGGTACTTCGGAAGCGATAGAAGAAATAGCAAAATTTCAACTAAGCCGCGGAGTTACCGGGTTTCTTGGCACGACAATGGCGCTGGATAAAGATAGGCTGTCGGGTATTTGCGAGATAACGAAACCGCATGTAAATAAAAGATATCCGGCCAGAGCAGTTCTGTACGGTATATATCTTGAAGGGCCATTTATAAGTGAGGAAAGAAGGGGTGCGCAGAATCCGGCATATATACAAAAGCCGGACTATAGGTTGTTTGAAAGCTTGTATAAAGAAAGCGGTGACGCTATCCGTATTGCAACTGTCGCACCGGAAATAGAGGGTGGTTTAGAATTTATTAAAGAGGCGGCATCATTATGCAACGTATCTCTTGCTCATTCAACAGCGGATTATAATGCAGCACATGACGCCTTTGTTGCCGGAGCAACCCATGTAACACACTTATTTAATGGCATGAACCCGTTTGGTCATCGCGAACCGGGAATAATCGGAGCGGCATTCGACTCCGGGGCATATGTGGAAATAATAGCCGATGGCATACATATTCATCCATCGGTGATACGTGCTGTATTTAAGTTGTTTGGGGAAGACAGGGTTTGCCTGATCAGCGACTCGATGCGGGCATGTGGCTTGACGGATGGGGAGTATGATTTAGGCGGACAAATGGTGACTGTAGTGGGGAGAACCGCAACTATAGAAAGCGGCTCAATTGCGGGCAGTGTGACAACTCTTGCTGACTGTATGAGAAATTGTGTGGAATTTGGCATACCGCTGACTAAAGCGATAAAAGCTGCGACAATTAACCCTGCAAAGTCAGCCGGAATAGATGCGGTAGCCGGGTCTTTGACAGTAGGCAAACGCGCCGATATATTGGTGCTCTGTAAGGAATTACAATTTCGGAATGTAGTGTTTGACGGTGTGAAAAAACAAAGTTAGGAAAGGAAACAGATCATTATGAGATCAAGGCAGGAAATAAAAGAATATGCCAAGCAAGCGTTCGCGGCACAGAGAGGCAGCAGCATATTGGCGGTATTTTTGGCAGGACTGATTCTGACGGCTTTTTTTGTCATATGGATGATTGCGTACATTCCGATAATGATATCAGAAAGCATGTGGGGATTGAGGACAAGCATCAGTCATGTGTGGATGTTTACCTCGGTAGCAGTATTAGGTATTATGTTTTTGATTTCTGTACCGGTAACAATCATGTCGCTGGTAATGCAGGTGAATATAAACGGAACAATGGTAAGGGCTTATTATGGTCAGCAAATCACAGGCACAGAACCATACAAAAATCTGAAGGAGAATTTCGGGCGCAAACTGGGCGGTATGCTTTGGATGACATTGTGGGTATATATATGGATGATGGTGGGTTATGTCACGTTTTTTATTCCGACAATAATCAAAATGCTCTCATACTCCATGGCGCCATATATTCTGGCAAGTAACCCACATGTTGCTGCGACAGAAGCCCTAAACCTTTCTAAGCGTATGACCAAAGGACATAAAGGCAAAATATTTATGATGGGTTTGAGCTTCTGGGGATGGACTATGCTAGATGCCTTAACCTCTGGGATTTTAGGGGTACTTTATGTTAATCCGTATATGAGCTTGTCTTATGCGGGTCTATTTATAGAACTTCGCAACTATGCCGTTGCCACAGGTGAGATCCACCCTGCGGAACTCGATGGCCATCAGGCTTACCAGCAGATATTTTACACACAACCCAATTATCCGCCCATGCATGGGGTACAGCCATACACGGAGCAAATGCCGCAGCAGCCGTACATACCGCCACCGGTGTCACCGTATATGCAACAACCACCGGCGTCACCGCACATGCAACAACCACCGGCGTCACCGCACATGCAACCGCCGCCACAGCAATACATACTGCCAACGGCATCACCGTACATGCAGCAACCATCACAGCAATACATACAGCAACCACCGGCGTCACCGTACATACAACAGCAACCACCAGAACCGCCAAACGGCGCGGACTCGCAATAATGAGAAAACCGGTGAGATGTGATATCCCACCGGTTTTTATCATTGATATTATATGGCAGTCAGTGTTTTCAGAGCCCTATCTCCGGCCTCCGAGAATAGCCAGAATCCTTAAAAATAAGTTAATCATATTTAGATAGAGTATCAGCGCTCCATACACAGATATCTTCCGTATTGCATCTTCTTGGTTTCCGGCTGCAACAGCATCTTTTCCGCCTGAATTTACTGTGGCAAACATCATCTTTATCTTCTGTGTGTTGTACGCAGTCAGACCGACGAAAACAAGTACACCTATATAATTGACAACCATGAACATTGTCTCATTGCGCCAGAACATATTGACTATGCTGGCTATAATAATGCCGATAAGCCCCATAAAGCAAAGGCTGCCTATACCCGTCAAATCTCTGCGTGTTATGGTTCCATAAATAGCCATAGCGGCAAACATAAACGCGGAGATTGCAAAGGCCTGAAAAATCGTCCCGAGATCATAGGCTATAAAAATAAATGATAAAGTTACACCGGTTAGTATTGCATAGGCAAAAAACATCACATTTGACGCAGTGGGCGACATGGTCATTACCTTAAAAGCCATGACCATAACGACAGCCACCTGTACGACCATCATAACTATGGTTATTACCGGATTAGCAATGAGATACTCGATTGCTCCGGGGGTTTGATAAATTCCGAACGAAACAGCCGCCGTAACAAGCAAAGCGGCGAACATTCTCAGAAACACCCTGGCAAGGCAAGCACTTGTTGCTCTGGCTAAATCTTCCTCGCTGCCCCAAAGAGATGGAAAGAGGCTTTGCGGATGCTGCTGCCCGTAAGGGTCCTGCTGTCCATATGGGTTTTGATTATATGACATTATTAGTAAATCCTCCTTGTTGTTCTTATAATACCTATCATTTTATCGACTTTACTAATAATATAACACCAGCAAACACCTGTCAAATTATCTTTTTATGAACAAAAGCTCTATGGTTCGACTATTGACTGTGATGAGACCGTCGTTTTCCATTTTGCGCAGTTCCTTTGAAAGTGCGCTTCTGTTTGCAAGCAAATAATCGGCAAGGATTGTCTTGGTGTATGGGATTGTAACGGTTTTGCGCTCATCGCCGCCGCGCAGTGAGTATAAATAAGCCATAATCTTCAGCCTAAGTGTTTTCTCCCTCAGAATGTTGATTCTTTCAAATAAGGAAAAATATTTATCACCGATAACTTTCAGCAAATTTTGAATAAATACCCTGTGCGCCATACAGGCGGCTGTACACATTGAATGTACATTTTCATATCGGATAAATGCGGCGGTGACATTTGACGCCGCACAAATAGTAACCGGACTTTGCTTTATACTTGTGCTGGCTATTATTTCCCCGAACACTTTCATCGGCGTAAGCATTGACATTATTGTCCGGTCTCCGCCTATATGCTCCGAATACGCAAAAGCTGTGCCGCTGAGTATGATCCCTATATGCTCAACCAAATCCCCGACAAAAAACAAAGTCTCATTTTTTGAAAAACATTTGATTTGCGGAGAAAGACATGATATCAAGCAGGCATACTCCTCATCGCCAATGTCTTGAAATAAATATGCTTTTTGCAGGGCGGCTCTGTGGTTTGACTCCATTATCATTGCGCCTCCAAAAATATTTTAATTATGTTGCCGAAGCAACATACATATCTTTGATATTATAATACAATGTTGACAAAATGCAAGAAAGAAGGAATAAAGCTATGGGAAAGTTATGGAGGATTTTTGCTGTTATACTTTGTGTCTGCATGCTCAGTTCGTGCAGCGGAGCAGGCGGCGGGCAGGCAGCCGAGACGGATATTGAGGTTATGCTGGTGGACGGTGCGCCGCTTTTGAGCATGACTCAAATGATGTCCGATGAATTTTCCGGTATTGACGGATATAATATTTCATTTATAATGACAAATGATTCAGATGCGCTTGTTGCGGCTCTGCTTAATCAGGAACCTGACTTTGCGATTGCGCCAATCAATGTTGCCGCAATGATGCATAACAATGGGAGCGGATACAAGCTTGCCGCTGTTACAATATGGGGGATTATGCACATAGTTTCCGACCGGGATGTGGCGTCGCTCGAGGAATTAAAAGGTGAAACAATAGTGGCTTTTGGCAGAAGCGGCACGCCCGGTATAACATTAAGAGCTGTGCTGCGGCAAAACAATATCGACTTTGTCGAGCCGGAGAGCACTGATTTTGAGCCTGACCCCGATGCAGTCAGCATCGTCTATCTGACTTCCGCAAGCGACGTCAGAGATGCGATTGCGACAGGTCTTGTCGTCGGCGGCGACGCCGTGAGCTTTGGACTTCTGGCAGAGCCTGTGGCAACAGCGATTACGGGTTTTGCGGGAAATGCGGGCAGACCGGGCTTCACCGCAAAGATAAATCTGCACACGGAATGGGCGAGAAATAATAATGACGAGATTTATCCGCAAGCCGCTTTGATTTTTCACGAAAGGCTTTTAGATGATAATGAAGATTTTGTGAATGACTTTATTGCTGCAGCCGAGCAATCCTCCATTTTTGCACGAGAGAACCCCATGGAAGCGGGGGAGTTGGCTGTGGCTCTCGGCTCTACTTCGATTCCAAACGGAACAGTAGTCGAAAATGCGTACAATGCAGGCAGGCTGCCGATGCTCTTTACCCGCGCTGCAGATGCAAAATCAGCGGTAAATGTGTACCTGCAAGTCTTTATGGAAGAAAACACCAACCTAATAGGCGGAAAAATGCCGCCGGACAGTTTTTATTATGCAAGAAATTAAACTTAAAAAGTTAATATTTTCATTATTGTCTTTTTCAATTATCATCGCCGTTTGGTGGGTGCTTGCCGAAACGAGATTTCAACAAACGGGCATAATACCAACGCCGGTTGACACCTTGAGGATAATTGGAGAAGAGGCGCAAAAAGATAGCTTTTTCCCGGCTATCTTTAGCACGTTAGAGCGGGCGCTGGTCAGTTTTCTGATATCTTTTGCTGCCGCAAGCGCCCTGGCTGCACTTGCGCATTTCAAAAAATTCATCGGCATTATGCTAAATCCGTTTATTGTGATTTGCCGCTCCATGCCAACAATGGCGTTGGTGCTTATCTTGCTTCTTGTCGTCGGCAGCGACATGCTGCCGATTGTGGTTGCATTTATGGTGGTTTTTCCTCTCTGCTACGAAAATATGCGCACGGCAATAACCGAAACCGACAGAAAACTTGTGACAATGGCAAAGGTTTTCAGAGTACCCAAATGGCGGCAAGCCGCAGGGATTTATGCCCCTGCAATGCTGCCATTTGTATTTTCGTCGATAATCGCAGGATTCGGGCTTAACATAAAAGTAGTGATTTCCGCAGAAGTGATGGGGCTGCCGGCAATGTCCATCGGACATCTTATTTTATCTGCAAGGCAAGGCTTTAATTTTGGCGTTTCATTTGCCTGGCTGGTGATAGCCGTTGCGCTGAGTCTTATTTGCGAATGTATTCTCAGGGCGGCATACCGGCTGAGCATGCCTTATAAATATGAGGATTTAAGAGTACTCAAGAGATTTGCGGCAAGGATATGCAATGTGCGCAAGCTGCGCAGGGTACGCAATATGCCGGATCAATGATGCGGTACATCGGAAATCGGGCGGATAATTCGGAAAGAGCGGGGAAAAATGATAACTTTTAAAAATGTGGATTTACGTTTCAACGACTTGGCGGTTTTGGATGGCTTTAATCAGGAATTTGACGAGAAAAAAGTTAACTGCATTATAGGTCCTTCGGGATGCGGCAAAACGACACTGCTAAACCTGCTTAGCGGCATCATCAGTGAAAACAGCGGGCAAATAACAAAACCTGAAAAAATTTCTTATGTTTTTCAAGAGGAGTCGCTGATACCACAAAAAACCGCCCGCAAAAATTTGGAGCTTGTTTTGAAAAGCGTTTATAAGGACAAAGCTGAGCTGAGAAGGATAATAGACAAGTTCCTTATGATGTCCGGTCTGGAAAAAGCAGCGGAGCTGTACCCGCATGAAATGAGCGGCGGAATGCGCCAGAGACTTTCACTCATCAGAGCTTTTGCATATCCATCCGATGTTCTTTTAATGGACGAACCCTTCAAGGCACTGGACATAACCTTGAAGGATAATCTGATTAAGTCTTTTTTGGAGCTGTATGAGGAAAATAAGCGGACTGTGATTTTCGTCACGCATGATATAGACGAGGCACTGCTAACCGGCGACGCTATTTACGTGTACGGCAATAAGCCTATGAGCCTGCAAAAAAAATTCCCTATCGGCGGAGAAAAAAGACGCAGAAAAATCTACGACGAAAACATTAACAAAATAAAAAACGAAATATACAAAGAAACAGAAAAGTGGTAAGCGCACCTCTGTTCGTCGAAGACCGCTCAGGGGTGACGGTACACTTCATTCACTGCATGAAAGCCCTTTTGGAAAGCGTAAAGGATAACGGCGTAAAACAACCTACACTTATACGCCCACGAAAAGAGCTTGACCGCATCCTGCATCACTGTCAGGTGGTCAGCATTAAAGGCGAAAGTTACCGGTTAAAAGAGCGTAAAGAACTTATGAAACAAAAACAACACGTCGTCAACACATTATTCGCAGAACCGAAAGTTATATAATTTTTCTCTGTTCGATTGACTGCTGATTACCTACAAAATTTAAACGCCATTTTTAGACAATTTCATAACGCTATTGACAGATCGAATATTGACCATCTGCTTGGCATTGTAGGTGGGCTGAAAAACAAGGAACATGAACGACAGTGAATGTGACGCAACAATACGCTCGTGGACAAAATGTCCACAGGTATAACGCGGGTTTGAGGAGCGTCCCCAACAAGCATTTTTGCAGTGCCGGAGGTGCTGTAAAAATAGTTCCTGTGGCTTTTGTAGCCACAGGAACACTGCTTGCCTGTGATTAGCTTTGATGGACATCGTCCCTATCTATTCGCTCTCCGCCGTCTATGCTGATACGCAGCAAACGCCACGAGTGCGACGAGCACAATGATTCCAGCAACAGATATGAGTACGATATCGCGCACATTGGTGTCCGTGGAAGTGCTTTGTTCAAGTTCAATGTTACCCAGAGGCATTCGCACATCGGGGATTACAAACTCAAACGGTGAAATGGTGAAGTCTACTAAGTCACTGTTCATCCCGGCTTGCGTTCTGCTCTCAGGCATCATTTCTGCGAAGTCTGAAAGTCTTCTGTATGTATCTTCATAGTTGCTTTCGTTAATGGAGATAACTCCATCCAAATCATCGCGAAGCCTTGCCTGCTCATCAGCTTCACCTTGCAGCGTATCGGCTTTCAGTCCTGCAAGATAATCTATATACCCGAACCGCACTCCGTCAAGCTCTGCAAGATTCAGCTCAAACTGCATATCCATATCTTCGCTCAGAAAGCTGAGAAAACTCTCATAAGAACTCATGAATTCCGCCACTTGTTGTTGAACATCATTAGACAAAAATGCCGCTACATCAAAACCGGATAATTGTGCTTGAAGGTAACCTACAGAATCCCAAAAGTCCTCAGGGCGCGGTGGTTGCAACGCTGTTGGGCTTGTTGGTGTTTCCTCTGTAAAACCGGGCACTCCATTAGCAGGGGGTGCTCTAAGTGTTATTTCGTCAGGGAATTGAGGCATACTTCCACCGGGATTTCTGCCCAATAGTTCTACCAGAGTTGGTAATGCAAAACTGTTTGGATCGGGTAAGTTAAAACCGCTGTTAAGTTCAGGTACATTAAAATCGTTAGGCAAATTAGGCAGCCTAAAATTACTGTTTAGCTGCGGTATTGAAAATCCCTCAATCAACGCGGGCGGCTGAGTTGCCACACAGCCCACACAATCGGTATCACAATTTGCGCACAGTACGTTTGTTACATAGTAGTTAAGCTGATCACGCCATGTTCCAAGATTTATCATTGCCGCATTTAAGCCGGTACGCCATGTTTCCAACATCACTATAGCAGTTTCTATCTCGTCATACCAATCCAAAAGCTGTGTGAAAAATGGATCCATAGAATCATGCCAGTCATTTAAGTCCTTCAAAGAAGGGGCAAGTGAGTCATATATCGCCTGTAACTCTATTAAAGTGGGCTCTATCCTGCTTTCAACATAATCTATGTAAATTTCCATATCGCTTACGTATTTTACAGCATCTGCAAATGAGCGCGTTTGTTCTCCATGCCACAATGAAGCATCGTCATACCAAAGGTATATCGTATCAAGCCATACTTGCAGATCTGTTGCATAAGCCGTTAGATCAGCAGCAAAATCAACCACTTCTTCACCGTAGCCTATCTTGGTCATTGCCCATACCTCAAGTTTGCTCATCCAATCATCTTCCTGTGCAGGCAAACCGTCAATTAACCCAAATAAACCTTCACGCATTTCTAAATACTGCTGTGAGGCCTCTGCGTAACTTACAAGGTACACAGTAGACACATTCTCTGCAAAATCAGCCACACTTGTTGCGTGCTGCGCTGTGTCTGTACCTATCCTGTCAAACGGTATATCAGGAAGTTCATCTAAATCAAGTGTACTGCTGAATGCAGGCAGCCTTATCGTATCAAGAGAGCGCAGATTATATGAGTTATTGCTAAATACAAAGTCCATTTGATCTTGTGCCGCGTGAAACTGTAAATAAATTGAACTGACATAAGTGTGTGCCAATGTTGTATTTATTGATGTTTGAAGATTCATTATCTTTAGGTGTGTATCGATGTAATCGCTTTCCGGCAGGTTCTTGTTTACTTGGAACTCCAGTTGTATCCTCTCCGGTTGCTGCGTGTTAAAAGATATGATCCTTTCCGATACATCTGACGGAAACGTGATAATCGCGCCGTAAGCACCGCTTTCAAACCCGCTTTCTGCCATTGTCGGTGATACAAGAACAAAGTCCGCATCCAATGTTTCTATTATCGCCGCAGAGTAGTTTTGTCTTACCCCGTTTTCTTCAACACCCATATCCGCATTGACCACTGCTATCGTGGTATGCACAACGCTTGTATTACCCTGTATGCTTGCAGCAAGCGGCACTTCGCTGTGAGAATCTATTTGCACAGTATCTCTCGAACAACCGCCAATCAGCAATAGTGCCGATAAAGATAGCAGCATCAGAGCCATAGTTATTCTCTTCACGATATTTTGTGCCCTTCGCTTCAACTTCTCGTTTTTTGTATTTTTCATTTGTCACACTCCTACAATATGAACGGCAGCTTGATCTGCCTTATATCGCCGCGCTTGAACCAAAAACCTATATTAGGCAAAGGTTTGTATTTATTAGGTGCCGTTATCGGAAAAATATTCTGCTCACTCGGATTGCCAAGTGCAATACCTGCTTGATTATCCCTAAGCTGATTCGATATAGCATCATAACCACGCATTTTTATTGGTAGTGTAGTGATGAAAAATGATATGCCTAAAATTTTCGCTTTCCCTATGAGCTGTTCCATATCACTTGCTCTGTTTTTGCAAAGTTCTACGAAATTATCCGAGTCGTCTATAAGCACCAATGCAGGTGGTTGTGATGCGATGAAATCTCTTGCCTTTTGAGCTTTTGCACCAAACGCATCGTCACGCCTCTCAACTTCCTCTGATAGTTTTTGATAAAACTCTTCTAATTGACTTTCACTACCCATGTACGTTACATTTTCAAGTTCCTCATAATCCTGTAAGTCGCCCGCTCTTGAATCTGCTATGAATATGCTGTGCTCCTTAAACTGAGTGAGCAGTATCTTCAATATATTAGTCTTACCCGTAGTCGCACCACCGACTATAATATGACACGCAATGCTCATGTCAAAATACAGCGGGTCGGTACTCTCTACATCAAAGCCCAATACTGCTTGCCTGTCTGCTACTTTCAGATACGATACCAAATCATTGAACGAAACCACATCCGGCACAACCCTGACACCTGTTGCCTTAGGTGCTGTGTTGTTATCCGAAATACTGCTCACAACCTCACCCACAAGCTTTGCATACAATATGTCATCTTCATACGGTGCGGGCAGATAGCACTGCGCTACATGTACATCTTTCATTTTTACAAGTGCGCGACCGCGCACTTCAGGCAGCGCGTATGCGCTTCGACCGACTGTAGCGGATATGTCATTTGGATCGAACATGAATTGTGCTATCTTGTTTTTGAAATTGTTGAGTACAGAGTAGCGAACCGCACCGGAGCGCGATCCCGTGATTACCGTGTAGATGCCAACACCTGTACCGTCACGAGTCAGCTTTACAAGAAACCCTTCAAGTTCCGCATTTACTTCCTTTACAACATCATAGTTATCAATGAATATGAGAATTGCAGGTAGCTTTTTACTTGCTACTTCGTTATACATTCTGAAATTGAGCGCATTTGTTGCTGCAAATAGGAATTTGCGCTCTTTGAGTTCTTCTGTAAGCAGTTTTTCTAACTTTGCAAGCTTTTCTACATCATCAAATCCGATATAATCAGCAGTGTGCGGCAGTCCTCTTAGCTGTGCAAGTGCCGAATTACCATAGTCCATGATGAAATAGTTGAGCAGCTTTGGTGAGTTCTGTGATGCAAGCGTCAGTGCCGTCGTCATGAGAACTGTGGATTTACCAAAGCCCGATGCACCGAAGATGGCAAGATTGCCGTCTTCGAGAAAACTATGCGTATATTCAATCTGCGCCTGCTGTTCGGGTATATCCACCATACCAAGCGGTACGGTTAGATTATATGTATCTATTAAACCTACATTATGACCTAGTTCTATGGCATTTGTAACGAGCTTGTGCTCCAACGGCGGCAGCCAAGGTTTTTCTACTATCGTTGCATTTAGTTCTTTGTACAGCTCAGAAACATAGTTTACGACAACATCAAGTTCTGTCAGCTTTGAATCCTCGCTTTTATCAACTTCGCTTAAATCTTCGTTTAGAAGTTCGCCCTGTCCAAGCTGATTGATCAGATACACCCTGCTGTCAAATCCGCGCTCTACTACATCCTCGCTATATGGTGCGCCACTCCATGCTGATTGGAACAGCTCATATATCTCATTATTTCCCACTTGCAGATATGCTCTGCCCGGCTGGGTTATCCTCGCCGCGTCAGGTGTCTTCAACACCTCGTTACTATCGCTTTCATTTGCCACTTTTAGAGCAAGCTTAAATTTTGAGTTTGACCATATCTGGTCATCTACAACGCCCGACGGTTTCTGTGTGGCAAGTATCAGATGCACACCGAGGCTGCGCCCGATTCGTGCCGCACTTACAAGCTCGCTCATAAACTCGGGCTGTTCTTTTTTGAGTTCTGCAAACTCGTCTGAGATAAGGAACAAATGAGGCAGCGGCAAAGTCGCTTCGCCTGATTTGAAGAGTTTTGTATATTGATTTATGTTGTTGACATTATGCTCATTAAACACGCGTTGTCTGCGAGCAAGTTCACTCTTGATAGATACAAGTGCTCTCATACTCTCACTGCCGTCAAGGTTTGTTATAGTACCGAGCAAATGCGGCAACGCGTTAAACAGGTTAGCCATGCCACCGCCTTTGTAGTCGATCAGAAGAAAGCCTACCTCATGCGGATGGAAGTTTACTGCCAGTGATAGGATATATGACTGCACGATCTCTGATTTACCCGAACCTGTTGTACCCGCTACCAAGCCATGAGGGCCATGTGCTTTCTCATGCAAGTTGAGTGAAACGATATCGTCCTTGCCTCTCAGTCCTAACGGCACGGCGAGTGATTTATGACATGCGTTTTTCTGCCATAGCTTCAACACAGGTATTTCCTCAGGGCGTTTTATTCCAAAGAGTTCAAAGAATGTAACGCTTTCGGGGATTACGGTTGAAATCCCCTGACTGTGTCTGATGGGTGTCAGCTTACGCGCCATTATCTCAAAGTCTATGCCTTCTACATCAGGCAGTATGACACTGCGGTCTATGAGGTTACCTTCGTCTAGGAGCAGCGTACCATGTTCACCACCGTCTAGCATGAACACTGTATGGATATTTTCGGGCAGATTTGCCCTTATATGCGTAGTATAGATGATTGAAAAACCGAGCGTTGTTTCAGGTGTTTGCAGATATTCCATTATGCTGTGATTGATGATTAGCTTGGGATTATCGATTATGAACACATAATGTGGAAGATAGCGGCTGTCTTTCTTTTCTTCATCTTGTTTTTGTTTACGCTGTTTTATCACCTGCGCTATGTTACCCAAAACTTGGTCACGTTGGTTCTCGGCTGAGACAAGCCCTGTTACATTGATGCTCTTGATGCGGCAGTGCGGGTACCAACGCGCCCACTCAAATTTTTGACGGTCTTCCCCCTCAACCAACATTATTATCTCGATGTCGTGGTAGCTCTGGAAGAAACATAACTGTGTCAGTATTGAGGTTAGCTCTCTATGCACATAAGGCTTTTCACCTACCAAACCAAGATGAGCTTTCTTGAGGTCTATAACTGTAGGCATATTCGGCACGTTTCTGTACGACTGCGCCAATGCTTTCATCTCATCGGTGAGCGGGTCTTGTTCAGATGCGTCAGCATCGTCTTTGCAGTTTAGTTTGTAGCTTGTAGGTACGGTAGAATACCCCAAAGACAACGTCAGAAAGTCACTGTCATTTGATACTCGTTCATACAGTCTGCTTGAATAGCTTAATATCTCACGCTCTATTTCAGTGGGTGACAGGTTATGGTACAGCAATGATTCTCTCTGTGCTTCATTAAGCGCATGGATGCGCTTGCGGCGTGACAGCAGGTAGTTTTCATAGCTCTCATCACGTTTTTGTTCTTTCTTACGCTGTGTTTTCCTGTTTCCAAAAAATGTTGTTACTGAAAATATGACACTAACAAGCATCCCCGCTGCGCTGATCAGCACAAAAAGACCTCGACCCATTATCATTCCGCCGCCTACTGTTACGAGCATCATCATCAGTGGAGGCACTATCACCTTGACAAGCTCGCCTTTTTTTCGTTCTTCTTTTGGCGGAGGCGGTGTCAGCTCAATTGTTTCGGTTGGCTCGCGCTTGATAATACGGGGTGAGCGTGTATAGGTTGGAAAGTCTTCGTACAGCTCTGGTGTGATAGTTGATGTATTCAGGCGCGAAACATAACCTGCGCCTACACACTCTATGTAACCAGAGTGTGCGATGAATCGTACACTACCTGCCCAAAAACTATCGCCGGGCTGCAATGTATATTCACCGCAGGGTATCTTTTTGCCGTTGAGGTACACGCCGGTGTCGTCAAGCACAGTCAGCATATCGGACATCAGGGTTACTTCTGCACTTGTATCACTCAGCCTGATATGCGCACTGGGTGCGGCACTTATGCGCAAAGGCATCACACCATGCGTAGAGGAATACTGCGGCTTGGCATCAATCAGCAGTGCCTGTTGACCTTCTTCCAACGACACAGGCTCGTTGGACCGTAAGGTCAACTGTGCGGCAAGCGGTTTGTCGGGTGCTAGCTTGCTTAGTGCCTTGATTTTTTGCGGTAAGCTTGACGGCATCACCTGCGGCGGCAGCTCTATGCACGAGGTATCGTCGAATAGGACTAGTTTATTCACGTGAGTGGTTTTTCCTTTCAGCTTATCAGTTTTGTTGAAAACTTAGTAGTTTTCAGGATTACTGGTAAAATCAGTGCACCACATCTCATCACTCCGTTGGATTTCCATGTCTACAGCTTTCCTTGCATTTAATTCGTTCTGTTGAATATTTTCTCACCTGTTTCAAGGTCTAATACAACCCTCATCGTATAGTTTTCTCTCATCGTTAAAAGAAAGAATTTATTGTCCTCTGTCTCTATTTTTACTACAACATCACTGTTCTCTGTGTTTTCTATCTGTTCGGCATTTATTGCACCTCTTATATTCAACTCCGGCAATAAATACTCCACCCATCCCTTAATAACATTTACTCTTGATTCAGCAGTCAGAGCATCTTGAATAACCTGAACCGTACGGTCAATATCAAAATCAGCTTCTTTAGGTTCTGCAAAACTCCCATGTCCATCATTCGTTTCTGAAGCTGCACAACTTACTAGAAAAAATATTGGTAAAATCAATAATATATAGACAATTTTCATCATTAGCTCCACATTTTGATATATGCAAGTGTTTTGCATCACTCCATGTTTCAGTGGTTTTAAGCTTACTGCCCCCCCACACATTATCCTAATGTCAAGTCACAGCAAAATGCAATAAACCGTGCTTAACGAACAATCTCATCGGTTTCAAGGTCAATAATTCCCAATAACTCATAATTGGTTGCTGAAGATATAACCAGAAGATAATGTTTATTATCCTCTGTTTCGATTTTTAAGTGTATCTCTACACGTTCAAATCTGTCTGAAGGAAAATAAATCCTTGTGTTCTCGACAACTTCAGCATGGATTATGCCCTTTATTCTTCTTTCAATAAAGAATCCTGCACTATAAAGCTCCATACCGCGCGCTTCATGACCGATTGCATCATAAATAACCTGCATGGTGTTCTCAAAGTCAAAATTAAGAGTTTCAGGGTCTGGTTGGTTAGGATTCTCAATTGGTGGAGCATGATTAAATGTAATGCTATATACCCACTTATTTAATTCTACATCTAAAATGTGCTCGACTCTGTAGTCATTTCTCATATCCACTTGATAAACCCTATTGTCCTCAGACACTATTTCCAGTGTAATTCGAGTCCTGCTTTCATTTTCTTCTATCACTTCCGCTCTTACTGCACCACGAACATTTCCTTCTACTAACGCCCTTGACACTGTTGCCGCATCATCAAGTGTTCCTCTTAACGCTCTGTGAATCACGTTAGTCGTACTAATAAAATCGAACGAGAATGAATCTAATTGTTTCTCAAATTCTTCCCATGTCACTCCTTCAATTTTCGCTCTTTCCATTAACATTTCCAGTGTTAGCTCATCCATATCAGCATTTCTCCTTCCAAAGTTTGAACATGCACTTCCGCTCACAATAGTTAATACAAGCAGGGTTAGTGCTAAAAAGCAAGCATATCTTTTCATCCTCTTATCTCCATAACTTCTTCATGGAAACCCCACGCATCCCACTCGCGCGGTTGATCTCTATATTCCTGCCATCTTTCAGTGTAATTTGGGTCACCGCTTTGCGGTGGGTGTATAAAGTTTTGTCGATTATGATCCCACGCTTCTACCACGGCTTGTGAAACATTTGGCGTCTCGCGACCATGTAACGAATCAACTATGGTTTGAAACTGATAGACATGACGCATTTCGTGGACAATCGTTTGAATTGCATCATTATGTGAATTCGTTGCTGATGATTTCCATGGCAACCAACCCTCATTACTTGGATTGATATTATTCGGATTGATCCAAATTTCGCTGACGTTATTGGTCGCGCCTGCCGAACCTTTCCAGTTTTCCCTTTCCGGATCCGGAGGATGAAAGACCATATCATCTATCTGACTAGCATCTATACCGAAGATATCTATAAATGCATTTTGTAGATTTTGTAAAAATTCCTGTCTTTGTTCAAGTCTCGTGTGCGTTGCCCATGTTTCTTGTGAAAAATCAGGATTCTCAAGGACTTCTATAATCGCCTGAATCATTACATAGTCGGTTATCACTTGATTAAGCAGTTCTAGATCGTATTGACCTATGGGGAACCAATCAGGGTTAAAACCCTCTGTTGATCCTACATAGTCGTTCAACATCTGCCGCGTTGACTCATACATCTCCTTAACCCACTCATACGCCTCATCGCCGTGTTCCGCACGTATCTCAGCGAGTGCTTGGTCAAAGGCTACTTGATCTCTGAGTTCCTGCATACGCAAGCGCCAAGCTGCGAGGCTTTCCGAGTCATAGCTGTCGGGTAATCCTGTAGAGGCTCCTGCTATTAGGCCCAAGCCATTACTTATTTGGGTTCTCAACGCATCCGCTCTATCAAAAAGATTCTTCGTATCAGCCTCTACATTATTATATCTGTCTTCCATACCGATCCACAACTGTAAAGTCGCTTGGTTGGCTTCCCGCAAATCTCTATAGTCATTTCGTAGGTCGCGATAGTGTGTTACAAGTAAAGAGCCGGCTATGCTTGCCGCGGATGCAATCATCAAAGCTGTGTAAAGGTTAATTTTAGCCTTATAATCCGCATCAGCTTTTTCTGCGGCTTCTTTGTTGCGCAGTATTACCGCACCTATTAACACTATTCCGTTTCCAACCCTAGTACTCAAGACTCTAAAATCCCGTATGTCCGAATCATTTGCCTCTCGCTTTGCACTATTGATCAGCTTGTAATCTTCCATTTGAAGTCTTATAGCATCATATCCTCTGCCTGCAAGAGTGGTATCGTCTATATACTCATCAATAGCTCGATCCAAGTCTAATAAACTTGTGTTATTTTCTTCAAGATTGCTGATAGCACTTGCACATTGCGCTCGAATCAATTCCGGGTGCAATTGAGAAGTTTCTGTCATCATTTTTGCCCGTCTCCCCTTATTTTATCTTGCAGTTCGTCTATGCGCAAGTCTTTTTCTTTTCTGCACTTTTGTCGCTCATCATGCAGCGCATCAAGCAAATTTGCCCGTTCCCGCCTTATTTTAAGCAATAAATCATGCTGTATGTCAACTGATTGCAATATCCGGATGTCTCCCATGCTATCTTCCCGCATAAAACCCAACTCTAAAAATTCACGATAGCTTGCTTGCTCAAATTCTTCCTCTTCGCGTTGGGTTTGTTGCAATTGCCTGTCCATAAGTTCATATTCTTCTTCCAGTTGTCTTATCTCTGAGTTTAACGCATAAACATCTGTACTCATAATTGCACCCCTACTGGCTGTTATCCCAATTCTCAAAGGTCTCACCTGCTGCTGTAATGTTGCCCGACGCAGTTACTAATGAGTATTGTTAATAATGCACATACTACGCATAAAACAGCTTTCTTTTGCATATCTTTATGTCTTTCTGTTAATGGTTGTCGTTTCGAGCGGAGCGAAGAGTCGTGAGACCCTTCGCTTATACTCAGGGTGACAAACGATTTTACTGAACTCCGATTCTGTTTGCAATCTCTCTGTCGAGGTCCTCGACTGCTTGTGCTGTTTGACGTAGTTGTGTGCCGAGGTCTTCGAGTAGTTGTGTCATATTCTGGAACGATGTACGTCTCAGGTCTTCAAACTGCTGTCTGAACTTTTGGCTTGCCGCACCGTCCCACTCTGCTTCGAGTTGATTTAGGATGCTATCCATTCTGCTGATTACGTCTCCAAATGCGTTGCGTTGTCCGTCTACATCGCCTGCGCGTGAGCGCATATCTTCCGGGGTCATTCTGATTTGTCCTGCCATGTCATATCTCCTTTATTTAGTGCTTTCTATATTTGAGTTTCCCCGAAAAAAAGGGTCAGCAATAAGCAAAGCCGTTGCGTCGCAACGGTGAATAGTGTCTCAAGAATTGAAAAAGTGAAAGATCTGTAACTGGCACCGCATTCAAGTGAACTGTAGCA
>Ga0209755_10003952_pt1 | contig 17961 bp, 15 predicted proteins | sample TergutCo191P1_FD_187301 | JGI IMG/M metagenome (GOLD analysis project Ga0209755, IMG submission 187301) | Cornitermes sp. P1 segment gut microbial communities from Petit-Saut dam, French Guiana - Co191P1 (SPAdes) (version 2) | ecosystem: Host-associated > Arthropoda: Insects > Digestive system...
CTTTTCCACTTGCCCACGGATTGAATAACCCTCCATTGCCTGTTCTTCGGATGAAACCCTGCCATAAATTGCTGTTTCCATGAGAAAAAGCCTCCTGTCAAAACATTTTATTGACAACAAGGCTTTTCCTATTACTGGTTATCCAATTATGTACACAAGTTTTGTTTTGGAGTTCAAAACTTGGTGACTTTTTCCAGACCATAAAGGGCAATTTGCCACATTTCGGCAATTTGTGCGGCTACTAATAATATACCTATGCCGCCGCTATGCTCATTTATGACTGAAATTTTGAATTTTTTACTGCCCGCAAACCCGCATATTTACTGGGTTTTTAAGCGTGTGGGGTTTTTCCTATGGTTCTGCTCTGCAAAAAACGGCTCCAAGTGCCCTTCCCTGCGGATATAGCGGTTAAAAATCAAATCAACCATATGGTCAATCGTGCGGAAAATCTGTCCGCCCTCTGCTAACATTAAAAAGGGATAAATTACCAGTATTCGGATTCCAATAAAAAAAGAGTGCCTCGTATCAAAAGCACCCTATTTTACCATTTATTTATTTCGGATTGTACTCCCCGATGCAGTTTAACAATATTTGCACCTTCTGCGTGTAATTTTTCCGCGAACCCCGCTTGGGTCGTTCGTCATCGTTGTATTGGCTGTATGCCTCATGCACCATAATTCTGTCAATCAGCCTTCGGGCAATATCGGCAGTCAATTCGGTTATTTCGCCATATGTTTCAATTAATTCCATGAAACTTTGCACATTGGATATTTTGTCTTTCAATGCTTCAATCTCAATTTCAAGAGCCATCTTTTTTTCCATAAGGCTGGAATGTTCGCTACCATAATCTTCTTGGAATTTTGCAAACAACTCATCGTTAAGTTTTCCGCTGATATTGTCCTCATAAATTTTCTTGATGATATTGTTCAATTCAGCGATGCGGCTTGCGGCTTTCGCCAATTCTTTAGTTTTAATTTTGATGCCGTCTGTGCTTTCGCGCTGGGTCATCGTCTGCATTTGTTTGGCACGCTGGGCATGAAGCGCAAACTGATTCTGCCGCCGCTTTCGGCAAATTCGAACCACGGTGGCAGTTCCTCACCTTTACGGTTTATCTTGGATTCGTGGGTTTGAAAAAATGTGGCGTGTGCCTCTTTTTGCAATGTTGTCAGCGGTTTTAGGTCGGTGGCCTTCAGATTAAACTTGGGTTTAATTTCGTGATTAATAAAGGCATCGGCAAAGCCTATGTCGATGTTATACATATAATCGTTTATAAACTGCCGCACCGTGTCGATATCGTCCAGCATATTCCCCGACACCACACAGGCCGCCAAACGCTCCAGAGCATAAAATTGAACAAGGCTATAAATGGTGAAACGGCTGTTGGGAAGGAATCATTATCACAGGATATTCCGCTGATTGCAGGGGGTAGCTGGGTAAATGATGCAGATGGCACACTTGCCATTTATGCCGGGGATTTGAATCCAAACACAGCAATTTTCCGTACAAAAACTACTGTAGGCACAGGCACGGAAGCGACAGACCATGCAGGGCTTTCCAATCTTGATTATGATAATAGTGGACATACAGGATTTGCAAGTGCGGAGGATATGGAAGCTGTTACTGTCAAACTTGATGGCAAAGCTAACATAGTAGAGTTGGATGTTACTGCCAATCCCGCGCCTCCGGCATTGCCGCGCACCAACGGCTGGCGTATAGGTGTAACAGGGCAGGTGCAGGGTGAGTATAATTATGGTCGTGCATTTTTTACCAGCAAAGAAGCCGCACTTGCCGGAGATTTCGAATCCCCCGAACTAATAGCGGCATGGGTAATTGAAGGTAAGTCGATGAAGTTTGCCCATATTTTGGGTGGTGATTTTACATTTATTCAAATCACAGATAATGATGGAAATCCGCTGGACAGCGAAGGAAATATTGTGGAGCATAACGAATATCGCCCAATCCCCGAAGGGCAAACATGGTGGTTTAGTGAGTTAGTCGATGTTATGCAAACGGGTGAAGATATAATGCCCTTTCCAACGGATGATACCTTTTTCAGCATACTGGAAATTGGTGTGCAATCGCTTATGACAATGATTGGTGACACATTCCAATTAAAGACAGAGAACAAAGACCTTGTGGGTGCTGTAAATGAATTGAACGACCGCATCCCAACGCCTCCATCAAGTGGGAATTTTACTTTGACTGCTGTAGATGGGGTGCTTCAGTGGGAAGCTGTGTAATATAAAATCATAGATATTTTTGTGCCGCTGGCGGCAGGGCTTCCCTGTTTCCAGCGGTTCTTTTTTATAGAAAAAGGACGAGTTTAGGTTGATTTTATCGGCATTGTACGCTTGTCTACTCGCATAAAATGAAACAACCATATATTGTCATGAGGTGTTGTATTGGAAACAACAAAGCCGGAACGCAAGCCGGATAACATAGTCACAATGGATGTTAATGGTACAAAGTACATAATAGAAGAATTTTTAAGCGAAACAAGCAAAGACACTATAAATGATATTGTTGCCAAGCGAGTAAAACGGGATTTAGACCCGTCCATTCCCAGCGGCAAAAATGGCTAATTTCCTTGAGATTTAGGGGCTTTTGCGGTATACTTGTCTATGCAGATAACCGTAATTTCCCCCGCATTCCTACAGGGAGGAAAGGAGTCACATGAAACAGCGGGATATTACGGCGGCAGTTTACCTTCGTCTAAGCCGTGACGATGGTGGGGATGCCGAAAGTAACAGCATTGGAAATCAGCGCGAAATTTTGAATAGATACGCCACAGACCACGGTTTTATTGTTCATAAGGAATATGTGGACGATGGCTGGAGCGGTACAAATTTCGAGCGTCCAAATTTCAAGAAAATGGTCGAAGATATCGAGGCTGGCGGCATCGGGATTGTGTTGGTAAAAGACCTTTCAAGGCTTGGAAGGCACAACGCCATGATTGCTTTTTATACCGAGATATTTTTCCCGGATAACGATGTGAGGCTGATTGCTTTAGGTGACAGCATCGACACTGGCAAAGGCGATAACGAGATTATGGCATTCAAATCTGTCATAAACGAATACTATGCCCGTGACATATCGAAAAAAATCCGGGCGGCAAAGCGCAATCAAGCACTAAAGGGGAATTTCGGTGGCGCACACGCACCATACGGATATATCAAAGACCCCAACAACAAGCACAAACTGATTATAGATGATGAAGCCGCTGTTGTGGTGCGCCGGATGTTCGCGCTGGCTGATAACGGCATGGGAGTTTGCCAAATCGCCACCACGCTTTCGGATGACAAAATTTTATGCCCTGCGATGTACAAACTTATAAGATATGGGCATAAATCCATCCCTGTGGATGAAAATTATCCATATGATTGGCGCACAACGACCGTTCGCAGGATTTTAGACAGTCGTGTGTACATTGGTGATATCGTCAGCCACAAGAAAGGCAACAAGTCCTTCAAAAACCAAAAGCTAATCACGCACCCAGAGTCTGAATGGATAACGGTGGAAGGGATGCATGAGCCGCTGGTGAGCAGGGATGTATTCGACAGAGTGTGTAAATTGATTAAGGTGAAAAAGCGTGAAAATGCAAGAGGAATTACCAACATTTTTGCCGGAGTCATGAAATGTGCAGATTGCGGAAGTAACATGAATTACCGCTCTGACAATAGAAAGCCCGGAAGCGGAAGAGGTTATTTTTTTTGCAACAGCTATCGTCATACCAGCTCAAAGGATTTAAATCGCAAAACTTGCACCGCACATTGTACGCCATTACTTGGAATGCAAGCCACGGTGCTGATGCGATTGAACGCGATTATATCAGCCAACATAACCGAAGATGAAATCGTCCATCAATTAACATCCGACCAAGAGCCCCAAAAGGTGGCACAGAAAGCCTTTGGGAAACTTAAGCGGCGAAACGATGAGTTAAAGCGCATCATTCGTAAAATTGTGGAGCAGAATGCTTTGGGTGAAATATCCTCCGAGACTTTCACGGAATTATACACAGGTTACATCACCGAGCAGAATGAGTTAGCTGGGAAAATGAAGGCTTTTGAAGCCCAATTTGCCGCAGAAAGCCGCCACAAGGAAAACGCACAGTTGTTTTTGGAACAAGTACGGAGGCACACCGTATCGGATGAGTTAACGCGAGAGAGAATTTTGGACTTGGTTGAAAAAATTGTTGTTCACGAACCAAGTGGGATGGCAAGGTATGGAACGCGCCAGCAGAAGATTGAAATCTATTACAGATTCATCGGGCGGCTTCCAGAATCCGTGTGTTCCCTATATACAGATAGAGTGGGTTCCCAATAGCACCCTCAATGAATCAATAGACACTTCAAGCGCAACAGGCAGAATGTTCCTTAAAATCGTGGGAATATTTGCAGAGTTTGAGCGGGAAAATTTAGCGGAGCGTATACGGTTAGGGCTGGAACGCAAAGCCAAAGAGGGATATACCATAAATAGCCATATTCCCTCATTTGGCTATAACAGGGAAAACGGCGTTAAAATACAGGAAGTAAACGAAGAAGAAGCGGAAACGGTACGCCGCATTTTTAAGATGTATTTGCATGATAATCTAAACTATACGCAAATTGCCGATACCCTAAACGCCGAAAAAGTACCCACGAAATTAAACAGGGTTTGGGCTGTAAAAACCATAACAAATGTACTCACTAACCCCAATTACATTGGAAAAGTGCGTTATGCTATGGAAGATTCAACCAGATATTTTGAAGTTGACGGACACCATACACCGATTTTAGACGAAACAACATACTACCAAGCACAGGAAAAAATAGGCAAGGTTGAAAAAGTATCACGCACAAAGCACCCAAAAAGCAATATATATTTTTGCGGTGTACTGTATTGTCAAGTATGCGGCAACAAATTTACTACTTCATGGGATAACAAAAAGAAAAAGGTTCTAAAAGACGGCAGACCCGCCGCATATGGTTCTTACCGCTGTACAGGGTACAAAAAATGTTGTACCGCGCAATTCATAGCACATAGTAAAATGGAAAAGGCTTTTGAAAACTATCTAACAAATTATGAAAACTTCAAATTGTTAGATAACACACAAGAAAACACAAATACCCCGCAAATTGACAACAGCGTGGAAATAGCTGCCATGACCGCCGAAATTAAGCAAATAGAGAAGAAAACGGAAGAAGTTATGAGCCTTTATATTGGAAATACGATTGACTTCCCCACTTATCAAAGCATGGTAAAATTAAGCAACGAGCGGCGCGGGGAATTAGAAACACGCTTGAAATTGTTACAAAATGCACAACAGGAAAAAAGCATAACCTACACAACAGCCGATATTATTGACAGTTTCCGCGAAAGTTGGAAAACGCTAGACAATGAACAGCGACAACAGTTTGTGCAAAAGTTCATTAAAAAAATGACAGTTCACTCCAATACAGAAAATGGCAAATGGAAAAGTGAAGTTGTCATAGACGAAATACTTTTTAATTCGTTCTAACATCTACACAACAGACCAACAGCAAGCCGCCGTTATGGTTAGCACACAAATAACGGCGGCTATTTTATTTGTTCTTTTTTTGGCGGGAATATTACTAAAAATTTGCGATACAGTGAAACTATAACACACGATACCCGCGCCGCCGTTCCATGCATAGGTACAATCTGATAATCATTCAACAGGAACGCTATACCCATAACCCAACAGCAAGCCGCCTGTATAACGCCTGTTGTATGATTTATAATGTATTCCATGTATGGCATTTTATGACTACGGTTTGATTTTGTTACAGGCGGGTGTTTTCTATACGTCATATAAAGCCGTCTATAGCGTATCTGTTGGCGTTTGAGTATGGTTTGATATATTTTTGGTTAGGTGCGTTCCCAAAGGGCAATACAAAGCGATACAGGGCAGTATAAACGGTTTTAGAATTGCGGCGGCTTGCACATGGGTAACAGGCGGGGTATTTTCCATGCGGTGCATGAAGCCGCCTATAGCGTTTCTGTTGGTGTTTTGGGTATGGTTTGATAATTTGGGGTTAGGTGCGTTCCCAAAGGGCAATATAAAGCGATACAGAGCAGTATAAACGGTTTTAGAATTGCGGCGGCTTGCACAGGGGTAACAGGCGGGGTATTTTCCATGCGGCGCATGAAGCCGCCTATAGCGTTTCTGTTGGTGTTTTGGGTATGGTTTGATATTTGGGGTTAGGTGTGTTCCCAAAGGGCAATATAAAGCGACACAGGGCAGTATAGACGGTTTTGGAATTGTGGCGGCTTACGCATTGGTAACAGGCGGGGTATTTTCTATGCGGCGCATGAAGCCGCCTATAGCGTTTCTGTTGGCGTTTGGAGTATGGTTTGATATTTGAGGTTAGATATATTCCAACGGCAAGCACAAAACTAATATATTAACCGTGTGAATGTTGCGGTGGGTTCTTTTTTTGGCGGTATTACTGCAATGTACGTTATTTTTAATGGTTCAATGCTTCCCTAAACTGTACATAATCAAAACATAAAAGGGAATTTGAGTACATAGCAGAAACATAAAAAAATAGCCGCTATAAAAGCAAGCCGAAAAATTGAAAATTAACTTTCAATTTCCATATTTTATAAATCGAGTGCATTTTACAAATGATTACCCGATTGCAAACGCCGTCTAAAAATGCTAAAATCTCTAGTGTACAGGCGGCTTGCTGATAGTATTGTTTATTCTAAATTCTACTGTGGACGCATTTTCGCCAATTTTGACATCACCTATAATGAAGCGCATTTTTTCCCGAAGTTCAGTCAGCTTCATGGCGGCCTCAGTGCCTTTTCGCTCCATCAGCGGACTGTCGATAGGAAGGCCGTTGTAGCGCATGATGCACACATACACAGCGGTGGGGGACTCCACCTTTTCCACGATATACCGATGCTTGGGCAGAAGCCTGTCAAACCAATCATTTAACAAATAATAAATCCGCAGGGAATAATCTGAATCAGCGCAAGCATAGTTGACGGTGGCTTCGGAGGCTGGGTCGAGTTCATCGAAATGGCGGTCACCAACCACATCGGCATAAGATGGCAGTTGTGCCTCGAACCACTCTGCCACCAGCGTTTTGAGGCCGCAATCGGAAAGGTTACGAAAACTGTTGTCGGTTTTGTAAATCATCTGCGCGGCGGCAATTGTGTCATAACATGGCTCTTGCACCACGATGCCCCTCGCATACAGGAATTGGCTCTCGAAGGCGAGATTGTGGGCAATCTTGGTGATGGCCGGGTCGGTGAAGAAGCCCTCCAGCCACTGCCATATATGTTTTGTGTCGGTAGCATTATCCCCGGCACGATGCGCCAGCGGCAGATAAACCGCATCGCTCTCGGCCACGGAAAAGCTGATGCCAACGATGCGGCTCTTGTGTGCATCAAGCGCGGCTTTTTCTTCTTTCTTGTATTTTTCGGTCGGCGCGGTTTCAAAATCGAAAGCGACATGGGTCGCGCCGGATAGGTACGATTGTAGTTCATCCAGCGTGTGGATGGGTTTGTACATAGTGGTCAACCTCCTTTTGGGCAGAAAAATAGCCCTATTTCATACAGAGTATGCAAGGGCTGTCTATAATAAATTTTGTCCCATTAAGAAATGACGGTTTTTGCTGTTAACCTGCCTTTCACTAAATGTTTTACAATTGCAATATATGACGATAATTTAAATGAGGCCAGCTTGTTCTACACACCATATTTGGGGAATATCTTATTCTAGGCACAATTGATTGCCTGTTCTGTTGCTCTGTATTTTTTGTATCTGCTGTTTAATTTCCGCAGTCTTTCGTTGACAATCACTAAGCTTTATGGCATAATTTTCAGTGGCGGAAAGCCGCTTTGATGGAGGAATTTGGATGTTGCGTTGGTTTGAATGCGAAAATTGCTATTCCTTTGCTAGGAAAGCGGTCATAGAGATGAAAGCTAGAGAACCTATTGAGGCGGATGACACATCTCTTGATGGGTTTGTTGTTAATATCGCTTCGGAGCGCATACTGCGCGTTGCATCAATTTACGGTGCTAATGCAAGCGGCAAAAGCAACTTCATTCGAGCAATAAGCGAGATGCTTTGGAATATATGTGATAAAAATTTTTCATTAAGGGGACATTCGTTTTTCTTGAATGATGAATACACAAATAAACCGATGGTTCATAAAATGTCGGTGGTTTTGCCAAGCCCAAGTGCTGAAAGCGGATTTAGCGAATATATCTATGGATATGAGTTGGTCGAAAAAAAAGATGGAGAGATTACTGTCGAAAAAGAGTACCTGTTAACTCAAAAATTAGGTTCTTGCGAATCCCCGACAATATTGTTTACCCGGGTTGAAAATGAGTTGAAGTTTGGAGATTCCTGGGGAAAATACAAGGCGATTGCTGATGATTGGTACGCAAAAGTTAATGATGGAGTATATGGAAATACGCTTTTTCTGCGTTTAATTGGAACTGACGATATCAAGTTGATACCTGAATGCATTTCTGTTTTTTATAAATGGTGTCGATTGTCAATGCCCCCGCAGGAATTGTTAGGACATAAAATGAGGGATAAATTGGAAGAAGTTGCAAGGCTCGCAGCTAGAAACGACGAATTCAAAGAAAAATTGGAATATTTTATAACTAAGTTTGACACAGGTATCTCGAAAATTTCTGTGGTGACTAGGGCTTTTTCAGAGCCAATTCTTATGATACATCGAAAAAAAACTGTATCTGGACATGATTCTGGTTCAAGCAGTGACCATCCCATCCCAATAGATCAAGAGTCGCATGGAACAAGGAAGATCATAATTTTATATTTGTATTGCGCTAGATCTTGGGATAATGGAGGATTATTGGTTGCCGATGAGCTAGATACGGGCTTACACCCATATGCACTTCGAAAAATCGTAGAACGGTTTAGGGAAGATAAGTCAGCAACTAAAAATTGCATATCACCCCCCCAACTGATCTTTTCTTCCCATAATTTGGTTGCGCTTAATAGGCACGATATGCATATGGACGGTATATATTTTATCGAAAAAGATAAACATGGGATGTCAGAAATTAATCGGCTCTCAAAAGAAAGCATGAGACCATCGGAAATAGAAGCAGATGTTGAATATGGAAAAGTATATTTAAATGGTCGCTTCAATGCTCTTGCATCAGAATTTTCTGGCTTTTAAGGAGAATCGTATGTTTGACTTTATGGAAAGAATAGACGCTCATGCAACAGACCTTAAGCGCAACCCCGAAGAGTGGTTGATTATTTCTGCAAGAAAGCAATCATCATCGAAAAATCACATAAAAGATGTGCTGGATGGTGTTTTAATAAAAGCCAGCGAACTTGGGCTTTATAGTGATGGCGATTCGAATATTAATTTTTTACCATCTTTCGTTTGTGAAAGAATATCGGACATAGATCAAGATGGTGTAAAGACATTAGTTGATGGCATGAAGAAAAATACCCTCGTTAACGTAGCACTTGTATTCGACAAAAGTGAGTATTTTGGTAGTGGCACAAACGAAACGCGAGCGTTTTTCAATTTCATGATAAACATTAACAGGCGAAAGAATTACAAGCCTATTTGCTCCGTTCCGTCATATGTCGAACCCTTTACGTCGAACAAACAAAGCTGTATAGAGAAAAAGTTTTGCTTTGAGTGCAATAACTTAATCAGTGAGCATTGCGATAACAATCATAGCTGTCTGCATAGGTTGTTGTGTTTGATTATTTATGGATGGACTGTATATGAAAAAGACCCGACTAAACGGATACTCCCTAACGAACTATTGGATTCATTGCAATCTCTATAAAAAAGCAACCAAGCTAAATTTGCAAGGTTGCTTTTTTGTTATTGAATCGCCTATTCAACATCAGTGAAAATAGAAAGCACTACACCTTCCCACGATATATTTCCATTTTGAGAAACAACGGCTATTTGCACAGGTTGTGATGGATTGATTACTTGCTTGACACCTTCCGTGCAGTTTATTACACAGTCCGTAAGTGCAGTAACTCTCTCCAAGTACCCAATACACTGCGGAATATTAATATCTGCCGTTTTATCCACGGAAGGATAGTTCATATAAACAGCCAAATTAATCTCTTTTCCCTCTACCAATTGAAGACCATCGAAGCGAATGTTCGCTCGAGCAATCTTTTCTCGCTTAAATCCACCAGGAACCCTTTTCATATCTAATCGTGAAACACCCTCTGTAGTTTCGCCTGCATTATAATTCAAATTGAACACATTGTAACGTTGTTCACCACGTAAATCTTTTTGCATTTGTTCCTTAAGATCTTCAGTTTTATACCCCTGTCCGATTAAATACATCATTTTAACCAATGCGGCTTCGGGTGTCATGTCCACACCACTAATTACGCCCATTCTTGAGAGCTTCACGCTGGCACTGTAAAGACCCATTTCCACTATGCCTTGGTTGCATTGTGTAATATTCACAACCGCAATATTCTTTTCGGTGATGGCAGTGTGTATTTCATTCAAGAGAGCATCATCAGTTGGTGCATTGCCCGTGCCATATGTTCTTAAAATTACACCCTGTAAATCGGGAATGTTGAAGATGTGATTTATAATTTCACGACTAATTCCTGGAAATATGTCAAACATCATGACATTTGTCTCTAAATGGGCGTTAATGAAAAACCCATCCTTCGGAACCTCCCTAATAAGCCTTGGGTCGGCCTCAATATGCTCACCAACTGTAGCGAGAGGGGAATAATTAGGTGTATCGAATCCATCTAATCCGGATGAACTTACTTTTCTTGAACGATTCCCTCTTAACAATACGTTGTTAAAATACACACACACTTCTGGGATGACAGGAACACCCTCAGAAGCTGCTATCATTAGAGATGTTACAAGGTTTTGTGACGCATCGCTTCGCGCCTTTGAGAGTGGCAACTGAGACCCTGTAATAATTACAGGTTTATCAAGGTTTTCAAATATAAACGAAAGAGCCGTAGCAGTGTAAGACATTGTATCAGTGCCATGTAAAACCACAAAGCCATCAAAGGATTTGTAGTTCTTATTTATTAATTTTGCAATATCAATCCAGTTCTTCGGACTCATATCTGATGAATCAATTAATGGCTTCATCTGCTCAATTTCAACATCAAATGGGAGAGATTTAAAACCGGGTGAATGTTTTTTAATAGCTTCCCAAGTGGCTGGCTCTAGAGGGCTAGAGGGCTCATTTTCCACAGTGTTCAACATTCCGATAGTGCCTCCAGTGTACACTATCAAAACCTTTTTTTTGGCTTTTTTCATTCTTGATTTTTCTTTCTTTATCGTGGTATTAGCCATCCAAACTCATTCCTTCCTCTATTGGATATAGGATTGTAAACTGTCTGCCACTGTCCGAGTATTTATGGGAGCGATTTGATAACGACTTTATACTCAATACCTCTGTCGTTACGCGTTGTCACTAAATCGGTAGGATATCCTTCGTCCTTCTTTGTGCTATCGTATATCGGTATATACTGAGCATCGGTAAGCGGAACTTCTCTGTCCCCTATGACCTTGATTTTACCCATCTCCAAGCGGTCTACCTCATGTGGGCCAATGATCTTTGATAAAACACCCAAGATATAACCACTAAAAAACGCTGTATAATCTCGCCCTTGCGTAATTTCCGAATCAATCACAAACACATTATAAGCCCTAAGAAGTCTTTTGTTTTTATTGCAATCTATCTTGCCAAATCCAGCTTCGGTATCAAATTTACACCACCAAAGTATATATTCCCAAATTATAGGAGTATTTTCGGAACCTGAACCTAAGTCCCATTCATTTTGATCTATATTCCAATCAGACGCTAAAGCTTGCCCGAAGTTTTCTCCACATTGGCGACCAGCACCAAACAATGCCTCATTAAGCATTTTTATGCAATCGCTTTTTGTATTTGATTTTGTCAAAAGTGTTTCATAAAAATTATTCAAAATATTAAGAAAAGTAACTACCTTAAAGGCAATGTTACGCTTTCCATCTTCAGGATTTTTCATTTCCCCTGTAAGACCATGAAGCTCAAACAAACGCTTTCTGTTCGTTATTGCAAACTTGTACTTTCTTTCAAATATATGTTCCCAAATTGAATGTGCGCGGTACAGTGCAATTTCTTCTGGCTTAACGAGGCCATAAGGAACAGTTAAATACTCGTCAAAAACTTCTGGACACAACTTGTCGAATATTTTTAAATAGTCCTCATGAATTAAAACGACATCAGCACGCTCTTTAATCTTGTCTTTTTCCCTAGGTTTTTCACAGTAACGATCATCTATATCCCTAATGCGAGGATTATAATGCAGATCAATATCAGAGTGAACCAAAAACAGATCACTGTTGCCTAGCAAGTCTTTCATTTTATTATATATATCATTAGCTGATCCAGCAATTTCAGAAGGTATCCGACTCAGAACGTACATCCTGGTCATGCTTTTAGAAGCGTCACGGGGGTACATTTTGTCGAACTCAGCAGTTGTTTCTCTTATTTGCTCAACTTCATCATTTGGGCAAAAAACAACCACTTCTCTGTCTGAAATAGACTCGCCAATAGCACCATAATGCGTAATGCCAGAGCGAGAATCTAACAACAAATAATCATAATTTAGTGGTTTAGACGAAAGAGCAGGAATAAGGATACTATCAAAGAAGCTCTTTAAAAAACTCCCCTTGAACCTTTTTTTGCCTTCTTGCGACTCATCGTTTTCATAATATAGACCAATCCAAGTTGGGTCTGATAATTTAGACCAATAGTCAATGTCAACACGACCACAGGGTAATATGTCAACACAGCCAGTGTTTGACTCACCTGTCAGTGAAATGTTTAGTTTAAGGTTGGCAGTAATCGATTGAATGTCATCCTGCACAGATTTAACGTCATCCATGCCTTCAATATAAATGCTTGCTGGCTTGTATTTAAAGAACAAGTTGATTAAACCTTCACCGATGTCAGTCCGGTTATTCTTTCCAAAGGCTACAGGTATGCCAGGAGCATCAAAATCCAAGTCAGCGACCATAACTTTCTTTCCCATAGCAGCCAGCAAACGTGCAATTTGTATCGTCAATGAAGTGCGCCCCACGCCGCCCCTGTACGAGAAAAAATTAATGACTTTCATTGAATATCCCACCTTCAAAAATCTACATTCGCACTAAAAGCACAAGACAGGCAAGACACGAAAACGTTACATTTTGCCATAATTTGGAAGGGCGCGGCAGTATAAACGTCCACAAATCCTCCGCAGTCTCCATATTAATACATATTATAGGGAAATGCGGGACGTGTCAATAGTTTCGCGGCCAAAAATATTGGCATAGCCAATAATAATGCTTCCAAGATGACATTGATAAATATATCTAATCAACCAAGCAGACTCATTGCAATTTAGTATTGCGATGTTTCAAAAAACCAATAAAATCCTCCAAGAGATCCATGGAGTCTTGAGGGAGAGCCTCGTCAAATATGACGAATGTTTTTTGGTCATAATACGTCACTGGGTCTTTAATCAAGCCAAGAAGATAGTCAAGAGACACGCCAAGAAATCTGGCAATTTCAACCTTTACCCTATCAGTGGGATCGTCTCGATTTGTTTCGTATCTCGAAATCATTGATGTCTGCACACCAACTGCATCTGCCAGTTCCCTCTGCTTTTTTTTCCTGTTTAATCTGATTTCTTTTAATCTTTCACCGATCATGCAAACCACCTCTTGTGTAGTTTGGCCTTAAGGCAGATTTTCATACACCTTAAAATATTGGCAATAGTAATATGTTTTGACGAATTTTTGCTGGGACAGTCTTTCGCAATGTAGATTCATGTGATATAATGCACCGAGCAGGAAAATTATAGTGGCTAGAGGGAAGGTATTTCATGAGGTTGCATATCCCATCAGGCTATAGCGCAACACTGGATTTCCATAAAACACAAAAGGCCATTAAGAAAATAAAGGCGTTATTTGAATACGAATTTTCAAAAGCCCTGAATCTATCCAGAATAACCGCGACTTATTTTGTGCGTTCTGAATCCGGACTTAACGATAATCTTTCTGGAAAGGAGCGTCCGATACGCTTTGATGTTCCTGACTTAGAATGCAATCTAGAAATCGTACATTCGTTAGCAAAGTGGAAGCGGATAGCCTTAAAAAAACACGGATACTCCCCCGGTGAAGGAATATATACCGATATGAATGCTATTCGCCGAGACGAAGTGCTTGATAATACGCACTCACTGTATGTAGACCAATGGGACTGGGAAAAAATTATTAGACCAGAAGAGCGAAATATTGACAAATTGTATGCTGTTGTCCGTACCATCTTCGAAGTGTTTAAAGTTGTAGAAACGTCTTTGACGGCTGAATATCCAACACTACACCGATACTTGCCTTCTGAGATCAAATTCATATCTTCACAAGATTTGGAAGACCGTTATCCATCACTTACGGCCAAAGAACGCGAAGACGCAATTTGCAAAGAATATGGAGCGGTCTTTTTAACGCACATTGGTGGTAAAAATCGTTCAGGAAAAAAACATGATAATCGAGCCCCCGACTACGATGATTGGAATATGAATGGCGATATGCTGTTTTTTTACCCTGTGCTGGGAAAAGCTTTAGAAATGTCCTCAATGGGTGTGCGAGTCAATGCTGACTCATTGCTCGCTCAGGTGAAAGAGGCAAAATGCGAAGAAAGGCTCTCTCTAACCTATCACCAAGACATTCTTAACAACAGACTGCCCCAAACCATAGGCGGCGGTTTGGGGCAGTCTCGTATGTGTATGTTTTTATTGGGAAAAGCCCACGTCGGTGAAGTCCAATCATCAATATGGCCTGATGAGATGGTTGCAAAATGTGAAGCGGCTGGAATTCCATTAATATAAGAATGGTACTTTAAAAAGGATAAAACAAGCCTTTATAACTAAGGTTTATTTTGTCCTTATTTCACGTTTGCTTCTACAAACATTTGGTCGAACTGCGTACTGTTTGTAATGTCAAAATTGAATCCGCGAGTACGATACCATTCAGTGGTAATACGTTGCTAAGGGGGGCGGCAACCGAAAGGATTTTTACATAAAAAATGAACAGGTGGTTTGCATGGATATTCTAAAAAAACTGACGCAGGAATTTAATCTAAAAAACTGGCAAGTTGAAAACACGGTAAAATTAATCGACGAAGACAATACAATTCCGTTTATCGCCCGCTACCGCAAGGAAGCAACGGGCGGCATAGACGACCAGCAATTACGCGAACTTAACGACCGATTAGAGTACCTGCGCAATTTGGAAAGCCGCAAACAGGCGGTAATTGCCGCACTGACGGAGCAAGGCAATTTGACGGATGAACTATCGACGGCACTTGGGTTGGCGGCGACCCTCACGGAAGTTGAGGACATTTACCGTCCGTTTAAGCCGAAACGCCGCACCCGCGCAACAATGGCTTTGGAAAAAGGATTGGGACCGCTTGCGGAGTTAATTTTTCTGCAAGAACTTACCGACCTTAGCGTTGCGGCGGAATATATCAATGCGGAAAAGGGCGTAGAAACTGCGGCGGACGCGCTGGCAGGGGCAAGCGACATTATCGCGGAGAAAATTTCCGACGACCCCACGTGTCGTGCGTTGGCGCGGAAACTCACGCAAAATGACGGGATAATTTCTTCCCGTGCGTCCAAAAAAGCCGAGGAAAACCCCGATAAATCGGCGGTTTATGAAATGTACTTCGATTACAGCGAGCCGATTAAGCGCATAGTCGGGCATCGTGTTTTGGCAATCAATCGCGGCGAGAATGAAGATTTCTTGAAAATTTCAATCGAAGCCCCCGAAGAAAAAATACTTGCGGGGCTGAAAAGATTGTTCGTGAAGCAAAACGCCGCCACGCTGGAATTTATGGAAGCTTCACTTGCAGACAGTTATAAACGGCTAACCGCGCCCGCCGTAGAGCGTGAAATTCGCACCGCCCTTACCGAGCAAGCCGAAGAAGGCGCGATTCGCGTTTTTGCCGAAAACTTGCGCCAACTTTTGCTGCAACCACCCGTAAAAGACCATGTTGTCCTTGCCATTGACCCCGGTTTTCGCACTGGTTGCAAACTCGCTGTCGTGGACGAAACGGGCAAAGTTTTGGAAACGGGCGTGGTTTACTGCACCATTTCCAAGGACACCGCACCGTCCAAAAAAACTCTTTCGCAAATGATAAACCGCCACAACGTAAGCATTTTGGCAATCGGAAACGGCACGGCTTCCCGCGAAACAGAGGTTGTTGTTGCCGAACTTCTGAAAGAGACGGGCGCGGCGGCACAGTATATTATTGTCAACGAAGCGGGTGCGTCTGTGTATTCCGCGTCAAAACTGGGCGCGGAGGAATTTCCCGAATTTGACGTTGCCTTGCGCAGTGCCGTTTCAATCGGTCGGCGACTGCAAGACCCCCTTGCCGAACTTGTGAAAATCGACCCAAAAAGCATTGGCGTGGGGCAGTACCAGCACGACATGAATCAAAAACGTCTCACCGCAACGCTTTCCGGTGTGGTTGAGGCGTGTGTAAATAAAGTGGGCGTGGATTTAAATACCGCGTCGCCAAGTCTGCTTTCATATGTAGCCGGGGTAAGCCCCGCCATTGCCAAAAACATTCTTGCGTTCCGCGAAGAAAACGGCAAATTTATTTCGCGGACGCAACTCAAAAAGGTCGGGAAGCTCGGGCCCAAGGCGTTTGAACAATGCGCAGGCTTTTTGCGAATCCCGGGCGCGAAAAACCCGCTGGACAACACCGCCGTTCACCCCGAATCATACAAGGTTGCGGAAAGCTGGCTGGAAATTGCGAAAGAGCAAGAACCCGATTACGAAGAAATCGCCAAGCGGCTGGACGTTGGTGTGCCAACCCTGCGCGACATCGTGCTGGAGATTGAAAAACCCGGCCGCGACCCACGCGACGAACTGCCGCCCGTGCTTCTTCGCAGTGATGTTCTCAACATGGAGGATTTATCGGAGGGAATGGTTCTTACGGGGACGGTTCGTAATGCCGTGGATTTCGGCGTTTTCGTAGACATCGGCGTTCACCAAGACGGACTTGTTCACATTTCCCAAATCCGCGACCGCCGCGTAAACCACCCGCTGGAAGCCGTGCAAGTAGGCGATATCGTCACCGTAAAAGTTTTAAGCGTAGACTTGAAGAAAAAAAGAATCGCGCTTACCATGCGCGGCGTGAAGCAATAGCATCGGTTTACACGATTTTCAATAGACAGCTATGCCGCTTGCCGCGTTTTTCGTGCGTAAACTCCCTTGTTTCAAATCCGCGCTTGCGATAAAACATAACCGCATCATCGTCTGTTTCGGCTTCGATGTTTTTATGATATTTTTCTTGTAACGCTGTTATCATTGCGCCGCCAATTCCGCGATTGCGAGCGTGTTCGTCAACGGATATCAAATGTATTTCTATTTTATCACTGTGGATTTCATATCCGCAAATGCCAAGCACCACATCACAATCAACCCACGCGTAAAACTGCAAACATGGGTTAGCCTGATACTCCCGTACAATTTTAGCAACACCCTCAGGTGAACCGTCAAATGAAGCATAGGAAATTATCCGATGCACATCGGGATTATCCATTTTTAGTTTTATGTCAGCAAACATTTCAACCTCACAAATTATAGGATATGTGTTGTCAAGGTAGTTTTATTAATAATGGTAACGCTCAAATGCTCAAGGTATCAAGGGTACGGGGAAATTTTCGTTATTGTGTACCGTCTTTCCATGATATAATTAACTTGTAGTAGAAAATTTATATTATGCGTGAAAGGATTTAATAATTTATGGCGAAAACGAGAAATGAAGCACCTATAATCGAAACAAAGCGACTTGTTTTAAGGCGAAAAAAATATGATGATTTTCCCTATATGATGAAAATGTTTAATGACGATGAAGTAAGGGAATTTGTTGGGGGGCATCCGCCGCGTGATGAACGCTCTATTAAAG